>Ga0210019_1001066_pt1 | contig 30656 bp, 28 predicted proteins | sample CryGeyCG2114_020_2_FD_183969 | JGI IMG/M metagenome (GOLD analysis project Ga0210019, IMG submission 183969) | Groundwater microbial communities from aquifer - Crystal Geyser CG11_big_fil_rev_8/21/14_0.20 (SPAdes) (version 2) | ecosystem: Environmental > Aquatic > Deep subsurface > Groundwater ...
ACCGGCGGTAATGACCTGGGGCAATTTCCGGTTCTACGACCAGGAAGTCATGGCCTGTCTTTGCCAACAAACATAAATAAGGTTCATGCCAATTAAAAGAAAGGATTTTTAATTTCATAGGAGATAAGCTCCGGCGAGTAATAGGCTGTCCTTTCCTTTTTCGGTGAAACCGGAAAAGGACTTAACCCTTATTATTTATGGCGTTGGAACCAGAAGAGGTATATCCAGAAATGGGGGATACCAGGACCCGCAAAATAATTTTGTAACCAGACGGTAAAATTTCCATCTTACTTATGGATTGGCTAAATCAAGACCATCACCACTGAAACATTAAATTCATATTATTTCTTTTATTTATTAATTTAGATATCATTTCCGAGATTCCATGTCATACGATCTCAATTCAAAGAAAATAAAAGGCCGGGAACGGTTGATTGAATACCGCAAGGCTTTCCAAAAGAATCAGGGCCTTAATGGAGAAACTCCTCAAGGTGAAGGAGAATTGAACCGGGATGGCAATCCAAAAATTCCCCCTGGACAAAGAGTGGTTGAATCCTGGCCCGTGTTGGATCTGGGGGTGACCCCGGAACTGGATGAATTTTCATGGAACCTGACTGTTTCGGGTTTGGTCAAGACCGTGAAAACCTTCAATTGGGAGGAGTTTCTCAAACTACCTCAAACCAGCGATATTTCCGACTTTCATTGCGTTACCACCTGGAGTCGACTGGACAACAATTGGAAAGGGGTAAAGTTCTCAGATCTTGCAGAATATTGCGAGGTGCTCCCGAGTGCCAAATTTGTCTATATCAAGGCTTGGGACGGGTATTCCACGAACTTGCAGATGGAAGAAGCTATGAAATATGATGTTCTGTTGGTCCACGAATGGGAAAATCAGCCCCTTACCAGGGAGCATGGTGGCCCTGTGCGGATGATCACCCCCCAACTCTACGCCTGGAAAGGAGCAAAGTGGATCGGCGAGATCATTTTTCGAGACAGTGACGAACTGGGGTTCTGGGAAAAAAGAGGATATTCCAACACAGCAGAGCCCTGGCTGAATGACCGTTACTCCTGAAGATAACTCTTAGGTTACCCGTAAAGTTTTTAATTTAGAAAACGCTGACGATTCCATAATTGCTTTGACTCCCGCATCCCCTATTCCCGTGTCAAACAACAGGAGGCTTTCTATATTGGTCAAAGTTTTAGTATTGGCCAGAAGCCTGGCGGATTCAAAATGCAGATAATTTCGCGCAAGATTAAAATGTTTAACCCTTTGCAATACTTTTGATTTGGCCAGAATTTTAATACCTTTTGGGGTTATTTCCGTGCGATAAAAATTTAATTTCCTCAGATTGGCAAAAGTGGGGGCTTTCGCCAGTGCTATCAGGGTTTCATCACCGACAGGATTTTCCTGGAAAATTAAAACCTGCAATTTCCTGAATTTCTCCGACTGAACGATGGCCAGTCCACCTTCCGGCCCAATATTGTTAAAACGCAAATCAAGAAGAGAAAGGTTTTCCGCAAAATCAGCCGCTGGCAACTCCTTCACTCCTTTATCAGAAATATTGTTTTCACCTAAATACAACCGCTTTAAATTTTTAAAAAGGTGACAATGAAACAAATGGTGGGCACCGCGCCAGGTCAGTTTATTTTTAGAGAGGTCCAGGTTTTCCACCTCAAAGAGGCGGTTAGTGTGAACCATGGCTTCAACCCCCTCATCCCCAATAAATTTCCCACTCAATTCGAGTGCTTCTCCATCAAGGCACTCATCGATAAGTCGGTTGATATAGTCCAGCTTGACTTGGGTAACCATATTCAGTCTCTCTTGGATTTCAAGTTGATGGCACAGCGAAACCCTATATCATTAAAACCTCGTGATAGGGGATAACTCCAGTCCCTATACCCCGATGCCATAGCCGCCACCGAGTCCGACCACGAACCGCCTCGCCTCACTTTCATGACACCTTGTGTTGGCCCTCTGGGATTATGAAGGATATCCATGTAATAAAACTTGACCGAAAACCAGTCCGCAACCCATTCCCAGACATTTCCGGCCATGTCATAAACCCCGTTTGAATTAGCTGGAAAAGACCCGACCTTGGAAGCTTTATCACGTAACTTTAAGCCCCCTCTGGCAGGAGGGTTCATAAGGTCAAAACCTTCACCCCAGGGGAATTGGCATCCATCACCATTGCTAGCGGCTCTTTCCCACTGAGCTTCACTGGGCAGTGCCTTGCCAATCAAGTGGCAATAGTCCGCCGCTTCATACCAACTGAGTTTTGAAACAGGACAATCGCCACAATCGGAAAAAATACTGCGGCGCATATAATGTTCCGGAAATAGTTTTTCAAATTTTTTATTTGTGACTTCAAATTTGTCGATCCAAAAAGCATCCAGATGGACAATTTGCTCTGGAGCCCCATGTTGCGGTCCAAAACGGTCGCAACCTCTTTTGAAAGTTCCCCCCGGTATCAGGACCATATTTTCCGTAATAATGGACTCCAGTTCTTGTCCCCAAGCAGTATGAGTCCAAACCATGAAAAAAAAACCTAGCCCGCATATTGCATGAGTAAAAAGTTTAACATGAGCAAATACAGGTTTTGTAAGGGCAAACGGTTGCATTCCGAATATTTTTTGAATTACAAAATGTGTTTTTGAAAAATTACCGTCCTGTTCAAAAACAGGGAAACCAAATCCCCCCAACCCCCTTCGTAGAAGGGGGAGCTTCAATGGACCCCTCTTTTTCAAAGAGGGGCTGGGGTGATTTACAACCTCTCATGCAATATGCAGGCTAGTGCCATCATGCCCAGGCATTTTAATGATCCTGCAATATATGTAAGCTTTGGGAAACTCACGTGATATCTCTAAGTGCCTCCAATATGGCCAGTGTTGCTTTAGATCGATTTAAAGTATAAAAGTGAATTCCGGGAGCTTTGTTCTCCAGCAACTCCCGGCATTGCCCAATGGCGTGCTCGATACCAACCTGTCGAACCTTTTCATTATCCTCCTGAACCCCCTCAAATTTATTCAATAAAGACGGGGAAAAGCTTGCTCCGCACATTTTGGTAAATCGTTGTATCTGCTTTAGGTTTAGAATTGGCATGATGCCGGGAATCACAGGAACATTGATATTTTTCTTTTGTGCCCTGTCCAGAAAATCAAAGTAATACCTATTGTCAAAAAATAATTGAGTAACGAGAAAGTCCACTCCGCTGTCTACTTTACGTGCTAAATTTTCAATATCCTTATTCAGGTCCTTGCATTCAATATGTCCTTCAGGGTAACAAGCCGCTCCGATGCAAAATGAAAAATTGTTTTTGATAAAGGCCACGAGTTCATTGCCGAATTCAAAGCCCCCTTCGGGTTTTATAAATTTATCCTCTCCCTGGGGAGGGTCTCCTCTTAACGCAAGAACATTTTCAATATTTTGAGCCTGGAGACTTTCAAGTACGGAACGGATTTCCTGCTGGTCGTGCCCCACACAAGTCAGGTGAGCCATGCTTTCAATGCCAATATCATTTTTAATCTTTCCAACCAGATCGACGGTTTGGGCACGGGTACTTCCTCCCGCCCCATACGTCACAGAGACAAACCCCGGAGCAGAAGGCTTCAACTGGCCAATCGTTTCGAATAACGCCGTAAACCCTTCAGAATCTTTGGGGGGGAAGAACTCAAAAGAAAAAACAGGGGATGCTGAACTTAATTTCTCAATAATTTTCATCGCTTGATAATAACACAAGGCATAATTAAACTAATGAAAAACAACGAAAATACTGTCTAAATGATGTGTGAATAAAATAAAAAATTAATAAGGCTGGATATTTGATTTGTTAATTTCAGGCTGGTTCAGGAATGTACTCGTAGATACCGAATTTTTTGAGATAGGATAAAAAAGTCACCACGTTTACCAGTTCAACAGGTTCATCTTCAATTGAGTTAATCGCTTCACTGGTAAAATACCCTGTGGTGATCAAAATTCCGCGGGATGCCCCCTCTCCTTTCACTGTATCCAGAAAACCTTTAACCTTTATGGCGTTAACCATTTTTCCCGGCGGGTCAATAATGCAAAGGGCAATATAACTGCCGCCCACGACAGGGGTTTCGTCGTTCATGGCAAGTTCCAGTTCATGGTCGTCTGCCCAGACGGAATGAACATACTCAAGATTAAATTTTTCCAGAAATTCAACGCACTTGGATTTAAAAGCGTCTCTATCGGTCAGGTATTTGGGAACATCCGAGGGACTTTTAAAGTGAATTTGCTCTTGCGGAACGGGGGGAGAGGTTTTTTTCAATAAAAAAATCAGGATGATACCGATGAAAAACGCAACAAATATAATCCCGAAAATAGCCACTTATTTTATCATTTCATCCCAAATTTTTTCTTTTTTACCTTCTTTTATCAGACGATCATGCTTGATCATCTGTCGAACAGCAACCCAAAATACCCAAGCCACAAACAGCAACATCGTTCCGATTGGGATATTATCCGGTTTCGTCGCAATTAAAAGAAAGTTTTCGAGTCCTGAGTTTTCCATATAGTTCTACTCGTCGTTAACAGTTAATCATATTATATTTTGAATGGGTGTAGCAAGTCTATTCGTCGTCTTCTTCCTCTTCCTCGTCTTCAGCTTCCTCACCATCGCCCTCTGAACTACCTTCTTTTCCACTATTACTTTCACCCAAGGTCACATCAAAATCCAGTTCAGCGGTGCTGTAGGCTACAATCAGGTCCTTCAACGTATTCACCTGCTTATCAACATCACCCACCGTTTTGATCTCGCTATATTTGGTCGGTATTGTGTATTTATCGCCGTCCTTAACCCAATGCGAAGGCATCGGTGTCCATGGGATCAAAGACCGTGTATCTTTAAGCCACTTCGGTATCCAGTCCTGTCTGAGCCTTTGGCTCGCCAATGAAAATTCAATGCCTTTTTGCCCATCATCATGACACCGCCCACAGTCCATGTAACTGACCATTTCGGCACCTTTTTGCGCAACTTTACTGTCTTTACTTTTATGGACACCGGCCTCATAACCGGTGCCTGGTGACAGGGCCTCAAAATAGGCTGTCAGATCTCTGACTTCCTTGTCTGTGAAAAAGAAAGTCGGCATTTTTACATTGATCCATGTCCTGACAGGTGTCGGCTCTTTCAAGAAAGAAAATAACCATGAACTTTTGAGTCGCTCTCCGACATGATAATCGCCCATTTCCAGTGGCGGAGGATATTGGGCCTTTGCCGTAAGATATTTTTGTATATCCCCACCTTCCCCCTCAACATTATGGCAAGCCCGGCAATTGTATTTTGTGATTAAACGCCGACCCGTTTCAATTATTTTCTCTTTCTCTGAAAGAATCTTGCGATAATTCTCAGGGACATGTGATCCATTAAAACCTTTTAGTAGAACAGCCAGGGCTGTGATTTCTTCCGGTGCCAAGTGGAAATTGGGCATTTTGTCCAGTACCCGCTCGGTTCTGAATGAATTCGGTTTCTTCAGTTTTGTTTTAACCCATGATTCCCAAGTATGAGGAATATGTGAGTCGCCAAACTCAAGTTCGACTATCATTTTCCTGCCAAAAGCCGACAGCTCCGGCGCGATTCGACCTTCTTTCTCCATCCCCTTAATGTCATGGCAGGCAAAACAGCCTCTACGGCGAACAGTAACTTCTCCGTGTTTGATCAATTCGGGGTCTTTTAATTTCGCTTCCAGACCGGGGATCACTTCTTTGGTTCCAAACTGGATGAGATAGGAAGCTATATCAGAAGCCTGATCTTCATCCAACCGTAAATCAGGCATTTTACTTTTTTCGTTATAAGTATGAGGATGGCTGATCCAGGTCACCAACCAATCCGCATTGACTTTATTACCGATTCTGCTCAGATCCGGCCCGAAAACTTCTCCCTTGCCATTGAGTTCGTGGCATCCCTGGCATCCGACAGATTCAAACAATTTCTTGCCTTTGTCCGGATTGCCTGATTCATATTTGACTGGCAGTTTATAGTCTTTTTCTGATGCCGCCAAAAGATAAGCCGTGACCCCCATCAGATCCTTCTCGTCAAAGCCAAAATCCGGCATTCGAGTTTTAGGAAGATAGTCTTTGGGTTTCTTGATCCAGCGATATAGCCAGCTTGGATCAACTTTGCTGGCAATCCTGTTAAGCCTTGGTCCTACTTTGTCCTCATTGGCATAGCCATCAGCCAGATGGCACCCAGGGCATCCCAATTTGATAAAAAGCCTTTTGCCTTGGGATAAAACCGGCGCACCTTCCAGATCTACAACTTCAGCATGACAGTTCCTGCATGTGGCCTGTTGAAACTTGCCATGAAGTATGGGCTCGTTGACTTCGACCGTCTGATCGGTTTCGTGGTGAGACCCATGAGCATGCTCAGCCGGAGCGGTAACCGTGCCCTGCCCCAAGTGGCACCAAGTACAGCCTGTCACTTCTGGAGGATGCTTTTTAATCAGAATCTCAAGATTAGGATGGGTTTTTAACGGTTGCTCAAAATCTTTGTAATGTTCATCCTTATAGGAAATATGGCAAGTCATACACCGGTCTACCCGGTAAATGATTTCCTTAAAACTATTCTTGCCAAACCCGGGAATTACGGTTTGGAGGATTTCCGCTGGCCGCCAGAAAAAGGGAAACGGCTTATAATAATCCATGGTTAACTCATACTGGCTTCGTTCCAGAGTCAACTTTGCCAGATCTTTTTCCAACTTTAAGTAGCCGGATTTTAGCTCTAACAGCCTGTTTTCTGCTTCCTGCAATATGGCTTCTTTTTCTGCGATGACCGGATTGTAGGCTTCCACTTCCGCCTGGACGGATTTGAGGGTAGCTAACTCAACATCATAATTTTCCCCCTCATGCAGGGCCTTTTTGTACCAGTAATACGCTTCATCCACCCTGCTACCGGCAAACTTCTTCTGCTCTTTCTGCTCATCAACCGCCACTTGTTTGAGGCGGACCTCTTCGACCAGTTCCTGATAGGCAGACGAAGACTCCAACTCGCTTTCTTTTTGAACCAGACTTTCCCGTATCTGCTTTTCCGTGCTTTCAATTTCAGCGTTGACGGCTTTCCATTTTCCTTCCGCTACGGCGAACTGCTCTTTGAAAAACTGCTCCTGATAAGGCTTAAATCCCCGGCGCGCATACTCATCGTCCCAGAACGCCCAAAGCGTAACAAACAGTGTTATCGCGGAAACCAGAAAAAAGAGGAAACTGTACGAGGTATGCTCGTCAAACTCCCCTTCTTTAACCTCTTTTTTTTGCTCTTCTTCTGCCAATGTATTTTCCGATCTTGAAGTCGCTAGATATTAAACCAGGGAGTCACCCAAACATATTTGATGTTGAAACCCAGCCTGAGAACAATTTTAATAACAATACCAACCATAATCAGGAGAAGCTGGATCTTGATGAACATTCTCACAAATCCGACGCTCTTGAGTGCCTTGCGTTCCAGGAAGAAATAGACAGCAGTCCCTATGGCAAAGTACCCCATTATCACCACCCCCCCAAACAGCAAGGCCCCATTGTAGGTACGCACCCCGAACGCATAAGGCAAATCCACACTCGTCAAAGCCACAACCTTATGAGGGTCCCAATACTGCCAGGGCATGAAAAGGTTCCAGCCAGGACCACGGAGAAACACACCCATAATGATCAAAGCAATCCAGAGCACAAGGAAACCAAAACAGTAAATCCAGATAGCCGCTTTTCTTTCATGATAGGTGTAATACCCATTTCCTTTGGGGTTCACATCCAGATAGGGAATCAGCATCAGTCCAACGATAATAAGAACGGGGGCCACAACACCGGCGAACCAAGGGTCGAAATAAACCAGGATGTCCTGTAGTCCGAGGAAGTACCAGGGCGCTTTGGAAGGATTTGGGGTTTTTGTCGGATTCGCGGCCTCTTCCAATGGTGCATCAATAAGGATGGACCATACTGCGAGAGCCACAATAGTAACAATAGCGCAAAGAAACTCCAGTCGCACCAGATAGGGCCACACATGGAGCTTTTCTGGAACTCCATCCACTTTTTTCTTTGGTACAGCCGCCGCTTGAGCCATTTTTTCCTAATCCCCTTAAAATAAGACCTGCCCCTTAAAGCGGGCCAGAAATTCCACCATCCTTACGGATTCGCCAGAAGTGCACAATCATCAAGGCCCCGGCTATCAAAGGTATGAAAATGCAGTGCAACACGTAAAACCTTAAAAGAGCAGGCGGGCCAACAACACTACCCCCAATCAGCAAGGAACGAGCATCATACCTTGGAGTTGCCCCGACAAATTCCGCAAACGGACCCTCATTTCCCAGGAACGGGGTTGCCCGCGCCATGTTAGTACCAACGGTAACTGCCCACATTGCCAACTGGTCCCAAGGCAGGAGATAACCGGTAAAACTGAGGAGAAGGGTAAACGTAACCAGAAACACACCAATGACCCAGTTAAATTCTCTTGGCGGTTTATACGAACCGGTTAAAAAGACCCGAAACATATGCAACCATACAGTGATCACCATGGCGTGAGCCGCCCAACGATGCATATTCCTCATGAGCATGCCAAAAGGGACATCGTACTGCAGGTATTTCATGTCATAATAGGCATATTCACCGACCGGCCTGTAATAAAACATAAGGATTACCCCGGTCACAACGGTGGAAAGAAACAGAAGGAATGTAATGCCGCCCATGCACCAGGTGAATTTGATCCGCAGAGCATGTCGATGCATCTTCACAGGGTGAAGGTGCAACCAGACATTGCTGGCAATCTGCAGTACACGGTTTCTCGGTGTATCCGCGTAACCATGCCGAAAGGCAGATGTCCATACCTGCGACTCGGTAATTTCCTTAGCAATTTCACTGAAGATTTTGCCGCTTTTAATTTTATCCATCAATTCCGCAATATTCGGAATTTTTGGTGAATTACTTGCCAAAACTCAATCCTCCATAATTATGGAATTTACCACTTTTATTGAAACCCAACCTGGAAATCAGGCTATCAAACAAAAAGCTTCGCACCCGGTTTGCCCCACTCATCTTTCTCAAAAAGGAATTTCTTGCTTTTATCAACGATGATCTGCCCATCTGGGGCCAGAGCAATTTTCAACCGCTCCAAAGGCCGTGGTGCAGGGCCTTCAAAGTTCATCCCTTCTTTGGTAAAACCACTACCATGACAGGGGCACTTATATTTGTTTTCTGTTTTCAGCCAACGGGGAGTGCAACCCAAATGCGTGCATAACGCAAAAATCACGTAAATACCCTCATTATCCCGGACAATCCAGACACGCTGGTCCTTAACATACTTAGTGCTGACTTCACCTACCGTGTAGTCACTAGGATTTCCAGCCTTGAAAACCGGGGAGGGTTCAAAGAGAACACGCGGGAAAAGCAGTCGCGCAAAATACAGGGAGGATAGCCCAAGGGATCCTAAAAACCCGGCCCAACCCGCTAGCGAAAAAAATTCCCGACGCGACCAAATTGTATTTTGCGCCTCATCATTTTCTTTAGCATCCTTGGATGCAGACTTTTCTTTTGCCTCAGCCATAAGCTCAATAATACCTGAATTTAAAAGGAATCAGTGACTTTTAAAGACCCATTTACCAACCCAAAATGGACTGTCAAAGTGTTGGTTTTTAACATAATTAAAATATCGAGTCAAGGCAAGAAGTGACCGGCCCGAAACCTCCCTTTTTATAGGGACTTCAAGGCCCTGCTACAATTCCGGGCCGCCTCACACAAACCGCTAATTATTGTCCCCTCAGAACTGATGGTATTAACAAGATTATTCACCGTGACTCCCTTCTTAATCAATAGCAAGAGCAAGGGAATCCAATCAGCTACCTGCGATGAAATAATCTGTACTCCAACAACCAGACGCGACCTTTTATCTGCGACTATCTTATACCTTCCCACCCTTTTGGAAAAATATAAATTTTCGTTACCGTTAAAACCTTCCTCGAACACACCCTCAACCGGATGAAACCCTTGCTGAGGAGCCGTTTTCATAGAGCACCCCACATAAGCCACATCGGGTGCCAGACGGGCAATTTGTGGAACCCACTCCCGGTTCAATTGCCTTTTTCTTCCCATCGCATTTTCGCCCGCAACTTTACCTTCTTCCTGGGACAGGGTATCGCTGGTCAGTTCCCCCGTAATACTTCCCACCGCATAAACACCGGGTAAGCTGGTTAACATGGTGTCATCTACAAGAATTTCCTTCTGCTCACCCAGGCGAACTCCTAAATTTTTAGCAAGTCCATTTTCCTTCGCTCCCAACCTGTCCCCGGAAATGATTATTTGATTGACAGAAAACTTGACACCTCCCTCTAAAGTAATTTCAAGTTCTTTTCCATTTTTGTAAATCGAGATCAATTTTTTTCCCGGAAGAATTTTTATTTTCTTTTCCTTGAATTGGCTCTCAATGGCCCGGTTGAAGTCATCATCCATTTGCGGAAACAAGTCCTTCTGTTCATTACAAAGAAAAACTTTACATCCCCTGTTGTGAAGCCCAAATGCCGCTTCACAGGCAAAGGAACCACCGCCTACCACAAGAACTTTCTCAGGAAGGACAGTAAGCTGGGGAACCTCATCAATGGATATCACAACTCCATCCTCACGCGGCAAGGTAGTTGAAAACCTGGGTTCAGAACCATAAGCTAAAATCACCGACTTGCCTTTTAAGAGCAAATATTCGCCCTCGTCCTTTTGAACATTGATCTCTGTTGGGCTGGCAAGTTTTCCTTCTCCTTCCAGCACGACAACACCTGCAACATTCAGTTTTTCCATTACAGATTGAGAGTATCGTCCCGTTTTTAAGCTCAAGACCTTCCGATACTCTTCCCAACTCATCGGAGGTATGGTGCAGGTTTCCATAAGGAGCGCGTTTCTCCTTTGAAAACCCAACTGCCCCACCTGGTCTCTCTCAATCAGGCAGACGCTTCCGCCGAGTTCAGCGGCTCGGAGAGCGGCTGAAACTCCTGCCAAGCCTCCTCCCAATACCAACACATCAAATTCTTCCATGAAATAAGGCCCGCTAAAAGTAAAGGGATAGTATTAAATATCTATCAACTGCGGTGATTAACAATCAGTCTACATCAACCAGGTTTAGCAGGTTGCTGAAAAACTCCCCAAACCGTCATCCTTGAGGAGCCCCTTCAACTTTGCTCAGGGCAGGCTCCGACGACGAAGGATCTCGAAGTTCCTTATAAAACAAGAAGAGAGATTACCCGTTCCGGGCACGAAAGCCAAGGTGAAATACCACGTCTTCGCTGACGCTCAGAATGACATGCGAAAGAGTTTTTCAGCACCCTGTTAAGCTATATCAAGTTAAACGCCGCAACTGCGGCAATGAGGACAAGCCCTACAGAAGAAATAACGGCATGCAATGTCACGTTAAGCCTTCGACTGAACGGCACGATTATAAGTAGATATCCAAAAACAATATAGGCGAAAACAGGCTCTCGCTCAATTTGATAAAGTTGATTCAAAAAAAGAATATAGCTTAATATCACTGCCCCAAACAACAGACGATGAAGTCGGTAACCCTTCTCACGTTTGTCACTGGGAAGAATACTGACCCCAACAATAATATTGAAAATGGTAAGCAATATTGCAAAAAATATGGCCTGAAAGGCAGGTGAGGAGAATAGATCTTCTAAGGTGGTGGGAGGCATTCGATAGAAAAAATTACAGCTATAACAAACAGGACAAAACTTTACAAATCCATCACAACCTGGTTTCGCCCATTATTTTTGGCTCGATAAAGAGCCTTGTCAGCCCTTTTAAACAAGCTCAGCTCCGTATCATCCTGGGTGATAATACTACCACCTATACTAATGGTGACTTTAAGTTCTTTTTTCCCATGCACAAAGTAATCTCTTTCAATTTCCCGGCAAATTTTTTCTGCTAACTGGCTGGCAATTTTTGCATTGACCCGGCTTAAAAGGACAATAAACTCTTCTCCGCCATACCGGAAAATCTGGTCGGAAACACGGATGCTGTTTCGTACCGCACCCGCGACCGACTTCAAAACTTTGTCCCCCAAATGGTGACCATATGTATCATTAAATTTTTTAAAATGATCAATATCCAGAATCAATAGTGCCCACTCCTCCTTGTAGCGTTTAAATTCATGGACCATTTGCCCCATCTTCATATTGTAGGCGGCCCGGTTGAGCACATTGGTCAGAGGATCCACCAAGGCTTGAGCCTCACTCTGTTCGAGTTTCTTGGCGAGAATAATGGATTTTTTTCGGTGTTCCTCCAACTCCTCCTGCAAGGTTCGGGTGTTTTCCCGAACATTCTTCATCTCACTGATAAAACTATCCTTCAACCTCAAAATATCCTGAATATTATCAACACTCTCCATGTTTTCCACACATTTTGAGATATTGGTCTCAAACCCACTGGAACTGGAGACCATGGACTTAATAGTTTCCACCACCTCTAACACCATTGTTTTAACAATATTTTTTTCTTCTTTTATGAACTCCTGCTTGATGATCTGCCGGTCAAAAAACTCCTCAATCTCTTTACCCAGGTCAGTAGTGGGAGTAATCTTGATACCCTTCCTCACAACATTTTCCAGTTCTTGAAGCTTTTGAGCCAATTCATTATCAGGAGGAACTGACTTTTTGATGCCTTTAAGACAGGAGACCAGTAAATTAGCGATACGTTCAGAAAATGCAACCGGTGGGGCCATTGACTTATGCGAACCAGATTTGTTATTCATGAGAATAAGACAATCCAGAAAACGTTAAGGATAGAAAATTCAAATTGGTGCCCCTGGCGGGAGAAACATCGAACCCCTGCTATCAAGCCGGACCGGATTTATCATTTAGCTCCGGTCAGTCCCCCCCACAGGTAGTGGTGCCGATGGGGAGACTCGAACTCCCACGGATCGCTCCATACGCCCCTCAAGCGCACGTGTCTACCAATTCCACCACATCGGCATTTTTCTGAAACCAAATATTAATTCGATGAACTATCAGGCAGGCTCTTGGACTCTGTGGCGTTGTCAGGAATAGATTCTTCAATACCCTGGATAACAGAACTTGATTTTTTTTTGTTTGAAAACGTTGCCAGGGTCAAAGAGGTAATCATGAATAAAATAGCGATTCCGGTTGTCAATTTGGTAAGAAAATTTCCCGCCCCGCTACTGCCAAACATGGTTTGGCTACTCCCGGCACCAAGCCCCGAGCCCATTGCCGCGCCTTTGCCCGCCTGTAAAAGTACAGTGAGGATCAAGCAAAAAGCCGCAAGCACATGCAATACTGTTATAATTGTATTCATCAGTTTTTCAAAATTACTCGTTCATTGCAGGATATCAACCCAGAACTGCGGATTATGACTAAAAATCAGTCACAGTTCAAGAGCGGATTTAATAATAGCATAAAATGACTCAAAATTCAGACTTGCCCCACCGACCAACGCCCCGTTTATTTCTTCCTCACGCAAAAGTTCTTTGCTGTTTTTTGGGGTAACACTGCCGCCATAAAGAACCCTTGCTCCAGTTTTTTCAGAAAACCCCAGACTCATAAATAAAAATTTCCTGATAGATTTATGGATTTCAACCACCTGTTCAGGAGTGGCATTAACGCCTGTACCAATCGCCCAAACTGGTTCATAAGCTATTGCCAGGTTAGCCATGTCCTCGCCAGATAAACCCGCCAAGGCTCCGGACAATTGGGTTTCGATGATATTCAGGGCTTCCCCCGACTTTCTCTGTTCCTGAGTCTCGCCAACACAAACCACCGGGGTGACTCCCATCTGCATGGCAAGGCGGACCTTTTTATTAACCTCTTTATCGCTTTCTCCGAATAACTGCCGCCTTTCTGAATGACCAATCAGGGCATACCCACAACCCACATCTTTCAACATTTCCAGAGAAACTTCTCCTGTATAAGCCCCCATGGCGGCAGAATGAAAGTTTTGCCCTGCCAAACCCAATTGTGTCCCTTTGGTAATCCGGCTAACTGGATACAGCGACGTAAAGGGAGGAGCAATGACAACCTCAACCCCCTCAATGCCTGCTAATCCATCAACTATAGACCGCGCCAGATCACAGGCTGAAGAAGCCAGCATATTCATTTTCCAATTGCCAATGACAAGCGGGATAGCCACTTAAAATTTTTGTCCTGACTGCGGATTTAAAAGGGAACCGGGTGTTGGCGTCAACTGATAAACTTCAAAAGGTCTTTAACTCTACTGGAGTAGCCCCACTCATTATCATACCAGGCCAAAACCTTAACCATATTGCCTTCAATGACTTTTGTGGATATGCCATCAACGATTGAGGAACAGGAATCGCCATTGAAATCGATGGACACCAAGGGTTTTTCTTCAAGTCGCAATATTTTATTCAAATACCCTTGAGAAGCAGTTTTCAGGCATTGATTAACTTCTTCAGCACTCGTATTTTTCTCAACTTCTGCCACCAGATCAATCAGGGACACATTAGGAGTAGGAACACGAATGGCCATGCCGTCAAGCTTTCCCTTAATATCCGGCAAAACCAGGGCAACGGCTTTTGCGGCTCCAGTTGTGGTCGGAATCATGGAGAGGTTGGCCGCTCTCGCCCGCCTCAGGTCTGAATGAGGCAAGTCCAAAATCCTCTGATCATTGGTATAGGAATGAATGGTCGTCATCAAGCCTTTTTTAAAGCCGAAATTCTCATGCAAGACTTTAGCAACCGGAGCAAGGCAGTTTGTGGTGCAGGAAGCATTGGAAATAATATGATGGTCGGAAGCAACATAAGCCCCTTCATTTACGCCCAAAACAATTGTCACATCAGGGTCTTTTGCTGGCGCAGAAATAATAACTTTTTTTGCACCCGCCGCAATATGTTTCTTAGCCGCGTCTCGCTGGGTGAACAGCCCTGTTGATTCTATAACAATATCCACTCCCAAATCTTTCCAGGGTAGATTACCGGGGTCACGTTCAGCAGTAATTTTTATACGTTTGCCGTCTATGACCAGTCCGTCAGCATCCGATTGCACTTCTTGGGGACTGATCCCTTGAACAGAATCATATTTAAAAAGATGCGCCAAGGTAGCGGGATCCGTCAAATCATTAATTGCAACGATCTCGAAATTTGCGCATTCCGGATCTTTCAATATGCATTTTAATACCGCTCTACCGATACGCCCAAAACCATTGATGCTGACCTTCGTTGTCATATTTATTTTACGGCCTTTCAACGAAACTTATTGAAGAAGTGTTAGTTAAACTAATCGAGGATAGTAATATAATAGGAAAGCTAAATCACTTTATAACAGCTAGAGCGAGTATGCAAAATTTACAAATTCAAGTCAATATAAACCTGTGATAATCCTGATATCAATATCAGGCAGTTATTGCTCAGACGCATGAATAAGGTTACTGGAGGCCCTCTCCTTCGATTCGGCCGCAGTAAGATAGGTAAATAAAATATGGTCTATCTCATCACTGATTTCCAAAGTTTTTTCAGCGCCACCAACCAAACGCTTGAACTCATTGATCAAAAGCCTCTCTTCATTGACCGATGATTCGAGTTCCATTTCTATTCGCTTAACATCTTCCAAATGCTGAGCCCCTTTCTCCTCCAGAAATCTAATTTTTTTCTGGGCTTCATCTTTTTTAACAAGAATTTCACCACGAGCTCTTGTGAGCTCAGAACGAAGTTTTTCAATAGAAAGCAATTCCCCATCCAGGCGCTTAAAGCTCTTATCCAGACTATCCAGATAGTTTCGCCGCCGTTGTATCAGGTATTCCCGCGAACCCGAAGCATCTTGATCATCATGAGTTTTACCCTCCTCCATCAGAATGGTATCCATGGAAGAGGATCCGTTTAAAAGTTCTTCGTACCTGGCCTTTATAGAATTTTCCTCGATTTGCAATTGCCCCAGATTGCTGGAAATTTTATCAATATTCTGAACATATATATCAATATTCCGCATGAGGGTTTCCAGGTTGGCTATATTGTCTTTAACCTGTTGACCAATGGAGGCTAACTTTCTTTCAATCGACAAGCGAAAGGCCGCTTTATACTGTAAAACCTTGTTAAAAGTCTCAACCACACGCGAATACTCCCGTGCACTTGCAATTCCTTGTTCCCGAATGGACAAATTATCTTCGGTAATTGGAGAAAACTGGTCTAAGTCTGTCATCACCGTATCCGTCAATATTTTGGTAAAATCAACCAACGATATTATAACGCAAATTTTATACCAAACTCACTAAAATTTCACCCAAACGGCAATATTTTCAAAGAGTTCTATGCCAGTTGCGGGTCAACTTTTCTATCCCTGCCCGTTTTGATGGCGCGAATCATCTCCGTCACAGCATTTTCCATACCCCCGTAAATCGCCTGCCCAACGATAAAATGGCCAATATTGAGTTCCTCAATTTCGGGGATCGCGGCGATGTCTTTGACATTCTGGTAATTCAAACCATGTCCGGCAAAAACTTTCAAACCAATTTCCGTTGCCCTTTGAGCAGTTTTCTTAATACGCTCCAGTTCCGCTTCAATTTCTCCGGGGGTTTTAAGTTCCGTATATTTACCTGTGTTGATTTCTATGCTATTCGCCTTAATTCTTTTGGAGGCCTCCACCTGATGGACATCCGGGTCAACAAACAGGCTGAACAAAATCCCTCTCTCATGAATCTTTTCCTGAATTTCTATTAACGCTTTTTCATGGGCGCAAACATCGAGTCCACCTTCCGTAGTGATTTCCTGGCGTTTTTCTGGAACCAAAGAAACCTGATAAGGCTTAATCTCTAAAGCCAGCTTAAGCATCTCCGGGGTGGGCGCCATTTCAAGGTTCAACGGAGTGTTAATTCCATCCCGAATGATTCTCACATCGTCATCCTGAATATGCCTACGGTCCTCCCTCAAATGAATAGTGATCCCCTGAGCCCCGGCTCTTTCCGCCAACAGGGCCGCTTTTAGGGGACTCGGCTCAATGGTTTTTCTGGCTTCACGGATGGTGGCAACATGGTCCACATTCACAAATAAACGGATCATATTTCTTCCTTCAAAATTGCTTCAACAACATTAATTGCCCGGCGGGTCGCCTGAACATCATGAGTGCGAATTATAGATGCTCCCTGTGTCAGCCCAAACACCGTGGCCGCGAGCGAACCTTCCAGCCTTTCCTCAACTGGCAAATTTAAAATATTTCCTATCAGGGATTTTCTTGAAACCCCCAAAAGCACCGGTTTACCCAAGTCATTCAGACGACTCAAATTTTTCAAAATCAAAAGATTATGGGAGTCTGTCTTACCAAATCCAATGCCAGGATCAATGGCAATTTTTCCCGGATCAATTCCTGCAGAAACAGCAATCAAAATACTCTGCTGTAAATATTCAAAAACTTCCAGCAACACATCCGTATATTGTGGGTGATTTTGCATGGTTTCCGGCAAACCCCGCATATGCATTAAAATCACTCCAGCCTGAAACCGGGAAATGGTTGATGCCATTTGCTCAAACCGTTGGAGTCCCGTTATATCATTGATGATATTTGCCCCCGCCTGCAAAACTTCATGAGCAACCGCCGGTTTATAGGTGTCTACCGAAATGGGAATGTTGGTAATTTGCACAAGCTTTGTCAATATTGGAAGTAAACGGTCGATTTCTTCCTGTTCGGAAATGGGGGTGGACCCCGGCCGCGTGCTTTCCGCGCCCAGATCCAGGATGTCAGCACCTTCGGCTATCATTTTCTCCGCAGTCGCAATAGCTTGATCCTGAGTCCTGCAACGGCTCTCCCCATAAAACGAGTCCGGGGAAAGATTAATGATACCCATCACTGAAGTTTTTTCCCCTTGATGAGGAAACCCGAATGGCCTCATAAGTAGAACTCCAGAAATAAATCACAGCGCTCATGGAGCAAAAGACTATTGCAGAACCACCAACTCATAATTTCCATGACTTAAAAGTCTAATAGGGGAAAACACCGTATATTTGTAGCGGAAATGAAAAACTCCACATCCCGGCAGAAAACCGGTTAAGATGTGGAGTTTATCGGAATCAAATTATAATTTAAAGAAAAGATCAGGCTGGCGTAGGGTCAGGCATTCCCCCGCCCCCCAATAACCCTTCTTCAGGGTCTTTTTTGGTTTTCAGTTTTTCAGCCGAAGCCTCAGGCTTTATTGCTTCTGGTTCTCCGCCGGAAGGATCAGGATCAATCTCATTTTTTCCCTCTATAATATTTTTAACTTCAAGGGCATTCAGAGTTTCTCTCTCCAACAAAGCCTGGGCCAGGTTTTCCAGGATATTACGGTTCTGTTGCAGTAATTCCGTAGCACGGTTATATCCCCCCATGACCAGTGTCTTGACTTCCTGATCTATCAGCTTCGCCGTCTGATCACTAAAGTTTTTCTGCGAAGAAAAGTCCTTGCCCAAAAACACCTGTTCTTCTTTAGTGCCATAGGTCAGAGGACCCATTTTCTCACTCATTCCCCATTCGCAGACCATTTTTCGGGCCATTTCTGTAGCCCGTTCAATATCATTGCCCGCACCGGTAGTCATTTCACCGAGACAGATTTCTTCTGCACACCTTCCCCCCATTAAAATAGCGAGGGTGTTATAAAGATAGTTTTTTGGATATGTATGTTGCTCATCCACCGGCAATTGCATGGTCACTCCCAAAGCCCTTCCTCTGGGAATAATGGTAACTTTATGGATAGGATCCGTCCCCGGTAAAAGCGCCGCCACCAGGGCATGCCCCGCTTCATGGTAAGCCGTAGTTTTTTTCTCTTTCTCGGAAATAACCATGCTCCGGCGCTCTACACCCATCATGACTTTATCTTTGGCTTGCTCAAAGTCGTCCATAGCCACAGCTTTCTTGTCACTTCTGGCGGCTATCAAGGCGGCTTCATTAACAAGGTTAGCCAGATCGGCACCCGTAAACCCGGGGGTCCCTCTTGAAATGATTTTCAAGTCCACTTCATCAGTAAGAGGAACCGTGGAGGTATGAACTTTTAAAATTCCTTCCCGGCCTTTAACATCCGGACGACTGACCACGACCTGCCGATCAAACCGTCCCGGCCTCAACAAAGCCGGGTCAAGAACATCAGGGCGGTTGGTTGCCGCAATCAAAATGACTCCCTCATTATTCTCAAAGCCATCCATCTCGACCAGGAGCTGGTTAAGGGTCTGTTCACGCTCGTCATGGCCTCCGCCTAAACCGGCACCACGATGACGACCAACAGCGTCAATTTCATCAATAAAAATCAAACACGGGCTGTTCTTTTTGCCTTGTTCGAACAAGTCGCGAACCCGTGACGCGCCAACCCCAACAAACATTTCAACAAAGTCAGAACCACTAATACTGAAAAATGGGACATTAGCCTCGCCAGCAATGGCCCGGGCTAAAAGAGTTTTTCCCGTACCTGGAGGGCCGACAAGCAAAACACCTTTGGGAATCTTGCCGCCCAGTTTGCTGAATTTTTGCGGCTCCTTTAAAAACTCGATGATTTCATGAAGCTCTTCTTTTGCCTCATCCACACCCGCAACATCTTTAAAGGTGGTTTTATTTTTGGTGTCATTCAGCAGTCGGGCACGGCTTTTTCCAAAAGACATTGCTTTGCCCCCGCCTGCCTGCATCTGGCGCATGAAAAATATCCAGATTCCCAACAACAAAATCATGGGAAACCAGGAAATAAGAATGCTCATATACCAGCTTGTCTGCTCAGGAGGCACAACGACAATGCGGACACTTTTTTCCCTGAGCGATTTGATGAGGTCCGGGTCTTTTGGCGGAGCAGTAGTCTGGAAGGACTGGCCATCCATATATTTCCCGCTAATACTATCACCACGAATCATTACTTCCGTGACCTGCCCTTGCTCAACCTGATCCATAAAATCACTGAAAACTACTTCCGATTGAGTGGTTAAAGGCTGGTTGAATATATTGAATAAAGCGATCAGGACGATGCCGATCACTAACCAGAGTGCTAAATTTTTATAGAATTGATTCAAAATTATCTCCGAGTTGTTTTCGCTAACATGTGGTTCTTTATAAGCTTACCACAAAAACACTTCTTGTCGCCTTCTTTAATATCAACATTTTAAAGCCTTTTTTCCTTCTATAAAAAGCACTTTTTTAGTGGTTTCAGAAACACCGAATTGATTGGACGTACGTTCTCCATATATCCAGATAATATCGCCTGCACCGTTTGTCAATATAGGGATAGAAAGTCTTTTTTTGCGGGGAATCTTTTGATCAATAAAGTAAGATTTAACTTTTTTGTGTCCCTGCATACCTGATGGAATAAAACGGTCGCCCGGTTGGAAAAATCGGACCCGAATATCCTCCCCAGTCTTATCAAAATCGAAATAAGCCTGTTTTTTATCGCGCGGGGGCGGCAAATTCGGTTTTACAAGCTTAGCATCGAGCTGAATTCCCAATTGATCTAAACGTGTCAAACCAGGAACCTCCAGGCTTATCACCTTTCTATCCACCTCAAAAGGACGATCATCGCCTTCCGGTACGGAAAAGCTCACCGTTCCATATCCGCAGATCACTTGAACATTACAGGGAAGTTTCACCTCCCTCCCTACCCTGGCACGGGCAAAAATATCGAGAACCTGGCGAACATGCAAAACTGTGATTTCACGTAAACTCCCTGTTAGCCGATAAAAAGCTTCCCGAATCAACCGCCTTTTCATTGCCGGGTGTTGCTTCCCAAATTCAGTCACCTCAAAGGATAAGACTCCGTTCTCGGCGGTCACAAGTTTTGAACAGAGTTCCCGGGTTTTTTCTGACATCCATTGCTCTTCGCTCCGCGCGATTTCTGCCAGACCCAGCAAGTTTCCCGAAATATCCTTATTGAATGTTTTTAAAAAAGGAATTACTTCATGTCGGATTTTGTTTCTCAGGTATTTTTTTTCGCTATTTGAGGAATCAATGCGATAAACAAGGTCCCGTTCATTTAGGAACTTTTCCAATTCGAACCGGGTGAAACGCAAAAGAGGACGAATAATTTGTCCCCGGACTTCAGGGATCCCGGCAAGCCCCTTCAACCCTGTCCCTCTAAGCAGATTCATCAGAACCGTTTCAACACAGTCATCGGCTGTGTGTCCCAAGGCAATTTTGTCTCCGTTAATGGAAACCAGAGTTTTCTCAAAAAATCGGTATCTTAAAATACGGGCAGATTCCTGGAAAGATGTCTTCAGAAAAGGTATTTGGCCAGCAACATCTACCCTTTCCACAAAAACAGGGAGACAAAGTTTGTCAGCCACTTTCTCAACAAAACTTGCGTCCCCATCAGATTCTTCTCCCCGGGTCAAATGGTTTAGATGCGCGACAAACAGTTCATAACCAAGTTCCTTCGAAAAATTTTCCAAAAGATAAAGCAGTGCCAGCGAATCAGCCCCGCCGGAAACAGCCACCAATACCTTATCTCCCGGCGCCACCAATTCAATAATTGCCAACCTTGCTTTTTTTAAAAAGTTTGACATGAATCGCTTATCAAAGAGAACAATGCTAAACAGCAGGGAACGCAAGCGCACTTATATCCATGAAACATTAAAAGCCCTCGGGATGAAAAAAAATAAAAACCCGGGGGCTTTGCCATCACAGTGAGGGAACTGGTCAATAAAATATCAGTCTCCATCCTGGGAAAATTTGTCAAACCACTATGTATACGCGTTTAATGATGGTGGCTTCCATCATGAACGTGACCATGAGACAATTCTTCCGCGGTAGCAGAGCGTATTCCAAGAACTTCGATATTGAAGTGAAGGGTTTGCCCCGCAAGAGGATGGTTGCCATTGACATTGACCTGATCCCCTTCAATACTCTCAACCGTAAAGACATTCTCCTTACCGCCCATTTCGGAAGAAAATTGCATGTCAGGCTGAACATCAATATCCGATGGAAAGTTAGAACGGTCAACTTTCAGCAAGAGGCTGGGGTCCAACTCCCCGTATGCTTTTTCAGGTGGAATTGTCACCTCTTTTTTATCGCCCACTTGCATAGGCTCAATAGCTTCCTCCAAACCCGGAACAATGTTTCCAGCCCCGTGAAGATAATTCATCGGCTCTTCGGCTCCAGCCTTTCCCAATTCCACTCCATCAGAGTTTTTCAATGTATAGCTCAGGGTCACAACATCATTCTTTTTAATCACAGTAAACTCCTTATTGTTTTTAAAGATACCAGGCAATACAACACTACAAATCTACATTCAGCCTTCAAGTGATTGGACAAATACATAACCGGCAAAAACACGGTGGAATCAAAAAAGAACCTGGGAGGAAAGTGGGGGCGGGAAATAAAATTTTGCGTCAACATTTAAAAATTATCCAGGAAATTTAAAGACGATTCAAAAGTTTTTCCTTGCCCTCCTGATATTCCTGCTCAGATATCTTGTTTTGATCTCGCAGTTTTTTAATATGTTTTAGTTTTTCCTCCAGTGACTCAAGCCCGGACTCCTTTTTTTCCACAGAGCCGCCTTTCGACTTTTCGACGGACTTATACATTTCTTCCCATTTTTCCTGCAAGGCTTGTTGCCGGGAATCGGCTCCTGAATCCACTGCTTTTTTTTCCTTCATCCGGTTCCCGCTTTTATTTTTACCCAAATCTCTTGAAGCAATGTCCTTATTTTTATCAGGTTCCTCAAATAACCGCACTTCGATAAAAGCTGATTTTTTTAACTCCTTCATCCAATCGTCATAACCCTGTTTTTGCTTTTCGATAGAAAGGATTTCGGAAATACGGTCCTTGGCATCTTTTAGAGCTAAAGTTTTCCCCGGCAAAACTTCCTCAACTTTTATAATATGGTAACCATACTCTGTTTCCACAATGCCACTGGTCTGCCCTGGCTTCAAACTAAAGACCGCGTCTTCGAATTCGCGAACCATTTTCCCCCTCACAACATAACCCACATCCCCTCCATCTCCGGCAGAAACATCTTCCGAGTACTCCATCGCAAGTTTGCCAAAATCACCGCCCTTTTGAAGCAAATCGAGCACTTTTTTTGCTTGTGCTAATTTTGTCGTCCTGTTGGTTTCAGAAGAACCACGTTCAGCAATGAAAAGGATATGCCGGGCTCGCACCTTGCCATCTGTCCAAAATTCTTTTTGGTGTTCTTTGTAATACTGATCAATATCGTTATCACTGATTTTGACCCGATTACCAATTTCGAACCGGGTAATTTTTGAAACCAGAATCTGATCGCGAATATGATTTCTATAGGAACTCAAGGTTCGCCCTTCCCGCTCCAGCATTGCCTGCAACTGTCCCTCAGCGAGGCCATTCTTCTTTGAAATATCCTTCACCGCCGCATCTATAGAGTCTTCATCAACGATAAAACCCAGTTTTTTCCCTTCCTGAAGCTGAAGCCTTTCATCAACTATCATATCAAGCGCTTCTTTCAATAGCTCCTGTTCAGGAATACTCACAGGGGACCGGGCATATTTTTGCCGCAAAAGTTCAGCCCGTTCTTCTACAGAACTCAAGGTAATTATTTCCGTATTTACTTTCGCGGCCACCTTATCAAAGACCTTCGCGTGCACCGTCAAAGGAAGAAGAACCAGGAAAAGCATCAAAGGCAGGACAAAACCAGCTTTAGCTAATTTTTTCAAGGAAACCATAGTTAATCTCAATCACTGATTTTTCTTTTAATTCGACCAGCCATTTCTGGAAAGCTTTATCCTGGAGTTCCTGGAGCAAAACTTGTTCAATTTGTTTTTTTGACTCGTCAAAGGTCATTTTTCTATCCTCAATTTTGTCAACAACCTTAAACAGGTGAAAACCATAAGGAGTGCGAATGATGTCACTGACACCATTAATTTCCAGCTTAAATACATTATCAAATTCTTCAGGCATCTGGCCTGACTCGAAGTAACCCAAATCCCCTCCATGATCCCCTTCCGGCCCCAGCGAATATTCCCTGGCCAGATCGGAGAAGGCTTTCTGTTTGGACTGCAATTCTTTTTGAATTTGGCGAATCTCTTCTTCCGTCTCGACCATAATATGAAGAGCCTTTACCTGCTCTTTTTTATGGAATTTCGCCTCATTGGACTCAAAATAACGAAGCATTTCATCATCATTTACCGATACTTTACTATTGACAAAATTGTTAATCAATTTATTTATCAACAGGTTATTTTCTATCCCGCTTTCCCATTCTTTTCTGGACAACCTCTCAAATTCCAGTTGTTTTTCAAATGAATCCTCCGCATACCCCATCTCAGCTTTCAGCAGTGCCTCATCCAGCTCTTCCTGAGTGATCTCGATACCATTTTTTTTGGCTTCCTGCTTATAAAGGACTTTTTGTATCATTTGTTCCAAAGCCCTGTTTTTGAGCCAGACCAATTCTTCCGGAGAGATATCTCCTGATCCTTGAACTCTGAATTTAATCTTATTTAATTTAAGTTCCTTCTTGAACTCATCCAAAAGAACTCTTTCGCTATTTACGACAGCAATGACAAGATTGCCATCCAATTCATCGTTTGAAGACTTGTCCGAACAAGAAACAATACTCAAGCATAATCCTGCAACGATTCCTGCCAGCCATTTATTCGACATCAATTCCCACCTCAACAGGTTGCAAAGAAGTCGACAGCTTTTGCAGGTAATTTTCTAACATTTTCAAATCTGTTTTCCATCCCTTGCGATCCAGCCGGATATTGATTTGATATTCTGACTTGAGGCTCAGCCGCTCATCAAGCATGGAAGTTAATATTTGCGGGTTTATGGGGGTTGAAGGCAACAACTGCAAGATCCCCTCATTTTGTTTAAGTTCAACTTTGGAAATATGGATCTGCTGGCAAAGTATGCGTATCGCTAAAAGGGCCAGGAGTTTTGCCACGGGTTCCGGGTGCGGACCATACCTATCTGCCAATTCACTCGCTATGGCCAGGACTTCCTCATGATCACCGGCGACCTGGCTTCTTCGGTAAAAATCCAGACGTTGATTGAGGTCCGGGACATAATCCTTTGGAATAAATCCTTTTACCATCAAATCAAGTTCTGTCTCAATGCGCGAATCGGTTTTTTCCCCACGAATGTCTTTCACCATGTCCTCGACCAGTTTACAATAAAGATCAAAACCGATCGAAGCAATGTGTCCCGATTGATTATGACCCAGCATATTTCCCACGCCACGAATTTCCATGTCCCGAGCCGAAAGTTGGAAACCCGCACCAAGTTCACTCAACTCCTCAATAGCGCTTAGTCGTTTGCGGGCCTCATCGCTCAAGCCTCCGGTTCCGGGAATCAAAAGATAAGCATAAGCCTGATGCTTATATCGCCCAACCCTGCCACGCAATTGATAAAGCTGAGCAAGGCCAAACTGATCGGCACGGTTGATAATTATTGTGTTGGCAGAGGGAATATCCAGTCCAGACTCGACAATGGACGTGCTCAATAAAATATCTATGTCCTTATCCATAAATTTTTTCATCACCGTTTCCAACTGGTGTTCCGGCAACTGGCCGTGAGCAATGTCTATTTTTGCTCCTGGGACCACTCTTCGAATCATTTCGGCGATAGAATGAATACTGCGAATTTTGTTATGGACAAAAAACACCTGCCCACCCCGGTCTATTTCCCGCATGATTGCTTCCCGGATGATTTTTTCATCGAACTTGCGAATAAAGGTTTTTACCGCAAGGCGGTCAACAGGAGGTGTTTCGATGACGCTCAAATCGCGCACCCCCATAAGGGAAAAGTGCAGTGTGCGCGGAATCGGTGTGGCTGTGAGTGTGAGAATATCCACGGAATTCCTGAGCTTTTTCAATTTCTCTTTGTGTTTGACACCAAACCGTTGTTCCTCATCAACAATGATCAAACCCAGCGAGGCAAACTCCACGTCTTTCGACAATAATCGATGCGTTCCTATTATGATATCAACATTACCTTTTTTCAGTTGCGCTAAAGTCTCTTTTTGTTCGCGTGGAGTGCGGAAGCGATTGACCAAGTCAATATTGACCGGATATTCACGAAAACGTTCCCGGAAAGTCTGCAAATGTTGCTGGGCTAGAATTGTGGTTGGCACCAATACAGCGACCTGTCTTTTATCGAGAACCACCTTGAAAGCCGCCCGCATTGCGACCTCGGTCTTGCCGTAACCCACATCACCGCAAATCAACCTGTCGGTGGGTTTTTCTTTCTCCAGATCCGCTTCTACATCCTCAATGGCTTTCAACTGATCCTCGGTTTCCTCGTATTCGAAGGCATCTGCAAACTCTCTCATCAAAAGCGTGTTGTGGGAATACGAATGCCCGTTCGACAATTCACGGGAAGCATATAGTTTCAGCAAATCCTCCGCCATTTCCTGAATTGCTTCCCGGACCTTTTTCTTCTGCCGCTTCCAGGCCGCTCCTCCCATTTTGTTCAAAGGAGGCGGAGTTTCTGTAGATCCTACATATTTTTGAACCAGCCCCAGTGCTTCCATAGGGAGATATAGTTTTTCGTCATCAGCATACATGATTTCCAAAAACTCGCCGCCGCCAACCCCGGTTTGCAATTCCCGCGTCCCCTGATACAAACCAATGCCATAATCAATATGGACGAGGAAATCACCGGTTTTTAAATCCTTTAGACCCCGTTGAAAAACCTGCGAACGGGGTTTTCTGCGGTGCCGATGCTTGTGGGTCCTGCCAAAGATTTCGTGCTCGGCAATAAAAACCTGATTGAATGATTTTAATTGAAACCCTTCACTAATCCTCCCCAGGTCCACATCAATTTCCAGCCCCCATTCATGAAGCAACTCGTGAATACGGCGAACCTGCCCCTTTGTTGGCGCCACCACCACTACTTTCCTTTCATCCGCCTGCCATTTATGGACTTGTTCACTGAATGCTTCAAACTTTCCTACAAAGGGAGGGATGGGCTTTATCTCCAAGCCAAGGGCGCGTTCTTCTCTTTCATCCGAAGTTTTCAGCGTGTTCAAGGCAATGCACCCATTAAAACCGGTCACATAATTTTTGAACTCCTCCATCCTCAAAAACAGTTCATCTGGAGCGGCGGCAACATCTCCATTTCCCATGACCGTGTCATATTCTGTATCAATGAGGTTGCGAAACTGTTCAGATTTCTCCTGCAACCGGTCCGCATCCACAAGCACGACCAACGAGTCCCGATTCAAATAGTCAAAAATTGATTCCCGACAGGGATAGAAAAAAGGAGCCAGATATTCCATCCCGGAAAATATCCCAAGATGCTGGATTTTTTCCAGAAGCTCCTTCAGAGCCAAACGGTTGCTCTCATTTTTTTCCGCGAAGTCATTAATGGCCTTCACACCCTGATTTTTTTCTACTTCGCTCAGGCAAAGCTCCCGAACGGGAAGAATATTCACCATTTCCAGTTGACTGGTGGAAACCTGGGACAAGACATCAAACTCTCGAATGGATTCCACTTCATCACCAAAAAACTCAATACGAATCGGATTCATCCTGCCGGGTTGGAAGAAATCGACAATATCTCCTCGCACACTGAACTCACCCCTATTCTCCACCAAAGGAGAACGTGAAAAACCATTATCAGAAAGACATGCTTCCAGAAATTCCCGTTCCAGGTTCATTTTGCAGTTAACCGGAAAAACCAGTTTTTCCAGTATCGAACGGGGCATGACCCTTTGCAAGCCTGCTTCCAAAGGAACAACCAGAACCAACGGTTCCCCGGTTCGAAGACGATTAAGGATGTCCAGCCTTTCCCCGGATATTTCGCTTAAAGGGGAAAGTTGTTCGTAGGGAAGAAGCTCCCAGGCTGGGAAAAAGTAAAGCGGGCGTTTTATCTTTTCGTAGTTAAAAAAATATTTGAGGTCGTCCAGTAAAAGCTCACCTTGATTTTGATCGGCGGTAAAAACAACTACGGTCCCCTTTTCAGACTTAATCAGTCTGGACAGAAAAAAAGCCCAGGAGGATCCTCTCAAGCCCTCGACAACAACAGGACGGCCCGGCGCTTCAGTCCATTTTCGAATCTGGTCGACCTGGGATGAAAAATCCGCAATATTTGGGGTCATTACCCTTTCATTCATAAGTTAAAACTCAAGATTTCAGGATGGGTCAAGCTGGCCTGGGATTGGAACCGGCTTTTTCGGGGAGTAAGGGAATCCATTTGGGCTCTCCCCTGGGCTTAAAGTTGACGCAAACAATAAAAGATGGACCTTCATAGAAGTTTAATTTATAGTTTCCCCCGCCAAAACGCTCAAAAAGGTACTCTTCAGGACGGTCTCTGAAACTATCCAGTTCCTCTTTGGTAAATTTTGCTATCTCATAAAAATAGATGGCGACCCCTTCGAGGACTCCCGCAAGAAGAATGCAGTTGACCTGACTGTATATTTCTTCAAAACGCTGGTCCAGTTCCTCCTGACTGGGGTCCCTTTTTAGTTCGCGCCTGAGTTTTGGTTTATAGTAATCCCGGAATGCCTGCTTGATCCACATGGGTATAATCTGTCTGATTGATATTTTAAAAAAGCGGAAGGAATTTCACCAGAAACTACGTGGAAAACCGCTATAATGTAACAATGCTTTATCATAACAAATTTCATTCGCGGACATTACTATTTTCTCTTTAAAGTTTTATGGATAATACAACAATTTCAGTTGGCCTCGTTCAAATGGCCTGTTCACCAGACGCAGGAAAAAACCTGGAAAACGCGGTGGACTCCATTCGTACGGCATCGGAAAAAGGAGCGCAGATCATTTGTCTCCCTGAACTATTCCTGACTCAATATTTCTGCCAAACCGAAAAGACGGAAAATTTTTCGCTGGCCGAACCTCTTCCAGGACCGACCAGTAAAACACTTTCAAGGCTGGCAAAAGAGTTAAAGGTCGTCCTGGTTGTACCTCTTTTTGAAAAGCGCGCCCAGGGCATCTATCACAACACGGCAATTGTCATTGATGCGGATGGAAGCACCGCCGGGATTTACCGCAAAATGCATATTCCTGATGATCCTTGTTTCTTTGAAAAATACTATTTCACTCCAGGAGATACAGGGTTTAAAAGTTTTGCTACCCGTTATGGGAAAGTAGGCGTTCTCATCTGCTGGGACCAGTGGTTCCCGGAAGCCGCCCGGTTGACAGCCCTCTCTGGAGCCCAGTTTTTATTTTACCCAACAGCCATCGGGTATCAGGACGAAGACGCCAGGTTCTCAGAACAACAAATTTCCGCGTGGGAAACCATTCAAAAATCCCACGCCATTTCCAATGGTGTTTTTTTAGGTTCGGTGAACCGGGTGGGTCGAGAAAATGCCTTGACCTTCTGGGGCCGATCTTTTGTCTGCAACCCATTTGGAAAAGTCATCGGACAGGCAGAAAATGAAGCGCAAATTGTGATTGCCCAATGCCCCCTGTCGGAGATCGAATCGACACGGCAAAAATGGCCCTTCTTAAGAGACCGGAGGGTCGATGCCTACCAGGGTCTCTGCAAATTGTATCTTGATAATAATGAGTGAAATTTCTCCTCCCGCAGTTGAAGGCTATCGCATGCCCGCCGAATGGGAAACCCATGCCGGCACTTGGCTGACATGGCCCCATAACCCGGAAACCTGGCCCGACCAGGATATGGAGCTGGTAGAGTCCGACTACCTGCAGATCGTCAAGGCACTTGCCAAAGGTGAGCCTACCCATATTCTCGTGCAAGATAAATCCGCCGAAGAAGATTTGCATAAAAAGCTGGAGGCCAGCGGCATAAACATGAGCCAGGTTTTCCTATACGATATACCCACCAATGATTCATGGATTCGGGACTACGGCCCCAACTTCCTGGTACGGGGGAAAGATGTGGCCGTTAATGACTGGGATTTTGATTCGTGGGGACGAAAGTATAAATGGGAATTGGATGATCTTGTTTGCAGTATCATTGCCGAACAATTGCAGTTCCAAAAATTCAAGCCGGGAATTGTTTTGGAAGGTGGCGCCATCGAGGTAAACGGTCGTGGAACTTGCCTGACCACCGATTCCTGCGTGCTCAACCCCAACCGCAATGGCGGCATACGCCGGGAAAAAATGGAAGAATATTTAAAAAATTACCTGGGAGTTTCTAAAATCATCTGGTTGCATGGTGATCTTGAGGGAGACGATACCGATGGGCATATTGACAACCTGGCCCGCTTTGTGAACCCCAGCACCATTGTTTGTGCTTTGGAGGAAAATGAAAAAGATGCAAACTTTCTCGGACTGCAACAAAACTATGAGCGTCTTAAAGCGGCGAAAGACCCGGACGGCAATCTCTTCCAGATTATTCCTCTGCCTATGCCCGGTTATGTAGGGCCCAGGGAAGAACGTCTGCCTGCCAGCTATGCCAACTTTTATATAGCCAACCATGCGGTACTGCTCCCTGTATACGATCACCCTAATGACCAAAAAGCCCTGGACCTGCTAACTCCTTTTTTCCCCGGACGCGAAATCATTCCTATTCAATGCAAAACTCTAATATGGGGGCTGGGGGGAATTCATTGTCTTACCCAACAGCAACCCAAAGGGCTGATTCCGGCCACATAAAACAGAGGCCAATAATCCAAAAAAGCTCTTCGTTTCACTCAGAATAGCAGTTCAAAAACCGTTTTATCAGTCATGCTAGCCACTCGGCGTGGGGCCAACTGCCATAACACAGTCTGCCAGCAATTGTTTTTCCCGGCTTAAAAAGCTAGGAGCCCATTAAGGGGGTTGACTGGGTCCAGCGTCACGCTGGCAGTCTGTCGAAGCAGTTGGCTTTTACGTTTTTTC
>Ga0210019_1001068_pt1 | contig 30568 bp, 31 predicted proteins | sample CryGeyCG2114_020_2_FD_183969 | JGI IMG/M metagenome (GOLD analysis project Ga0210019, IMG submission 183969) | Groundwater microbial communities from aquifer - Crystal Geyser CG11_big_fil_rev_8/21/14_0.20 (SPAdes) (version 2) | ecosystem: Environmental > Aquatic > Deep subsurface > Groundwater ...
ATAATTAAAAATTGTTCTGGAATTTTCAATTTTCAATTTTCAATTTTCAAAAGAATTTCAATGAAAGACTTGTGGCAAAAGACAATTAATATTAATTTAGATGAATATTTGACTAGAGAAAAAATGTGGGAATTGTGCAAAGAAAAAAAATATAATGTTGAAAATCCTGAGAGTTATGAAGAGCTGTTTTATAGAATTTTTTTGCAGGAAATTGAACCAAAGTTAAAAGATATGGGGGTTGTCATTGTTTACAATTATCCAGCCAAAATGGCATCTTTGTCAAAATTGTCAGAAATAAATCCAAATTATGCTGAGCGTTTTGAGGTCTATATTGATGGCTTAGAACTTGCCAATGCTTTTTCCGAACTTACCAACAAAGACGAACAATTGAAAAGATTGCAAGAAGAGCAAAAAGAACGTGAAAGACAGGGTAAAAAAGTCTATAAAATAGATATGGAATTTATTGAAGCTGTCGGACAAATGCCTAATTCAGCCGGTATTGCCTTGGGTGTTGACCGTCTCGTACAGGTGCTGACATCTTGCCAAAACATAGATAGTGTGTTAACATTGCCCTCAAGTAAGCTATTTTAAGGATAAACACTCCGGATTTTCGGATACCTGTCCGCCTATGGTGGAATCCTGATGATACGGATATGGTTAAAATATTTTGTATCAAATTAAAATTTTTTTAGAAAAATCCAGAGCATCCGTATTATCCGTATATCTGGATTGTTAACTTTAGATTAATTATCTTTAATACAACGTACTATGGGCGATACAACAGATATCAAAAAAGGTGCCGTGATTCGTCACAATGGACAACTCTATGTCATCAACACTTTCCAATTTGTTAATCCTGGCAAAGGACAGGCTTTTTTCAAATGTAAACTAAAAAGTATTGGCGGTGACAAAGGTATGGAGCTTACTTTCAAAAGTGGTGAAACACTAGATTCAGTAGAAGTCCAAAATACCAATATGCAATTTTTGTACAAAACTTCTGATGTATATTCTTTCATGAATCAAAACACTTATGAAACAGTTGAAGTTAGAGAAGGTGTGATTGGTGAAGATGCAAAATATTTGAAAGAAGGTTTGGATATTGTTGCTTCACTTCATGATGGTAATATTGTAGCTATTCAATTGCCAAAGAAAGTCACATACAAAGTAGTGACCGCTCCTCCAGCTGTCAAAGGTGACAGTAGTGGTGGCAATGTGACCAAAGAAATTATTCTTGATAATGGTCTTACTATTTATGCTCCAATCTTTATTAAAGAAGGTGAAGAAATCTTGGTCAATACCGAGACTGGTGAATATGGTGGTAGAGTGGTTTAGTTCATCCCGAAGTCGGCGAAGCACGACGAGGGATCTTTCTCAAGGTAATCGTAATTACCTCAACATACTTTCAAAAGAGGTAAAAGACTTTCAAAAAATTCAAACAAACAAAAAATCCCTTAGCAATTAACTTTGGGATTTTTAAATTATAGAAGATGTGTCTATTTTATGTATTGACAAAGTAATGACATTGTGTTGGTATATAAATATAAGAAAATAATTATAAAGTATATGGCTACAATACAAATTAGAATTGACGAAAAACAAAAACAAAAGGCAAAAAAGATCTTTGAAAAAATGGGACTAGATATGAGTAGCGCTGTCAAGCTTTTTTTTCAGCAAACAACTCTTTTGGAAGCGCTTCCTTTTCGTCCTATTACGAAAAATGGGCTGACACTTTTGGAAGAAAAAAAGGTTTTGTTAGCTTCCAAAGAAGCAAAAAAAGGTATCAACACAGTGGATTTTGATGATATTAAAAAGGCACTTGCACATCTAAAAAAATAAGGGGGACTAATTATGAAAATTAGATACCACAAGAACTTTTTAAAACAATATTCAAGACTTCCGATAAAATTGCAGATGTCTGTAGAAAAAACAATAGCAATATTTCAGGTGAACCCTTTTCATCCAAAGTTAAACAACCATCGTCTTTCTGGTCAATTGAAAGACCAACGTTCTATTCCTGTCACTGGCGATATAAGGATTATTTTTGAAGAAAGTGATGATTATGCATTCATGTCTTTTGTTAGCCAATACACAATGTTCTTGACAAAAGTATTAACTTTATATATACTTTATTTATATAAGGTTAATAATATAAATACAAAAATATGAAAACAGACACACTTATCGTCAAAGTAAAACCAGAAGTAAAAGAAAAAGCCATGAATGTGGCCGAGAGCTTGGGTTTTAGTATCAGCTCTTTGGTCAATGCTTATTTGCTGGATTTGATAAAAAATGAAACTGTTCACTTCTCATCCAAACCACTTGAGCCAAGTGATGAACTACTAGCTAGCCTAAAGGAGTCAGAAGAAGAAAGAAAAAAAGGAAACTATTATAGTTTTGATACTACCGAGGAGGCTATTGCATTTTTACATAAAAATGTAGAAGAGGGAGGTAAGTATGAGGACTGATTTGACAAAAAAGTTTTTGAAAAAATATCGTAAATCTCCTCTAAAAGTACAACATGCTTGTGACAGAAGACTTGTTCTTTTTAGAGAAGATAAAAATGATCCTAGATTAAATGATCATAAATTGGCAGGTGATTTGAAAAGATATCATAGTATTAATATCAATGGTGATTGGAGGGCGATTTATAGAGAATTAGATGGAGTAATTGAATGGGTGGAATTTGTGGATTTGGGTACACATAGTGAATTATATAAATAAAAAAAATCCCGGCGACCTCGGGATTTTTTAACTCAGCAACCAATAAGCCAACAAAATTTGCACCACCAGAATCACCGCCATCATCGCCTGAAAACTAAGTTTCTTAGTCTTGTGTCTAAACATTTTCATTCCCAGTAAAGCACCAAGTGAGCCACCAAGGAGAGACATTATCCAGAGTGTTCTTTCTCTTATTCTTCTGTTGTTATTTATAGCTTTTCCCTTGTCTATGCCAAAAGTAATAAGTGTAATCAAGTTGATTAAAATGAAATAGCCGATCAATACTAGATTTATTTTTGAGAGTTCTATCATAAAAAAATAAAGAGATAGATAGAGATAGATAGAGGTAAAAAAATAAAACAATTATCTCAATTTATCTCAACGTATCTCCAACTAAAATTAATTACCATCCAAGGCTATATCCTTCATGTGGTATTTTCTGTCCTCGTCGGCTAGGCTTATCAATTGTTCGCGGATATGATTGGGATTTGGAACATTTCTAAAAACTATAGTACTTGTAGAGGAAGCAGTCTTTATGGCCACATCACCATATTTGAAAAGTGTGGAAAAAACTCCGCGGACTGAAGCTGTCACATCTTGAATTCTGTACAAATCAAGTTCGGTGATTTCGCGGTGAAAGAGGCTGTGTTGCTCAATGTCCACAATTCTGTCATTGGTAACAATCCACATATCCAGATAAAAATCTATAAATCTGCCATAAAAAAATAAATAAGTAGAAAGATAATAAACACTGCCAAACAACATGAAGGAAGTGTGTACTTCAGGATTAGCCAACACTTCTGGAAATAAATTGTTTAGCATAAAATATAGAACCACAGGTACCAACATAAGGATAGTAAAAAGTCCTATGATAGGTACAAAAGTTAGGGAATGACGGTGCAAGATAAATACGACTTTTTCGTAATCCTTTTGGTGTATGACATTGGAGACGCTCATATGTTTTTTTAAAACCAATTAGTATCAAATAAAATTAAATTTTGTGACCAATTTACCTGACTAATTATTTGCCAAGTGAAATATAAAGTCAATATTGTCAAAGCAAAAACTAAAAAAGTAATTGTGAAGCTCACAAAGGTCAACGAACTAGTGGCGATAATATGGTAAAAATTTATAAGTGAAAAAATTACAAAAATACATAAGAATATTAAGTAAGCAAAGAGGACGGTATAGAAAGGAATACTTATCATAAATTAAAAATTACAATATTTAATAAACAAATTCCAAATAATATACAAATGACAAAATAAAATTATTTTGATTTATCTATTATGGTTGATAATATTTTTCTTAATTCAATTGATTCATCTAATAAAGATTTTATTCTATGTGAAAGTTTTTTATTATTATCAATAATTAGTTCTATCCAATAACTTGTTTCCTTGCATTCTTTTCTAGCAATTTTTATTCTGTGTAAGAAATCTTTTTTACTAAGTTTTTCGTTGGCTTCTCTATAATTTGCTCCTACAGAAGTAGATGACCTCATGATTTGTTTTATATATACATCATTTATTTCACTTTTTTCCAAAGCCTTGCACATTTTGGCAATTCTTTTGGAAAATTCCAAAGTTCTTTCTTCTAAATTGTATATTTTACCCTCCATAAAATATATTTTTTGTATATTGTAATTTGTATATTATTTGTAATTTTAGTATTGGTTATTTTGTTTGGGCATTTTCTTTCCCAAATGCGCATAGGCTTTGCTTGTAGCTTTTCTTCCTCTTGGAGTTCTTTCCAGCATACCAATTTGTAAGAGGAAAGGTTCATAAATAGTTTCCACAGTATCCATTTCTTCAGCGATAGCAGAAGACAAAGTATTGAGGCCAACTGGGCCACCAGCAAAATTATCAATAATGAAATGCAAGATTTTTCTGTCAATTTCATCAAGTCCATATTCATCAACATTGAGCATCTCAAGAGCTGACCTTGCAATTTCATTATCTATTATACCATTATGTTTGACTTGTGCGTAGTCTCTGACACGTTTGAGTAATCTGTTGGCAATACGAGGAGTTTTGCGGGATCTAACTGCAATGGTTTTATCAGCATCATTTTTTATTTCTACTTCCAAAAGTTTGGCATTACGATTGATGATTTTTTCTATGTCACTATCTTCATAAAAATTGAGATGAAAAACATGTCCAAAGCGATCGCGGAGTGGAGAAGATAATAGATTCAATTTTGTCGTGGCACCAATGAGAGTAAATTTTTCTAGAGGCATACGCAACGTTCTAGCTGTTGGTCCTTTGCCAATAATAATATCCAAAGCATAATCTTCCATCGCGCTGTACAAGATTTCTTCTACGGTTTTGTTGATGCGGTGGATTTCATCAATAAAAAGAATATCACCATCTGATAGATTAGAAAGTATGGCAGCAAGATCACTAACTCGTTCCAGAGCTGGCCCAGCTGTGACTTTGATATTTACGCCCATTTCTTTGGCAATGATATTGGCAAGAGTGGTTTTACCAAGACCGGGATTGCCATAGAGCAAGATGTGTTCAATTGGTTCCTGTCTTTTTTTGGCCGCTTCAATAGAAATGAGGAGAGGTTCTTTGATATGGTTTTGTCCGACGAATTCAGTTAGGTTTTGGGGACGCAAAGAAATTTCAATAGATTGTTCTTCAGGATCAATGTTTTCTGTTGGTTCGACAAGACGTTCCCCAGAATTTTTGAGGTGAGGGTTCAGTTCGTCGTCTAATTCGTAGATTTCGTAGCTCATATGGCGCTGTTTAAATAGTTATTAGATTGGTTCAAACAATCCTGATATTCAGATTTTCCGGATGTATTCTATAATTTTTTTTAAAGTCAAAATCTGTGCTAGTTTAAAATCTTACATAAAGATATCCGGATTATCTGGATTATCCGGAAATCTGGATACTTATATTTTACGCTATTTTCTTAACTTAATCAATCCGCCCAAGGCGGACTAAAGTTTTTTAATTCTTTTTGCATAACATCTTTATAGTGTGTGGATAACTTGTAATTTACTAAATAAAGGAGTCTTTTTTGTGGCTAATTTAAGCAGAGGATAGTGAGTTTTGAGCAAATTTGTACTATGTGCTATAATACTTAGTGCCTATCAAAAACACAAGATGTTGTGTGAAACAAACTGTCAGACCACTATATGTAGTATTCCAAAACTATGCTTGTATTGAAATATTGTTTTTTATAACTTGTTGAGCAGTTGTTTTTTCAATGTTTAGAATTTGAGAAAAGAAAAATTAGGTTACCGATTTTTCTTTTTTAAATTCTAATTTTTTATAAATATGGGTGCTGTCAACTCTAAGGTCTTTCAAGGTCTTTGCCTCGGACAAGAAACTGATATCAATTTTTCCTACGAAGAAAATGGATTACGTTTTAGACGTATGTTTAGTCAGGAAAGGAAGAGTCCTTTTGGTATGGTAGAATATGAAAGGCGTACTTCTATCATTCGTGAACCAAATGGCACCGTGGTGTTTGAAATGAAAGATATTGAAATTCCAAAGCAATGGTCTCAAGTTGCAACAGATATTGTCGCTCAAAAATATTTTCGTAAAACAGGAGTGCCACAACACAATGACGATGGTACACCAAAGCTAAATACTGATGGGTCGCCCGTGCTTGGGCCTGAAACCAGTGTAAAGCAGACTATTCATCGTCTTGTGGGTACTTGGAGGTATTGGGGAGAAAAGTATGGTTATTTTGCTTCTCCAAAAGATGCTGAGATTTTTTATGATGAAATTGTGGTAATGCTTTTGCGCCAGATGGTCGCTCCAAACTCACCACAATGGTTCAATACTGGTTTGAATTGGGCTTATGGTATCAATAGTAATGCTCAAGGTCATTATTATGTAGACCCAGATACTGAAGAAATGACTAGAGCCAAAGATGCTTATACTCATCCTCAACCACATGCTTGTTTTATCCAATCTATCAAAGATGATTTGGTTGGTGAAGGTGGTATTATGGATTTGTGGGTTAGAGAAGCTAGACTTTTCAAATATGGTTCTGGTACTGGTACCAATTTTTCAGCTTTACGTGGTAAAGGTGAATCTTTGTCAGGTGGTGGCAGATCCAGTGGTCTCATGAGTTGGCTTCGTATTGGTGACCGGGCTGCTGGTGCTATCAAATCTGGTGGTACTACTAGACGTGCTGCCAAAATGGTCACACTCAATCTTGACCATCCAGATATTGAAGAGTTTATCAGTTGGAAGGTAAAAGAAGAAAAGAAAGTCGCCGCTCTTATCGCTGCTGGTTATCCTAGTGATTACGAAGGTGAAGCTTACCAAACAGTTTCTGGACAAAATTCCAACAATTCAGTGCGTGTGCCAAACAAATTTATGACTGCTCTTGATAATGATGGTAGCTGGAATCTTACTTGGCGTACAGATGGTAGTGTTTGTAAGACTATCAAAGCTCGCAAACTTTGGGATGAAATTGCTTATGCTGCTTGGGCTTGTGCTGATCCAGGATTGCAATATGATGACAACATCAATGAATGGCATACTTGTCCGCAATCTGGCAGAATCAATGGCTCTAACCCTTGTTCTGAATATATGTTTTTAGATAATACTGCCTGTAATCTTGCTTCATTTAATCTTGCTCATTTTTTTGAAAATAATAACAATACTTTTCTGGTTGATGAATTCAAACATGGTGTCAGACTTATGACAACTGTATTGGAGATTTCAGTACTTATGGCCCAATTTCCAAGTGAAGAAATTGCTCGTGGTAGTTTTGATTTCCGTACTCTTGGTCTTGGTTACGCCAATATTGGTTCAGTACTGATGACAGCAGGTATTCCTTATGAATCAAATGAAGCTTATGGTTTTTCAGCCTCAGTCACTGCACTTATGACCGCTGAGAGTTATAAAACAAGTTCTGAGATTGCCAAGTTCAAAGGAACTTTTCCAAAATATGAAAAAAATAGAGAAGACATGCTACGCGTGATGCGCAATCATCGTCGTGCTGCTTTCAATGCTCCAGTGACTGAGTATGAAAAATTGACAGTCAAACCTATAGCTATTGATCCACAATATGCTCCTGCTTATTTGCTCGCTGCTGCCCGTGAAAGTTGGAATGAGGTAGTAGAGATGGGTGAGAAGTATGGTTTTAGAAATGCCCAAACAACTTTGCTTGCTCCTACCGGAACTATTGGTTTGCTTATGGACTGTGCTACTACTGGTGTTGAACCAGATTTTGCTTTGGTCAAATTCAAAAAATTAGCTGGTGGAGGTTATTTCCGCATTGTCAATGAATCAGTACCAGAAGCTCTGCGTAATTTGAAATATTCTGAAAATGAAATCAAAGATATCTTGAACTACATGCGTGGTACAGCTGACATTAGTAAAGCTCCATATATCAATACTGAAACACTCAAAGCTAAAGGATTTACTGATGTTGACATGAAAAATATCAACAAAGCTCTCGAAGGTGCTTTTGAAATAAAATTTATTTTCAATGTTTGGACACTTGGTGAAGAGACTTTGCAAAGACTTGGTTTCAACGAAGCTAAATACAATGATCCAAACTTTGATTTATTAAAGGAATTAGGATTCACTAGAGAAGAAATAGAATTGGCCAATGATTATACTTGTGGCACGATGACTATTGAAGGTGCCCCACATTTGAAAGTAGAAGATTACAAAGTTTTTGATACTGCCAACAAAAATGGTAAAAAAGGAACAAGATTTATTCCATATATGGGACATATCTATATGATGTCTGCTGTTCAACCATTTTTGTCAGGTGCGATTTCTAAGACTATCAACATGCCAAATGAAGTAAGTCTAGAAGATGTCAAACATGCTTATGAAGAAGGTTGGAGACTTAGTCTAAAAGCTGTTGCCCTTTATCGTGATGGATGTAAGCTAAGTCAACCTTTAGCAACTTCTTCAAAAAATAATGATAAAGAAGAAAAAATTATTGAACAAAACAAGGAACAAGTAAAAGAAATTGCAAAATTATTTCCTGTTTCCAAAGAGGATGTAAATAGTGCTGTATATAATGCTAGTCAAATTCTTAGCAACCACGTGGGTATTCACACTCCTATGGAATCTTATACCAAAGATGGTGAAGTCGCTGAACGTCGTGTCTATCTTCATGGTGAAAAACGCAGACTTCCTTCCAAACGTGGTGGAATTACTGTAGCTGTCAAAATTGGTAATCAACAAGTTTGGCTTCGTACTGGTGAATATCCAGATGGTAAATTGGCGGAAATTTTTATTGATATGTACAAAGAAGGTGCAACTGTTAGAAGTCTATTAAATATGTTTGCAATATCCGTTTCAATGGGCTTGCAATATGGTGTGCCACTTGAGAAATATGTAGAAAATTTTGTCTTCACTCGCTTTGAACCGAGCGGTTTCACAGATCATCCAAATATCAAAAATTGTACCTCCATCATCGACTTCGTCTTCCGCGTCCTTGGTATGGAATATTTGGGAAGAACAGATTTTGTGCAAGTTCCACCAAAAGGAATCCAAAAAAACAAATTTGAAAATATGGTGAAGATTGCTGAAGCTGGCAAAGCACAAGAAACTATGGATTTGAAAATAGAATCAAAAGTACAAACAGTTGTTCATGAAGATTTACAAGCCGAGCTTCCAGTCGTGTCTGAAGTTAAACACGAGGCTGTAAGTGCTTCAGACGCTGCACTTTCTGAGATGATGGGTGATGCTCCTGCTTGTCCGACTTGTGGTCATATTACAGTCCGAAATGGAAGTTGTTATAAGTGTTTGAACTGTGGTGATAGTTTGGGATGTAGTTAATTAGAAAATTTAGAAAAAATAAAACCAGTCTTGGAAGAGGCTGGTTTTTAAATGTAGGTTTAGTTGCCGATTACTTGACATTATTCTGAAAGTGTGGTATCATCATTAATGACAAGTAACCACAAAGTATATGAACATAAAAAGGCTTATTTTAGAGGAATTTAAAAAAAGTAATGAAATTAGATCTTCTGAAATTGCACAAAAAACAGGTAAAACTCGTTCTTGGATTAATCAAATCTTCAAATCTTTGGTTGAAGAAGGTAAAGTAGTCCTTATTGGTAAAAATAGAGGCGCTTTTTATATCTTGGCAAATAAAGAAAGTGTAAAGGAGGCCAAATCTCATATTTTTAGATTTCGTCGAGTATTCAAGAATGTTGAATTGAAAGAAGATAATGTTTTAAAAGATATCAAACATGAAACAGGAATTTTTTTAGATATTCCAGACAATATTTTACATATTCTTGATTACAGTTTTACCGAGATGCTCAACAATGCTATTGATCACTCAGGGTCAGACAAAATAACAGTAGAGATGGAACGTAGCTCGACAGATATTTCTTTCAAAATTACTGATACAGGTGTTGGTATTTTAAATAACATCAAAGAAAAAAAGAATCTGCCAGATGTCATGGTGGCGATTGGCAATTTGCTCAAAGGCAAGACCACAACTGATCCTGCACGTCATACTGGTGAAGGAATATTTTTTACTTCACGTATTGCTGATACTTTTATAATCAATAGTTTTGGCAAGAAATTATTTTTCCATAATATTTTGGAAGACATTTTCGTGGATGATGTAAAAGAATTTCATGGTACAGAAATATTTTTTATTATTGCTCTGGATAGTAAAAAAGATTTGAAAAGTTTGTTTGATAAATATACTGACACTGTAACCGAGACTTATGCTTTCAATACTTCAGAAGTAATTGTGAAACTTTTTCAATTTGGTGACAACATGATTTCTCGTTCGCAAGCCAAGCGTGTTTTAGAGGGTATGGAAAAATTTGAAAATATAACGCTTGATTTCAAAGATGTTCATACTGTTGGTCAGGGGTTTGCCGATGAAATATTTCGTGTCTGGCAAAATGAATATCCTAATCTAAAAATAGATTATCGCCATGCCAATGAAAATATTACGTTTATGTTGAAGCGGGCGAAAGGGGAAGTTTAGAAATTTAGAGAAAAAGAAAACCAGTCTTGAGGGAGACTGGTTTTTTGATTTATAAATTATTTATATTTTCTTTTACTTTTTCAATTTCTATTTTAGTTTTTTCATCTTGTATTTTCGTTATTACATCTTTTTCTTTTTTGCCTAGTATAGAAATACGTTTTAATAAATTTTTGATATCTTCCAAAATACTTGACTTTGAATCTTTCATATTTTTTGACATTTATTTAAATTAGTAATAATATATAGATGTATTCATATACAAATTATATTCTAACCCATAATATATGTCAATTGGAGACAGACTCACTAGATTACAATCTTTAAAAAATGCTGGTGAGACAGCAAAAACAGAGAAAGGAGAAAAGAAGACACAAGAAACTCAAGGGGAATCTGCCAAGGCAGAACAAGAAAGAGCCGCTAGAGAACAAGAATCTACTCAAATTCAAGAAAGCATGGCGGAGAGCCGAACTAAATTATCAGAGTTGACAACAGGTTTACAAGAAGCAGAAGGTATAAATATGGAAGGGTTTCCTGCTGAAGTGGTAGCGGAAATCCAAGTCGAAATAGCTGGTATTAAAGAAGAAATTGAAACTGTGAATGCTGAAATTCAAGCACTCCAACAACGTTTGGAAGTATTAAATGGTGGTGCTACTGATGTTGTTGCAGAAGTTGTTAGTGAGGAGCAAGAGGATGGAAATGTAGAAATAGCTGAGGTAAATGCGGAATCAATTTTTGCAGATGCGCAACAAGAAATAATGGATGCAGAAGATATCCCAGCAGGTATGAAAGAAAGTGTTGTTGATTTTTTAAGTAAAATAAAAGATAAGGATCCAAAGACAGTTTCTTGGTATGGGGTTCTTTTTAAAGAGTTTGATCCAAGTTTGGAACAAGCTCAACAATATTCTGCTGATTATGACTCTGAATCAAGAAGAGTTGTGGACGTTTTAAGTAAGACAGCTGATGGTAAAGGTATTGATTATAATCTTTTAAATGAAAAAGAAAGAGGTGAATTTGATGCAGATAGAGATCGTTTTTGTGAATATGAAAAAATAATTAGTCCAACTGCTTTTAAAAATTTTTTAGAAGGTGCTTCTTCAGAAGAAGAAAAAAAACAAATTAAAGAAAAATATGAAGCAGAAGAACCTCGTAGGAGAGCTATATCTGAACAATCAAGTTCTAATTTTTTATCTCGTTATAAATTAAGAGAAAAAGACTCTAAGGAAAGATCAATAAATTTACGAAACCAAGTTAGGTCTAAAGAAGACGCGATAACAAATAATCCAAAATATCAGAAAACCATAGATGTTGTCAAAGGTGTTTATGATAAAATGAGGGAAAAATTGGATGGTTTGAAAAAAGACAGTAATGAATAAAAGTATCTTTTAAAAATAAAAACCCCGCTCTTCGAAAAGAGTGGGGTTTTTGTGTAATCAATCTAAATCAGTGTTTTTATTCTACAACCACTTTCACACTTGGTCCCATACTACTTGTAAGGAATAAACCTTTGATGTATGTACCTTTTGAACCTTGTGGTTTTACTTTTTTGATAGCATCCATGAAAGCTGCAAGATTTTCTTCCAACTTTTTGGCATCAAAACTAACTTTACCAATTACTTGGTGAATATTAGAACCATCGTCATTTTTGAAAGCAGCTTTACCTTTTTTGATTTCTTCTACCATTTTTTTGACATTTTTATCAACTGTTCCTGTTTTTGGATTAGGCATTAGACCTTTTGGACCAAGGACACGAGCAACGATGGCAAGTTTAGGCATCATTTCTGGAGTAGCAACTGCGATTTCAAATTCAATTTTACCTGTATCTTTGATTTTTTTGATATCTTCTTCACCATAGACGAAGTCTGCGCCAGCTTCTTTGGCAGCTTTTTCATCATTTGGACCGACGAAAGCAGCTACTGTCTTGGTTTTGCCTGTACCATGTGGCATGACTACCGTAGAACGGATTTGTTGATCGGTTTTCTTTGGATCAATTCCAAGTTTTACGTGTACTTCTACTGAAGCATCAAATTTTACAGTACTGGTCTTTTTGACCAATTCGATAGCTTCAGCTACAGAATATACTGTGGTTGGGTTGACTTGAGACTTCAAGTCTTTCATTCTTTTTGACATAAATGTCCAGATTTTCGTGGTGCTAGCCCCTGAATGGTCAGGGTTCCACTAGATTTAATAACGCATTATTTATACTATATTTAGATAAAATTGTCAAGGATTATTAGGTTATTCACAACTCGTACACATTTATCAAAATATATGTTATAATATTGACAGATAGAGAAAAATATGCTTTAATTTAACTCTTATATTATTTATAAAAGTATGAAGCAAATCCTTAATAGAATATATTCTTATTTACCAAGCCAAAAAGGTAAAGAATCCTTGAACACCTTGGGTTATGTTTTGAGTGTAAGAGGTGGTATTTCTTTTGATATAAAAAAAGTACATGATGAAAATAAAGAATATTATTTTGCTGAATCTAATAATATTCATAATAAATCTATAGTTGTTACTGGTAATGATTTGGGTGAATTGGACAAGAATATCAAAGATGCTATTTTTGCACTGTATGAGGTACCTGCTTATTATGCAAAAAGGGAATTAATCAAATCACCAAATATTTTGGCAAAGGAAAATATTGCTTCCTTACAATATGCTTCCTGAATTTTATGGTAATGCCTATCAACATCCCTTCTGATTCTAGTCAAAAGAAAATTTTGAAGGCTTTTAAAAAAATGGGTTGGGGAATTCTTGATGGACGGTGGGGAAAAGGTTCACATCGGATAGTAAAAAATCCAAAAAATAGTTTCGAACAAGTCGTTCAGAATCATATATACAAAGAAGTGATTAGAACTTTTTGTAAGTAAAAGGTTGGAGGAACAAGGCTATGATGCTTCGGAATTTATAAAATATATTTAAATTATAATAAAAGGTCGTCTAAATGTTAGACGGCTTTTTTATTTATCTTTTTTCCCATGAAACTTCTTATGTACATTTCTCAACTCTTTATCTGTAATATGAGTATAGATTTGCGTGGTCGTGATAGACGAGTGTCCAAGCATAGATTGGACACTACGGATATCTGCCCCATTTTGGAGCAAATCGGTGGCATAAGAGTGTCGCATGGTATGAGGAGTCACCTTTTTGGTAATTCCGGCTTCTAGGGCATGTTTTTGGACTATACGTTGGATTGAGCGAGGGGTCAGTGGTTCATCATGGTCTTTTTGTTTGCCAAAGCGTTTGTCATGAGAAATAAACATGTAAGTATTCATGTCTTTGCGGGTGTTCAGATATTTTTGGAGCCAGGTTTTGGCTTCGTCAGACAAAAATACGACTCTAGATTTGCCACCCTTGCCAAGCACAGTGAATTCATCGCGTTTGAGATTGACATCTTCTATTTTTAAGTTTGATAATTCAGAAACACGTAATCCAGTTGAAAACAATAATTCCAAAATAGCTTTGTCGCGGTAGGCCATAAGTAGAGTAATTCCGCCAGCATTTTCTTTTTCCAAATTTTTTTTACTAATATTTTTTATTGGCGCTTGCAAGATTCTAGTGATATCATCGCTATCTAAGAAACTAACTTCGCGGTCTGGCATTTTCATCAGCTCAATTTTTTCTGGGACAAGACTTATCACATCTCTTTTGGCTAGATATTTTAGGAAAGAGCGGAGAGCAATGAGATGATAATTTTGAGTATTCTTTTTTAGTGGTTCACCATGTCCATCTGTGAATCTATTGAGCCAAAGACGAAATTTACGGACGCTTTCGGCTGTGATATCTTTGGCAGTGGCGTCTTTGCCAAGCCAATCAAGAAAACGCGAAAGGTAAAAGTTGTAATTCTCGACGGTTTTTTGACTACGATTGCGTTCGATTTCGAGGTGTTCGAGGAATTGAGTGAGGTATTGTTTTAGAGACATACATTTTTGATTAAAGTTTTATGTGCTGTGTTGAAGATGAAAATATAAAAGTATAAAAGTATTAAAATAATGTTGGTTTGATTATTTTTATTCTCCAAGGGATTCTGATAAATTTGTAATTTCTGTCCAAAGCATCCTTCCTATTTCCTTTAGTCTATCATCTAAATTTTTATAATTTTCATTTGTCAAAAAATTTTGTTTTAGAGAAAAAAATAAAAGGTACTCTGTTTCTTTTAGAGAACCGTAAGCTGTTCTCATGAAGTTTAGTTGGTTTTTTGGTGTAAAACGGGCGTAGCCTTCGGTGTAATTGAGTATAATAGATAGAGCAGCTCTTTTTAATTGTGATGTTGTAATGTAGATCTCCTCTTTAGGGAAGTTTTTTGTTAGTAGAAAGACTTCTTGCACAAAAGTATGCATTTTTAATTTCAATAACTTTTTGTAGCCATTCATATTTTAATAATTTAATATTTTCATACTTTTATAACTTCATTATACCAAATTAGCCGACATTTTGCGACACAGAGATATTTTTTGGGGTTGACAAAAGCCGTTTTTTGTGCTATAATGTATTTATCAACGTTGAAAAACAACTTAAAAAATCTTCTAAGATAAGCCAAATATAAGCTTATTTCTTAAATCGGTCTAGCTTTCATCTCTAAGGGCTAGATCTCACCATGAAAAGTGCTCCGCACCTCGTGGCAAGCAAAAATAAACCACAAAAAGATATTTTTCAATATCCTCGTGGTAAACATAAATACAAACACAAAAAATTATGCAACAAAAAAACTTGGGAGTTTCTCCCGAAGCTAATTTTTCTTCGGTCTATTTCTTCTTGACCGCAGGTATTGCTCTTTCTACTTTGGTTTTCTTATTTGTCCCTAGAATTTCGATGGGGTAAAAAGTGATTAGTGTTATTATTTAATTCTTAATCAATTTTTATATGAATAATGGCTTTAATGTTCCTAATACGGAGGCTTTTAAAAGTAAATTACCATCTTTGAACTTAGTAGATAATAAGCCTGGAAGTCTTAATGATACATTGGGAAATCTTGATAATGAAGAACCGCCTCATGATGAAGATAGAGAATCACCGCCACCAGATCGTGGTTTTGAGACTCAGCCAGAAGATCTTCCTTAAAAAATTTTGAATATTTAACGACCTAACGAGTTAGGTCGTTTTTGTTGTTCAAAAACATCACATTATGCTATACTAAATAAGTATTTTATTAATTCATTAAATTTATATGAATATGAAAAAGAAAATTTTTCTTTTACCAGCATTAGCTTTGTTATTGGCTTTTGCTTTTGCACCAGTCACACAGGCACAAGCGACAACTGTTACTACGAATGCCGTGGTAGACACCACAAGTACTAGTGTTAGTACAACTAGCCAAACTGCTGTCACAGAAAATTTAGTTGGAGTAGATGTTCCAGCTGTAAATTCTGTACCTTCTGCTTTTGGTCTTTTTTGGCTTGGTCTAAAAGAACGTATAAATATTGCTTTTACCTTTGATCCAATCAAAAAAGCAGAAAAGCAAGTAGTTTACGCTGAACAAAGAATGAAGATTGCTGAGAAAATGTCAGAAAATAGTGATGATGTTCAAACACAAGAAAAAGTACAACAAATGGTAGAGCGTGCTCAAGAACTTATGGCAAAAGTGCAGGATAAAAAAGACAAGTTTTTGGCAAATAATGATGAAAACGTTCAAAGACTTCTAAAAAATGTAGCCATCCACCAAGAGAATACTCAAAATTTGTTGGATAGAATTGAAACCAAACTACAAGACAAACTTACTCCAGAGCAATTGGACAAGTTTCAAGCTATGCGTGAAGATGGTATTGTAAAGGCTCAAGGAATTTTGCAAGCTCTCAGCAATCCAAATATGCCAGAAGATGTCAAAGCTAAGTTGCAAGAAGTGAAAGATAGAATTGATGCTAAGTCTGCTGAAGTACAACAATTTCGTGAAGAACAAAAAAATGTTTTGGAAGATATCAAAAATGGTGTAGAAGGTGCTAAAGAAGACTTGAAAAATTTATTAGATAGTAGAAAAGAAGAAATACAACAAAATACTACTAGTAGTGATGTACAAGCTCAACAAAAATTGGAAATGATGAAAAAGGTGGGTGAGCAAGTAAAAGAAAAGGTACAAGAGAGAATAGAAAATAGACAAGAAAATAAAGTTGAAAACGAAGATCGTACGGTTTCAAGTTCGGTACAGGCTAGACCTTTACCTGTCACGCAAGTCAAAACTCTTCTTCCTTTGAAATCTACAGAAGATCTTAAGGATAAGTCCGAAGTAGAATTGAAAATGGAAACAGAAAAGAAAGAATTGGAAGTAAAACAAGAAAATAAAACTGAAGTAGAAGATAATGGTCCTTTTGAACCACAGAATTAATTTTTTTTAAATAAAAAACTTGCTTGCCAAAGCGGGTTTTTTGATATAAACTTTAACAAAAGGCTGACAAGGCGCCTACAAGGCTTACAAAATATTGAAATTGTTTAGCCTTATAAATTTTATAAGTTTTTATTATGTTTTATTTGATTTTGCCAGATATTCGTTCGTGTCACAATGTCGGGGCGATGTTCCGTACTGCTGATGCTTGTGGGGTGGACAGACTTTGTTTAGTTGGCTACACCGCTACTCCGCCAAAACCTCAGATAGACAAGGTTGCGCTTGGTGCAGAAACTTGGATTCCTTGGGAACATAAAAAAAATTTGAAAATACTTATTACAACTCTAAAAAAGAAAGGATTTTTTATTGTTGGTTTGGAAAAAAATGAGAGAAGTATTGATATTTCAGAATTAAGTTTAGAAAAGCAAAGAAACATTGCTCTGATTGTGGGGAATGAAGTAGATGGAGTAGAACCTGAAATCTCAAAACTTTGCGATGTTGTTGTGCATATTCCGATGTATGGTAAAAAAGAAAGTTTGAATGTCAGTGTAGCGGCAGGGATTGGGATGTATGTGATTAAAAGTAAACTTTTGGATTAAGTTTTGTTAGTTAAATTATATATTTATTTACTTTGGTTGCTTACAAGGCCTACAAGGCTTACATTTTGTAATTTGCCTTGTAGGCCTCGTAAGCATTGTGAGTTTTGTAAGCTTTTATTATGAATACCATCGTCTTCGACATCGAAACAATTCCTGTAGACTTTGATTCTTTTGATGAAGTGCAAAAGACTTATTTGACGAAGTTTGCTGAAGGTGAAGAAGATATAGAAAAAGTAAAAGAACAAATGGCACTTTGGGCACCAACCAATAGGATTGTGGCGATTGGTATGATGTCGGTAGATAGCCAGAAGGGTGCTGTGTATTTTCAAAATGACATGCAAGAAAAAATAGATTTTGTGGAAAATAATATCCATTATTTTAGTGGTAGTGAGGAAGTAATACTCCAAAAATTTTGGAATGCGATTGCTAAAGCTCATAAGTTTGTGACTTTCAATGGTCGTGGGTTTGATTGCCCAGTACTTATGCTTCGCTCAGCAATGCTTCGGGTGAAACCAAGCAAAAATCTGATGCCATATCGCTATGCTCATGATGTGCATGTGGATTTACTTGAGCAAATGACTTTTTATAATGCTTATCGTAAATTTAATTTAGATTTTTATTGCAAAGCTTTTGGGATAGAATCTCCCAAAGGTAAGGGAATAAATGGTCATGATGTCAAAAATCTTTTTTTGATGCAAGAATATATAAAAATTGCTAAGTACTGTGCTGGAGATTTGGTTGCCACGAGAGAATTGTATTTGAGGTGGAGAGATTATATGACTTTTTAGTCGTTGTTTGGTATAATACGGATATACGGATACCTGTCCGCCTTGGGAGGAATATGGATTTACTGATTTGACTTATGGGTTGATTAATATTTATGTATAAAATTGCTGAATCAGCTGTCTCTGCTGACTCTGCTGTTTAGCTAATAACTATGTCGGAAAAAGCCGTGCAACATACTTTGAATATTTTCAAGCAAGTACATCGTAACTTGCCACCTTTGGTTGATGTAAAATTGCGTGAGGAGATGAAAGCTAAAATAGAAGAATTGGTAGACACGGGTAAAGTTACTTTGGAAGAATTGGAAGATATAATGATTTTTTATGGCAAAAAGGTTTGGCCTTTTGTCCAGGCTTTTGAGGATATTTATCATGTCTATCATGAAAAACTTTCGGAAAAAATATTTTTGGCAAAAGCTTCTAAAAGTATTATTGGCAAATATAATACTATCAAAGAAACAGGAGTAAATTTTTTTGATATTTTTAGTGGTACTTTGCATCACTTTTTTTCACATGAAGAAAGAATGGAACTTTTGGATTTGCTTATTTCACTCAAAAGAGATATTAGACAGCATGCTACACAAGCAGTACTTACTCATGAGAAAACAAACTATGAAGAAAAGATAGATAAATATGGACAAATGGTTCAAGATATAAACAAAGTAATTGAAGATTTGCATAAATTTGCTAACGAAGAAAAGGACAATAATTTAGCATTGGATGTCTTGGACAAAGCACGAACAATAGAATATAGTCTAGCTTTCTTAGGACCAAAAATAAATTATCCAGAAATTTTGGATTTGCTGGATTATTATAAAGGTAAAAAAGAAGAGAAAAAAATGAGGAGGATTGTTTAGATAGTGAACACCTCCCTGTGACAAAGACCACAGGGAGTTCTATTTCCTTAAAATATTTTTTATTTTTTAACTATTTTTATATATTTTTTGTTAGCAGTACTATAATTTACTTTTTATTTTGAAAGTGTTTTTACTAATAGCAGAGAATGCTAGTTTTTTGTATATCTAGAATACGTTCAATTTATTTTTAATAGATACACTATGTTGGAAAATGCACAAATCATTAAAAAAGTGGTTGAAGAAATGGGTGGCAGATTTGAAGAGGTTATACCAGAAAGAAATTGTTATTATATTCATATAAAAAATAGAGCTTTTATAATTACTAGACAATTTAGGATTGTAAGGAATTTTATTAGTGTTTCTGATTCTACCAAATTTAAGGATTTGACTTATACTTTGCTTAGGCGAAATTCTTTGCCAACTCCAGAAACAGTTTTTTTCTTTAGAAAAAAGCCTGGAGATATAGCCAAAAAACTTGGCAACATAAAGTTTCCTATTATTGTTAAAGATTCATCTGGCTCTAATAGTATCGGAATATTTCCCTATATCAAAAACATGACAGAAGCCAAAAGAATAATAAAAAATAATTTGCCGGATTTCCATTCTTTGGTTGCTCAAGAAATGATTTTTGGAACAGAATATCGTATACTTGTTTTGAGTAACAAAGTCATAGGTGCTTTGGAAATGATCCCACCAAGAGTTTTGGGAGATGGTAAATCTACAGTTGAAGAGCTCATAAAAGAAAAACAAAAGAGTACAAAAAAGAAAACTTCATTTGATGAAGCTTTGAAGAAAATAGTGAAAGAGCAAGGTTTTTCTTTGAAACAGATATTACCTTTGGGAAAATTAGTTTCTATCAAAAGGAATTCTTCTTTGGCAGAAGGTGGTGAAACTAGAGATGTTACCAAACTAGTTAATAAAAAAGTGGCAGCTCTTTGTGTTAAAGCTTCAGATGCTATTGGTAACTATTTGGCAGGTCTAGACGTTATATGTGATGATATATCACTAGATCCTGGTAAACAAAAGTTTGGAATTTTAGAAATAAATGGTAAACCAGATATTTATATTCATTATTATCCTACGTATGGTAAATCTAGGAATGTTGTAAAGGATATTATAAAGTTTGTAGTAAAGATTGGAGCTACAAGAAAAAGCAGTTCAGTCTAGTTTATAAAAATAAAAAAATACTATGTTTAGATAGTATTTTTTTATTTTATATTTTTTGTCATTAAATATTTATGTTTTTTCTTTGATTCTATTTTATAACCGCATTTTTTGTAAAAATCTTTGGCTGGATTATTGTCCCAGACAGAAAGTTCTATTGTTTCCAGTTTATTTTTTTTAGCATTATCTTCAAAATAATTCATGAGAAATTTTCCAATTCCTTTTTTCTGATAACTTGGTGATAAGAATAAACCTGTAATTAATAATTTGTTTTCTTTTTTGGATAATTGAAATAATCCAATTCGTCTTTTGCCTCTTAGTAAAATTTTTCTTTCTTTGTAGTCACTATAAAATCTTTCACTAAACATTTCTATACTGGGTTTGTAATATTTGGCTACGTATTTGAATAAAGTTTTTTGATATAAATCAAGAATAAATTTTTTGTCTGTCAATTGGCAATTCCGTGTATTTATTTCATAACCATATATGTCTAACTTCATATTTGTTTAGGTTGTATCTCTGATTTTTCTTTCATTAGTTTATTCAATTGTCTTTTATTGAGTAAACCTTCTTGTGAACCAAACTTTTGAATCACCGAAGAAGCGTTGGCAGTACCGGCTAGCATTGCTTCTGGGATATTTTTATCGCGCATAATAGCTGACAAAAAAGCGGAAGTATAAGCATCCCCAGCACCAGTCTTGGCAATCATATTTACTTTGTAAGCTGGCATAAAATATTTTTTTTTACCATCAAAAGTATAAGAACCTTTTTCGTTATCTGTAATAACTACTGTTTTAGCGCCGGCTTGGTGTAGAGAAGAAAGTAACTCTTTGTAATTTTGTTTTTTGCCAACTAGCTTTTCAGCTTCCTCTTTGTTTACTACTAGTAAGTCTGTAAGTGGCAAAATTTTTTTAGTTTTTTCTAGACCATTTTTGATTTGGTAAGACCCTGGGTTTATAGCTAATTTCACTTCTTTATTTTTTTGTAAATATTTTTCTAGTTTGTCTTGTAATTTTTCAAAAGATTTACCAAGAGAAGTATAGTAAATCCATTTTGTTTTTGGTAAATTTGGTAGGTTGTAATTTCTTTTGGCATAATAAGAAAGTATTGTTCTTTCCCCACAATAATTTAAGACGATTGAGTATCTGGTAGTTGAATTTTTTATTTTTTTTACCATGGAGACATCGACTCCCGTTTTTTCTAATTCTTCTTTTATAATATGGCCATTGATATCATCGCCAAGCTCTGTCACTATGCTAGTTTTGTACCCTAATTTTTTGACACCAACAGCTACATTGGCAGCATTTCCACCTATTGATTGAGCTGTGTTTTCTATAGGAGTTTTTTCAGCATAATTAAAAGAAAGTAATTTTTTGTTTTTACTTAGGCTACAAGCTTTTTGTGATTCTTCTAAAATTAGAAAAGTGTCAAAAGTAGAGTCACCAATGGTAATTAGATCTAGCATATTTATTGTGTTTTATTTTTACCAAGAGATTTGACTCTTTTGAGTTCGTTGGTATCATGTTTGTGAAGACCAAGATATATTTCTATAAATTCTACCAAAGAGGCTAAGCCTAGACCTGCCATAGCTATCATAAAGACTTTGTTGTATGTATATAAAGCATAAACAAAGAGACAAGCTGAACCTACAAAAAAGACCAAATCTTGACGCCTTTCTATTTCTAAGAAAACAGCATAGGTAATAAGCACAGCACCAAGTGCGGCGACAATATAGATACTAAGCTCTATGGTGCTACTTGGTAAATTTGGGAAAAGGCTGGATAAAAACATATATTTTGTTTAGTTGATAATTCAACTATAGTATAGCAGAAGTGGGAGAAGATGTTAAATCTTGTTGTTATAAAAACATTTCCGCCCAAGGCGGATCAGCCTGGGACTGAAAAACATAAAAATATTAAAACAACTTTTGTTATGTCATTTTTTATTAAAACAAAAAAGTCACCTAGTATAAGGTGACTTTAGACTAAATTTATTCTTCCCACTTATTGATATATTCAATCGCACTTAGTGCCGCTGTCACACCTTGTCCGGCAGCGATGACAATTTGTTTGTAAGGTATATTGGTTACATCTCCTGCTGCGAAGACACCTAGACAAGTAGTTTTGCATTTGATATCTACTTCTATCTCGCCTATAGGATTTTTTGTACCACAAGTAACGAAGTCGGAATTTGGGATCATACCAATATGAACCATTAGTCCATCTACGGCGATTTCTTTTTCTTCTTTAGTTTCGATATCTTTGTATTTGAAAGCTTGTAAATTATCTTTGCCTATAATTTCTGTAGTTTCAGCATTATAAATTATTTCTACGTTTTCTAGTTTTTTTATTTTATTGACAAGGATTGTTTCGGCTTTTGGAAAACCTCCCAAAGTTTCTTTGGTATTTGGGAATTTGGTAATTAGATAAACTTTCTCAGCAATACCAGCCATCATAAGAGCTGATTCAATAGCAGCATTACCAGCACCAATTGTAGCGGTAATTTTGTCTTTGAAAAGTGGACCATCACAAACTGTACAATATGTCACACCACGTCCTCGAAGCTCTTTTTCTCCGGGAAGATTTAGATTTCTTGGGTGAATACCACTAGCAATGATAACAGATTTTGTGAAATAAGTTTTTTCTTCTCCTAAGAAATTTTTGGCAGTGACTATATGATGATTTTTTTCTTGTTTGATAGAAGTGATTTCAAATCCTTCTTCTATTTTGACATTGTAAGATTGAATATGTTTGTGAAAATTTTGGGCAAGCTCAATACCTGTGGTTTCTACAATACCTGGCCAGTTGCCGACTTCACCTGACAGGGCTACTTCGCCACCAACATCTTTGGTAACAATAGTGAAATTCAAATTTCTTCTAGCGGCATAGATAGCAGCAGCACTACCAGCGGCCGACGCACCAATGATTATTAAGTCTAGCAATTTTTCTTGTTTGTTTTCCATAAATAAAAATTTAATTCTTAATCCAGACTAAGTCGGGACGAGAAGGTTTTATTCCTTTTAACTTGCTAAGAAAATATTCCTTCTCATACCCATGAATATAATTTAGGGTAATTGATCGCTTGGATTTTATATTCTAATTACTTTTTAGTCAAACTGTTGATAATTTTTTGCAGGTTTTTATTATTTGTTTTTGGTGCTTTTTCATTGCCAAAAATAGCACTGCCTGGACAAATAGCATCTACTCCTGTTGCTATTATTTTTTCTAAATTTTTTTCGTTGATACCACCATCAAGTTCAACAAAAATATGGGTGTATTTTGTTTTGAATTTTTTGATATTAGCCAAAACTTGTGATAATAATTTTTGTCCTTGTTTGCCAGGATTTACCCCCATAAACATCACAGCTTTTATTTCACTAATATATTCATCCAAAACTTTGATATCAGTTTCTGGATTGAGAACTATACCTATTTCCCAGCCATAAGCGTGAAGAGTTGGTAAAATGTCATGCAAGTTTTTGACTGCTTCAAAATGAACCAAGATTTTTACTACCTGTTCTACTTTTTGCCATTTCATCAATTCTTTTAAAGGCTGACTAACCATCAAGTGTAGTTCTACTTCTGTCTGACAATATTTTTGGACAGTGTCTGGATCACTAACTGTGGTGTTATTCACAAAAATACCATCAGCAATATCTATCTGGACTCTTTTGACGGATTTGTCGAGGGCTTGGAGTTGAGATTTTAATTCTTCTGGGGTTTGAACTAAAATTGAAGGGATGATTTGCATAGTAAATTTTTTAATGAGGTTTATCTTACAGGGATACGAAATACGAAAATTACGAACCACTAAATTTTCGTAGTTTCGTAATTTTCGTATTTCGTATCGTTTTATTTTTCAAGTTCCGCGACTTTTTCTAGTCTACGAACATGTCTTTTCTCTTCGCCAAATTCAGTTTCTAGCCATTTTTTTACAATTACCATAGCATGTTCTTCGGAAGATAACTTTGAGGCTAGGGCTAAAACATTGGTATTGTCGTCGTTCATCATACTTTCAGCAACGGCAATATTGTAACCAATACCACAACGGATACCTGTCACTTTGTTGACAGCCATACTTACACCAACGCCATTTTTGCAAATTACAATACCGCGGACGTTTTCTTCTGCAACTTTGTGAGCAAGTGGGATGACATAGTCAGGGTAGTCGTCATTTTCATTGCTTTCGTAAGGTCCCAAGTCTTCTATTTTTAAATTTAGTTCATTTTCAATATAACGTATCAAACGTTTTTTTAGTTGGTAACCACCGTGGTCTGAAGCGATATAGATTTTTTTTGAGTACATATTTTTTGTTAATTATTGTACCTATATTGTAACATAGAGAGCAGAATAAGCAAAATAAGCAGAATCCACCCAAGGCGGACAAGTAGCCAGAATAAGTGACTTTAGAGACTTTAAGGACTTTTCCGCCCAAGGCGGATTCCTGCCTACCGGACAGGCAGGCACCTTGGGCGGAATAGACTTTTGACTGACTTCCTTGACTTTTTCTCTAAAATTAGTATAATAAGAATACAATTATAAAAGTGTTATTATCTGTCATCAGCAGAAAGCTCTCTTGGAACAAGTAGACACGCTAAGGAAAGAAAACCATTGTTGGTCTAGAATCCTTCGGGTAAGCCCGTAACAGCCGTCAGTAAGCGCCGCATATGTGGAAGTGAGATGGTACCACCCGATTAGGGTTCTCACAGAAAACACGGGCGTTTTTATTTTTGTAATAAACAATACTAAAATTACAAATTCCAATTTGTTATTCATCAGGAGAAATAAATTACAATGTTAAATAAACAAGACTTTTGAGATTTGAAAATTGTTTATTATTTGGAATCCTGCCTACCGGCAGGCAGGTTGTTTATGTGGTATTGTGTATTTAACTTTATGAACTTTTAACTTTTCCGCCCAAGGCGGATCCGCCTTGGGCGGAATAAACTTTTTAACTACTATATATGCCTTACAATGCCAATGAAAACGAATTAGAAATATTAAAACTTTGGGACGAAAAAAAGATTTTTGAAAAATCTATTTTGGAGCGTCCAGAAAATAAACCTTATGTTTTTTATGACGGTCCTCCTTTTGCGACAGGTCTGCCTCATTATGGACATTTGGTGGGAACAGTTATGAAAGATGTAGTGCCACGTTACTGGACTATGAAAGGCTACCGTGTGGAGCGTAAGTGGGGTTGGGATTGTCATGGTTTGCCTGTAGAAAATATTATTGAAAAAGATTTGGGATTAAAATCAAAAAAAGAAATTGATGAACTTGGTATTGAAAAATTCAATGAAGCTTGTCGTAGTACGGTGATGACTTATGCTGAAGAATGGAAAAAGACAATTCATCGTATTGGGCGTTTTGTGGATATGGAAAATGATTACAAAACCATGGATATAGATTTCATGGAAAGTGTTTGGTGGGTTTTCAAAGAACTTTGGAACAAAGATCTTATTTATGAGGGCAAAAAGGCTATGCATGTTTGCCCACACTGTGTGACGCCTCTTTCCAATTTTGAGGTTACACAAGGTTATAAAGACATCAAAGATTTGTCAGCGACTGCAAAATTTCGTGTGATTGACGAAAGTTTCAAAGAAAAATTAGGTTTGGGTGGTAGAGAATTATATATTTTAGCTTGGACGACGACTCCTTGGACTTTACCGGGCAATGTTTTGCTGGCTGTTGGCAAAGATATAGATTATGTAGCTGTCAAAGGTGAACATAATTATTATATCGTGGCCAAAGAGCGTGTGTCTGATGTTTTTCAATCCAAAGATAAAGAAGAATATGTATTGGTAAGTACGATGAAAGGTGAGGAATTGGTTGGTATAAAATATGAACCATTGTTTTCATATTTTGCTGATACAGAAAATGCTTTCAGAGTGGTGACTGGTGAATTTGTGACAACAGAAAATGGTACTGGTATTGTTCATATTGCTCCTGCTTTTGGTGATGACGATTACAAATTAGGTCAAGAACAAAATGTTGGTTGGGTACAACATGTAGAAATGAATGGACAATTTACTGCTGATGTTTTGGATTTTGTGGGCCAAGAAGTAAAACCAAAAGATGATCATACTAAAACAGATGTTGAAATAATAAAGTGGCTGGCTCACAATGACAAATTATTTAGTAAAGAAAAATTTGAACACAGTTACCCACATTGTTGGCGTTGTGATACTCCGCTTTTGAATTACGCGACTTCTTCTTGGTTTGTGAGAGTGACTGAGATAAAAGATGAAATGCTAAAAACTAATAAGAAAACCAATTGGGTGCCGGAGCATATCAAAGACGGGCGTTTTGGTTTGTGGCTAGAAGGCGCCCGTGATTGGGCAATTTCTCGCAATCGTTATTGGGGTTCAGCTTTGCCTATTTGGCGCAGTGTTGACGGAGAGACTGTTTGTATAGGGTCAGTGGCTGAGCTCGAAGAATTATCAGGACAAAAAATAACAGATTTGCATAAACATATTATTGACAAAGTTACTTTTGAAAAAGATGGTAAGACTTTTATTAGAATTCCAGAAGTGCTTGATTGTTGGTTTGAGTCAGGTGCTATGCCTTATGGTCAAATGCATTATCCATTTGAAAATAAAGCCAAATTTGAAGCTAGTTTCCCGGCGGAGTTCATTGCCGAAGGTCAAGATCAGACTCGCGGTTGGTTTTATACTTTGCATGTTTTGGCGACAGCTCTTACTAGTGGTAAAAATCCTTCTATTCCTAAAAAAGAGTCAGTGCCAGCATTCAAAAATGTGATAGTCAATGGAATAGTGCTTGCTGAAGATGGTAAGAAAATGGCAAAACGTCTCAAAAATTATCCAGACCCAATGGTTGTTTTGGAAAAATATGGAGCTGATGCACTTCGTTATTATTTGGCTTCGTCTCCGGTGATGTATGCTGAAGGTTTGAATTTTTCTGAAAAAGATGTGCGTGAAGTTTACAATAAAGTGGTGAATACTCTTTGGAATGTATTTAGTTTTTACTCCATGTTTAACGCAGATTCCACAGATTTAAAAAAAGATTACACTGAATCTAAAAACATTTTGGATAAGTGGATACTCGCAAAGTTGCATGGGCTTTTGAAAGAGGTAACTGAAAAAATGGAAGAATACAAACTTGCTGAAGCTAGTCGTCCAATTTTAGATTTTATTACCGAACTTTCACAGTGGTATGTGCGTCGTTCACGTGATCGTTTCAAAGATGAAAATAGTGCAGACAAATTGCAAGCAGTTGCGACACTTCGTGAAGTGTTGATGACACTTAGTAAAGTGATGGCACCTTTTACACCATTTATGTCTGAGAGACTTTATCAAGAATTGGGTGGAGAATTAGAATCAGTTCATCTAGAAATGTGGCCACAAGTAAATGAAAAGTTGATAGATAAAAAAGTCTTGGAAGAAATGGAAACAATCCGCAAAGTGGTAGAAATGGGTCTTTCTATGCGTTCAGAAAGTGGTATCAAAGTACGCCAAGTATTATCACAATTTTATATTTCAGGAGCTGAATTTGCTTTTGCTGATTCCAAAAATATTATAGCTGAAGAATTGAATGTCAAAGAAGTTTTGCTTGAAAATTTTGATAAAGAAAATAATCACTTGAAGAAAAAAGAAGATTGGGGATTCAAAATGGCTCTAAATATTCATGTGACTGAAGAATTGAAAAAAGAAGGTTTGGTACGTGAGATTGTCAGAACTATAAATCAGATTCGTAAAGAGCAGGGTATGACTATTGCTGACGAAGTCATCGTAGAATATCATACAGAAGATGAAAATTTGCAAGCTGTTTTTGTAGATTATTCCACTGAAATTAAGAAGAGTGTCTTGGCTAGAGAATTGGTAGCGGAGAAAATTGTGCTGGATGAGTCTGATGATAAATTATATAAGATTGATGGAGTGAAAGTCTTGTTGTCGGTGAAAAAATAAAAATATGAAAACATTAAAGTATTAAAACACTTGAACATTTCTTGTGTAAAGAAATTAATTTTTTAAAAGACGTTTTGTTATAAAACGTCTTTTTTATATCTGTTCAAATCTGTTAGATCCCTGCCTGCCGGTAGGTAGGCGTTTAATCCGTGTTCTATTTGTAATGAATTTTCTTTATGAAAGTTTTTAGTGTATAATGTTTTTGATATTAGACAGTTAGGTTTTTTACCTCTTTTGAAAGATAATTAATTTAAGTAAGCTTTTTCTTAAGAGAGATCCCTCGTGTATTCTCACTCGGGATTTGTGAACGAATCTATGAAAAAAGGCAGACTAGACGTAATCAGTGGTCCAATGTTTAGCGGTAAGAGTGCTGAACTTATTAGACGTCTGACAATTTATAGTATTGCCCAAAAAAATATCGTCGTTTTTAAGCATGGTTCTGATGATAGATTTGGTAGACCTAAAGATATTTTTTCACGTAATGGTAATTTTTTGTCCGCTATTCCTGTATCAAAAGTAGCGGAGATGTACGAGCATCTAGATTTTGACAATTTAGATTTGGTAGGAATTGACGAAATACAATTTTTTGACAAAGATGAGCTTGTAGAGCTGTGTAAAAAGTTAGTAGATGAAAAAGGTATTTCAGTCATTGCTTGTGGACTGGATAGTGATTATTTGAGAGTACCTTTTGAGACTACGGCACATCTGATGGCCTTAGCTGATTCTGTTTACAAAAGCAATGCGGTTTGTATGAAATGTCGGGATACTGATGCGGTCTATACACATCGTCTATCTGGAGGAGATGATCGTTTTGAAGTCGGTTCGGACAATTATGAACCGAGGTGTCGGAAGTGTCGGGTGAGTGGGGAATGATTTTTTTGAAATTTAAGAAACCTCTCGAAGTGAGAGGTTTTTGTGTGGATAAGTACAGCTTTAAAATTCTGTTAATTTTCGGTATAATGTAATTATACTTATAAATTAATAAAATATTTTATGCTTAGTCTAACTAAAAAACAAAAACAAATTTTTGATTACATAAAATCTTTTATAGAAAAAAAAGGTTATTCTCCGACTTTGGAAGAATTAAAGAAACATTTGAGATTAAAAGCTTTGTCAGGAGTTTATCAACATATTGATGCACTGATTGATAAAGGTTATATCATGAGAGATGAAAATGCTACAAGAGGTCTTAGCATTAGAGAGCTTGGTAAAATTGATACTTTAGAAATTCCGCTTGTTGGTACAATTACAGCTGGACAACCAATTGAAGCTTTGGAGACTAGAGGAGATACTATTACTATTGCTAGAGATACTTATTTTGATCCTGAACAGTTGTATGCTTTGAAAGTTTCTGGTGATAGTATGATTGAAGATGGTATTTTTGATGGAGATATTGTTGTTATTAAAAAACAAGATTATGCAGATAATGGGCAAACAGTAGTTGCTATTATAGATGAAAATGAAGCCACTCTAAAAAAACTGTATAAAGAAAAAAATAGATTTAAATTACAATCGGCTAATCAAAATTTATTACCATTTTATCGTACAGAAGTAGAAGTTCGTGGTATTGTTGTTAAAATTATTAGAGATTTTAACAAACAATTGCAAACCGAAACAAAAAAATTCAAAACTATTGATTTGTTTGCTGGAGTTGGTGGTATTAGACTTGGTTTTGAAGAAGCTGGATTTGAAACTGTGTTTGCTAATGACTTTGAACAAAAGTGTAAAGATACTTACGACTTAAATTTTGATGGAACACAACTTTTTGTAGAAGATATACAAAAATTAAATGAAAAAAAATTACCAGATTTTGATTTTTTACTTGGAGGATTCCCTTGTCAAGCATTTTCTATTGCCGGATATAGAGAAGGATTTGATGATAAAAAAGGTAGGGGAAATTTATTTTTTGATGTTGCTAGAATTATAAAAGAAAAAAAACCAACGGGTTTCATGCTTGAAAATGTAAAAAATTTGAAAAATCATGATAATGGAAAAACCTTTAAAATTATATTAGATACTTTAGAATCGCTTGGTTATTATGTAAAGGCAAAAGTATTGAATAGTATGGAATATGGTAATGTACCACAAAATAGAGAAAGAATTTATATTGTCGGTTTTAGAGACAAAAAACATTATGAAAAATTCAATTTTCCACCTATAATAAAATTGAAAAAGAGTATAAAAGATTTATTGGAAGATAATGTAGATGAAAAATATTATTATGATGGTAAACCTCTTTATGAAAAAATAAAAGATGA
>Ga0210019_1001072_pt1 | contig 30538 bp, 39 predicted proteins | sample CryGeyCG2114_020_2_FD_183969 | JGI IMG/M metagenome (GOLD analysis project Ga0210019, IMG submission 183969) | Groundwater microbial communities from aquifer - Crystal Geyser CG11_big_fil_rev_8/21/14_0.20 (SPAdes) (version 2) | ecosystem: Environmental > Aquatic > Deep subsurface > Groundwater ...
TCTGGCATGGAGATCTCCTCGTAAAAATGTTTGTGGTAAAACTATTTTAACAAAGAGAAATCCATGCCTTATTGTTGACTGGATTAGTTATGATTCAGAGCCATCCACTGCTAACCGAGAAGACCGCCTCATCGGCAATCAGCATAATCTTGTTGTCCTTAGCTAGATCCAGAATGGCATTGAGCATATTAGGATTATGAATAACCATCCCTCCAGCCCCTTGAATCATTGGTTCATAGATCATGCCTGCGATAGATTCAGGGTATTTCTTTAGAAGTATCTCCAAATCTTCAGTTGAGTTTGGAGAAATAAGTTCTACTTCAAAAAGAAACGGCCAGAATGGCTTTGAGAATATGTTTCTATCGGCAACTGACATTGAGCCGAAAGTATCGCCGTGATAAGAGTTTTTAAAAGCAATGATCTTATTTCTTTTTATTCCCTTATTGGACCAATATTGGAAGCACATTTTGAGGGCCACCTCCACGCTTGTTGACCCATTATCTGAAAAGAAGACCTTGGAAAATCTATTGCTAAATAAAGACAGAATTCTCTCCGAAAGTTCTATCGCATAAGGATGAGTGAATCCAGCGAACATCACTTGTTGCAGATTGCCCAGAGTTTGGCCCATGCGAGAAGTGATGTGAGGATGCGAGTGTCCATGGAGGTTGACCCACCAAGAAGAGATGGCATCAAGAACTTTTTCTCCATTATCAAGATGAAGATAATTGCCATGGGCCTTGATGATTGCTGGGAATTCGTGAGTTTGAAAGTGTTGGGTGTATGGATGCCAAATGACTTCGGCATCTCGTTTACGGTAATTCATTTAACCTTTCTTTGAGAAGTAGGGAATATCGCTCAATTGTTTCAATAGAAAAGCCATCCTCCTGTTGTATATCCAAGAGGCAAGGGAGCTGTGATCTTTGAAGAACTATTTTCTTGCTCTCTTCATTAGGGATGCCATTGAAGACCAAGCCTTTTATTCTAAGATGGCGGTTCTTCAGCTCACTTATTGTGAGGAGTGTATGATTGATACAGCCGAGATAGTATTTCACAACGATGATGACTTCTGCTTTGAAAGCAGTGGCAATATCAATAACGTCTTCAGTCTCGTTCAAAGGAACTAAAGCACCGCCTGCGCCTTCAATGACTGTTGGGCCAATAAGTTTTTGTTCTCTAATGAATGCTAATGAAATAGTTTTATTCTCAAGTTTGGAAGCGGCATGAGGACTCTGGGCACACGAAAAGTTGTAAGAAGAGGGGATTGCTTTTGCCCTAGGAATGAGATTGGTAATGAGTACGGAGTCAGAAGCATCAAGATTTCCGCATTGGACGGGTTTCCAGTAATTAGCTTGAAGTGCATTTGCTAAAATTGCGCTAAATATGGTTTTGCCAACATCAGTGCTTATTCCTGTGACGAAAAAGATTTCACTACTTTTCATGATTTCATAAGTGTAGTGAGTCTGAGTATTTCTGACTCTGTGTTATGGGAGTGAACTACAATTCTGATCCTTTCTTTGCCTTTCTGAACAGTGGGAGAAAATATTGGAAAAACACTGAAGCCGTTATTATTTACAAGTTCGCTAAGGCCTATGGCTTTCTCTCTCGTTTCAGTCATCCAAGGAATAATTGGGCTGGCATACTTAAAGCCAGAGTTCTTTGAGAAAAGAGCGATATTTTCATGGAGCCTTTGAATCTCCTTACGAGAGCGAGAAAATTTGTCTAGCGAAGAGTTGAGCATCAGCAGCAGAGGATGCGAAAGGGCCGTTGTATAAATAAAAGTCTGACAGAAATTTATTAAATATTTAGTAAGAGTTTCAGAACCTAGAATAGCAGCGCCCTCAACTCCTAGAGCTTTGCCAAAAGTGATCACTCGTCCTAAAATTTTATCTTCCAACCCAAGTGAAGTCACAAGTCCGAGACCATTCTCACCGATCACTCCGATAGCATGAGCCTCATCAACTAAGACTTCTGCATTAAATTCTTCTGCTAACTGAACAATATCTCTAAGGGGAGCAATGTCCCCATCCATGGAGTAGAGCGATTCAACCAAGATAAAGCATTTCTCATTTGAGTGCCTTATCAATCTTTCTCTCAAGTGATTCATGTCATTATGTTTGAAATAGAATGATTTTGCTTTTGATGCTTTGGCCCCTGCTATAAACGAATTGTGGCACAATTCATCCAACAGAAGAACACAGCTTTCATCGGCGATACATTGAATGAGACCAATATTTAAAAGATATCCAGATGAAAAGATCAAGGCTTTTTCTGAGCGAAAAATTCTTGCCACTCTCGCTTCAGTTTCTTGGTGATACTCTTGATTACCGCTCAAGAGCCTTGATCCAGTAGAACCCATCTGAGTAAGGCTTTGAACTTTGACCTTAAAGTCAGAAATCAAATCTTCTGAACGTGCAAAGCCCAGATAATCATTTGACGAGAAGTCTATCCCCGAAGAGAGCTTTAGCTTTCGTAGATAATCCTTTTGGGACTTCTTCATTAATTGTTCTTGGGCGTAAGCTTCAAACATGAACCGCCATTTTGGTTAAACCCAATGTTCTGAACATTTTATCGTCAGTGTCTTCTGTAGGATTAGGTGTCGTAAGCAAGGTATCACCAGTAAAAATTGAGTTGGCGCCTGCTAAAAAACAAAGAGCTTGCTCGGACACACTTCTTTCTAACCTTCCTGCGGAAAGTCTTATGAAGGATTGGGGCATTAGAATTCTTGCTGTCGCAATCGCCCTCACGAGTTCTTCTATCGCGACGGAGTCATTTTTTTCTAATGGAGTACCTTTGACTGGTACAAGTGTATTTATCGGAACTGATTCGGGATGAGGAGAAAGAGAGCTTAAAGTCTGGAGCATTTTGATTCTGTCATCAATAGATTCACCCAGACCTAGGATTCCCCCTGAACAAACTGAGAGACCTGCATCTCGGGCTTTTTGAATTGTATTAATCCTATCGTCAAAGTTTCGTGTTTTGATGACCTTATCATAGTAAGCTTCGCTAGTATCAATGTTATGGTTGTAGGCCGATAAACCCGCAGCTTTCAGGCGCTGGGCCTGATTTTCACTAAGCATGCCAAGCGTACAGCATACTTGTACACCTTCTTCTGATACGGCCTTCACGATCTCCAAAACTTTGTCAAAGTCTTCACCATCTCGTACTTCTCTCCAGGCAGCTCCCAGACAGATTCGGGAAGCACCTTTGTCCTTTGCTTTCCGACTCAGACTCAGAACTTCCTCTTTTTGCATTAAAGGGTGTTTCTTGATGTCTGTATGGTAGCGTGCAGCCTGAGGACAGTATCCACAATCTTCAGGACAGCCTCCCGTCTTGATGGAAATGAGACTGCTCATCTGAACTTCTCCAAGTTTGAAATGAAGCGAATGAACTTCTTGAGCTTGAAGCACCAACTTCAATAAGGGGAGATCATGGATTTCTTTAATTTCTTGTAGCGACCAGTCAGTTTTAATATTCATTCAAATATCTAAAACCTTTATTTTTGCTAAATCTAATACATTTCTCTTAGAAATAGTTTATTTAATTAACTATTTAATGTAGAACTAATTATGAAAATTAATTCCTATACGCAGCAAAGTCCCATTTTTCAGGCTTACAACTTTTATAACTCCATTCAAAGTTTTTATGCCAGAGGCCTTAAAGAGCATCATGTGAACTTTGTCCAGGCCCTAATCTTGCTGACTCTCTATTTTGAAGGAAAATCTAAAATTACCCCTATGTCTTTGGTAAAGAACCTTGGCATTTCGAAGTCCAGCATCAGCCAAGCCCTCTCCAGTCTTGAGCAAGCTGGCTGGCTCAAAAGAAAGATGGATGAAGAGGATGCTCGTTCTCTTTCTCTTGTCCTGACAGCAGATGGGAAAAAACATGCGAATAAGTTAATTCCCATTTTTCACGGAATAGAGAAAACGATTGAAGCTAAATTAAGTAAAGAACAGCTCAAAGAGCTATGTACTTCTTTGAATGTCATCAGCACTATTCTGCTTGAAGAGGGAAAGTCATAGAAAAGGTTCCAACACCTTTTTCCTTAAGCACTGCTTAAATTAATTCAGCCAGGAGACTTTTTTCGGGTAAAAAAAATTTAACGGGGACGATTTACCAACTTGCCTGTCTTGTCGTGTATGGGATGTATTGTTAGAATTATATATGAACAAAACTTTAGAAGATGCCTTTGAAAACGAAATGAGCTTGGGAAAATTCTTTTATTTCAGCGCCGATTTTATTAACTCTTTTTCCCATTTTGAGCGGGCCCATGTTCTTGGTCAACGATACGTTATTCCTCATACTCGAACGCATTTCTGGATGCTAAGAATTGGAATCAAGAGACGCGATTTAAAAGAAATCGTTGGGCAGCTCTTTAGAATACCTGTTGGGATGATTGGCTCCGCTATTGGCATTGTGCCTACTGGAAATACTGGTGGAAGTAATGTGAATGCTCTTTTGAAAATGAAGATCCCAATGGATCTACAGAAAACTATTGATGGTGATAAGTGAGACATAATAAATTGAGGTTCCAACACTATTTAATGAAAAGTGTGGTGAAACCAGAATGAATCGATTAGTCATCACTTTTTTATTATTGATCACTCTATTGGGATGTAGCTCTATGCAAGACTCGGCCAAGTTTCATGCTCTACGGTTTTTACCAGGAGAGGATGTTAAAGTTGAAATCGAAAAATTTGTAAAATCTCAAGATATTAAAGCCGGCTCTATTGTTAGTGCAGTAGGCAGCTTGACTGAAGTGTCACTACGATTCGCCAATCAAGAGCAATTGACCAACCTAAAAGGGCACTTTGAAGTCGTTTCATTGTCAGGAATGGTTTCGTCTGTTAGTGGTTCTCATCTTCATATGTCGGTCTCTGATGGTAAAGGCAAAACGGTTGGCGGTCACATTAAAGAAGGAAATAAGATTTATACAACTTTGGAACTTGTGATTGCGGAATATCCTTCGCTGGTTTTTAAACGCGAAAAGTGTGAGTTCTCGGGATACAATGAATTAAAGGTTTACCCTGAATAAAATGAACGAAGATGATTTTGAAGGTACATTGATCCTCGAAAAATTAGCTGAGATTGATAAGCTCGACGCGTTTTATGATGCGATTGATTCTGATGATTTTGAACAGGCCATTATTCTCATGAAACGCGCCAGAGTCGATTCAGAGACCATTTCATTGGTCTTGAAAAAAATGACAAATTCAGAAGATTAAAAGTTAAGTATTCTTTCGTCGTAGACGATGAAGCTTCTTATCGCGTTCGATTAAGTCTGGAAGTAATGTCGATATGTTCCATTTGAAGCCTTGTTGAATGCTTCTCAAGAGATCGAGATGCAAACAAAAATGGGCAATTTTCGAGAAAATTTTGAAGAAGTTGTATTGTTTTTTTGAGTCCAATATCTACCTAGAAAACTAAGAATACTGAAAAAAAACGAAACTTTTAATTGTGTTTTGCACTTCATATTTCGACAGTTTACCCGCTCGAATTACATGATCTTGATCAGTTTTTGGCGTTATGACTTTATTCCGATCGTTGATATAATTTTTATTGTATATGAATCACTCTAACTTTTAGAAGGGGAGTTGGTCATGAAACTGCAAGATTGGTTAAGGGTAGATTTTAAAGACTGTCTTGATATCACAGATCGAATTGAAATACCTGAAACCCATTTCTCGTATCATTGGAGTGAGCTCCCTAAAGAGATAATTGATTTTAAATTTCCTCATGTGGTGGAGCTATGTCGTCAGAAAAGCTCAAAATTTAGAGGAGATGGATCTTATCAAGATTATCGCTGGTTGCTTAACAAGAACTATAATCGCAAGAGTGATGAAGATACTAAGAATAACGTTTTTTGGAGACAAAATTGTCTTCCAAGCGAGCCTCTTGAAATTGAATATGAACAGTTAAGTGCTATTTTATTTACCGAGGTTTTTGACGGAAATATTCAAAAAAGAAAGTTTCGACTTCATCTTAATAATGAAATTGATTTTATTTTTCTCCGTCGAGGTCAAGGTAAGCATTTTATAAGTGGTATGAAATTTAAGCTCATTAGTATTGCTGATAACTATCTTCTGATTAAAGTTCCTAAAAAAGCACTTTCGAATTTTATGCGATTTAATAAGTTTAAGATAAGGTTCAATTTACATCAAATCTTCAAAGGAAGGAGTCTCGACAGGGATGTTGAAGACTCCTATACACTTGATCTCGATCCTAACCTGTTTGAGTTTAACGATAATGTCATGAAGATAATGGTCTTTGGAAAATCAAAAGACGAAGATAAAATACTGAAAATTCCCTTTGAGGCATTCAAACCTGGCTTGAGAACCGATCGTTTTAAGCAAATTATTTTTCAGCAATTTTTTGATATTCAAGAAGAGACTATTAATCAGCTAGCCTCCCTTTAATCCTCTGTTCATCTGTTTGCGAGGAGGTTTTATGAAAGTTCTTAGTCAGCAAATCCAGAATTATCTTAGTGGTGAAAAATTCTATCTCGAGGATAAGCTGTGGCTCGTCTATAGCAATCTCGGAATTCATTGGAGTGAGCTACCTTTAGAGATGTTGCGCTCATGCGGCACAGGGATTTTAGAGCGCATTGGAAATGGAGTTCAACACCTGAAGAAAAATGGACGTTATGAAAAGATAAAGGAATACCTTTACGCCATTGACCGCAGTGCTGGCTGGTATATGAATGATCAAGATTTAGAGCGATTTATGTCTTATAAGTTTACTAAAGAGGAGGTCTTAACAGTTTATTTTGAAAATATTGATAATAACTTCATAAACAAACGTGACTTTCGCATCCACCTTCATGAAGTTGTTCCGCTGACTATTTATTATCACAAGACTGGATTTGAAAATTATTCATTGGAATTATTGTCGGCCAGTAAAGGGGGATTAATCTTTTTCTGTGATGATCGTCTGCAAGGTAAAATAATGAAGGGCTACAAACTTGAAATGATGGTGCAGCCCCAGTTGTTCCTTGATATTAATATGTTGATAGATGATGCCATTAATATTGATACGAAACAAACTTCTGAACTGACATGGCACTTTATTATCGATTCCTCTCAAATTCAATTTACCACATCTAAACTATTTGCAGCCGTGGAAGGTTGTCCTTATATTCGCTACCTTTTTGTTCCTTATACAGCATTTAAAGACAGTTTAGATGTGGGACTTTCGTGTCTTGGGGATAGTGTTAACCATTGCTTAGAAGAAATTGAGCAAATCGCCATACCTCGTAAATAAACGAATGGCAGGATTTTTTATTAAATAGCGTCTATGTAGTGCTTTATTTATCAGTGCTTGAGCTTTCGAAAACGGAACTTGAATCAGAGACGTCCATTGGTTTTTCTCCAATACTTCGTGGTTCTTCGCCCAATGTTTTAACATCTTTCGGAAAGAGGACTGCAGTTGCACTATCAACTGCATATTTTGCATCTATATGATCTTGCCGAATATAGATGGCACCCTTGCATTTTGCGAATTTTGCACCTGGTGCAATTGAACATTCCTTATTAGGGAGACCGTGGGAGAGACCATCACCTCCACATAGACTTGCCGTCTTCTTACAATAAGCTGAACTCACCATTTTTCGCGCTTGAGGGCAAGGTGCTTTTATACATCTTACTCCTGAATCTTGAGTACATTTTGCGTTCCAACTCTCTCGCGAAATGGGACATTTATTTCCAGCAGTTGGTTCTTGTTGTGTTTTACATTCAGGGATTAGGGCATTTATTTTTAGCGAACAATCAATTTGAGAATCATCAATTATTGCCCCTAAGCATTTCTGTCCATTGCTTCCATTTCCACATTTTTGAGCTGAACTGCCTTCAGTATGAGAGTCGTCAATTATTGCCCCTAAGCATTTCTGTCCTTTGCTTCCATTTCCACATTTCTGGGTTGAACCGTCATCGGCAAATAAAGCTTGATTCAAGAAAAAGGCGGCCAATAAAATCATACCAATGTGTTTCATTAGATTCTCCAGTGCTGTGCAAACCTTAATTCAATCTATTATATCGGTTTATAAAGATTTTTTTTTGAATAAGAATTTGCCCTTCTAATTTCAGTTGTTTACTGAGATTCTTGAGAAATTAGGGTGCCAACAGATTGAGCAATTGGCCCAAAAGGGAGATCTTTCCGTCTCCTTTTTTTGGTTATCGCGCTGATTGTAATAGCTGTGAACTTAGTACAAGGGAGAGAGTTACTTAAGTAGTTTCTAAAAGGAGTTGTTATGAAAAAAATTATTTTTAGTGCCGCACTACACGTGGCGAATGAATAACATAAATGTGGAAAAAATAAATTTGGGTTGGTTCTATGGATTAGGCGCGGAAATATCTTTTGAAAATCATAATCATAACAATCATCATCACGATCATGGAGATGTCGAATTTGGTCCAAGTGGAACCATTGGGATTTTTCATGAATTTACCGAGGTTCCCTACAATTTTTAAGATTAACGATTGATGTGCTCTAGCCCGAGCCCTTGATGTTGAAATTCTTTTTTGAGATAAATGTTTTTAAGCGCGCGTCCTGACGTGCTTTCGGAAAGTTTATTGGAGAATTCGATTACGGCGCAAATAACATCTTTGAATGTTCCAAAGGCAAAATCACTGTAGTTATCTTCAGTGATATGATGAACCCCAACTTTTTCTTTTTTTCCAAAACCTAAGGCCAGGATTGATGATGTAAGCTCGCTTAGCTCAACAGGGCGAGAGTCGCTAATAATGGCGTTGGCAAATTTAATGTCTTTGTCGTTCAAGGATTGAACTTCAATTTTATAATTCTTTGAGGTGAAGTCATAAGGACAATGGAGGCAATTGGTTTTGCAGCAGGTTCCTCGTTTTAACAGGTAAGTCGAAGTGAATACGTCATTTCCCGCTTCATCGATGTAAGACATTTGGTTTTCTTTTTCGCTCATTCTTAACATATACTACTATAAATATATATGTGGCAACAAAACTTGTCTTTAAGCACTGCTTATTGATTAGTGTGCTGAATCTTGAAATGAGGACGTCAATTTTTTTATGAAAAAAATTCTCTTTTTGGGTTTTGGTCATCTTGGACAATTTTTTTTACAACAAAATAAATCCAATGTGATTATTGCCACTAAGAGAGGTTCACATCAAGATTCTGCGTGCTCGCTAGTTCAATATTCTCTAGGAGAGGATTGGAGCTATTCTAAAGAGTTTGATGTCATTATTATTTCATTTCCAGCAATGGAAGACTATTCCCACAAACTTCAAAAACTTCTCGGCGATTTGAAGCCTCTAAAGCATGTTATATTTATCAGTTCTACCTCTGTTTTTAGATCTGGTCGTATAGAGGAGAGCAGTGAAAAAAATGGCATCACAAAGAATGCAGAAGAGTTGATAAAATGTGAAAGAATAATAGAAAAACTTGAAAATTACGTTATTGTCAGACCTGGGGGGTTAATTGATAGTATACGTCACCCAAAAGACTTCTCAAAGAAAATGGTCAAAGTTACGAAGTCTCAAACGAATGTTAATCTTGTGCATACATTAGATGTTGCAGCCTTTTTACATCATACAATAGATCAAAACATTACCAATGAAGACTATAATTTAGTTTGTAGTGATCACCCAAGCAAAGAAGAGTTTTATCGACGCTTTAATCCTGAAATTGAGTTTGAATCTAAAGACTCTGAATTGAGAATTATTAGTAATTCAAAAAGTAAAAACACTGGTTTTAAATACCAATTTGACAATCTTGATTGGTGTTGGAACTAATTAACTTTGCTCCCACATTAAAAAGCCGGACATACGCTTGAAGGGGAGGGCCCATTCGGGGCCTTTGATGAACTCGAGGACTTTAAAAAATTTGGGCATGGGAGTGGAGCGCTTGTGTTTTTCAGAGATATCAATGAAGTATTGTGCCTCAGCGAGTTTCCAGCCTCGTGATTCAAAGAATCCCATCCAATCTTCAGGGAAAAATTTGAAAGGTGAATTTTTAACAGTTTTCATGCGTTTTGGATTTTTGAGATAAGGATAAGATTTAGGAGAAATGTATTCGCCAATCCACTGAGTGAAGGAAGAGTGCCTTAGCAGGTCTTCGGATAATTCTGAGACTTGATCTTGAGTGAGGTAGAGGAGAACGCCTTCGGTAATCACGGCGATTTGTTTGTTGGCTGTTGCTATTTTGGTAAAATGGGATTGTCTCAATTCTCGATTTGATAAATCAAGGGCAATGCTTTCAAGCTGGCAGGTTGATTGAATGTTTTTAAGATGCGATTTTTTGTGATCGAGCACATAATCGAAATCCATTTCAATCCATTTGATATTTGGTCCGAGATTCATACGGTAAGGACGAGTATCGAGTCCTGCTCCGATATTGAGGAAAGTGGTGACGCCCTTTGCAATCAAGTCACGAATCATCTGATCGATGACCACGGTTCTCATGACTAATGTCCATTGCGTCCATTTGGTTGTTTGCGAAATAAGCTTATCGATACTCTCTGCGCGATCACCAACTAAGAGGTGGGCGTAGGGATCGTTAAAGAGGGCATCTGGCCGAGCAGATTCTATCGCGCGGTAATGGGCGACCCAGAAGGAAGTGTCGGAGACATGTTGGATAAAGTCGCTCATGACTTTTCCTCAAAAACGAGCTTACTTAGGGAGAGTAGATGCTGCTGAACATCTTTCGGCCAATTGGCCATATGATGGTTAAAGCCTTTGCTGTCTTTTTTATATAAAGCACGCAGAGCTTCTTCGTATCCGGGTAAATCTCCTGCAAGAACTGACATGACTCGGTAGGTGCGCTCCTGAATTTGCTTAATGCTTACTTTTTGGGAAGATTTCGATCTACTTTCTTCTACTAATCGTCTCAAAGTTGCCGAGGCTCCACCTGGTTGATTGGCCAACCATTCCCAATGATTTGGTAGCAGTGAGACTTCTCGCGAAACGACTCCTAAGCGTGGTCGACCTGGGCCGCTTGATGGAGTAGATAATTGTGGAGAGGTGAAAACCTCAAGGCGTTTCATGACATCTTGTTTTGAACCTTGGAAATTGAAGTCCATGATTCTTCCTGTATCGTCGTTGAAAATGAGAACAGAGCTATTAATCGCCGGACCAAGATGCTTCTTAATTTTAAGTACAACTTCGCTGAGCTCTCCTTGGCAGAGAAGCTTGGAGCCTGCAAAAGCCGAATAGGTGCTGATTTGTTGTATGTCTGTCATAATGATGGATATTACCCGGGTATAATTAAATTGTCAATATTACCCGGGTAATATTGAGGATCTTTATTTGGGTTTGCATCAACAGCATTGCAAAAGTATATTGAGGATCGAGAACAGACTGGCCTTGAATTTGTCCTGTCATTCAAGTTGAATGCGATCTTCGAGGTGTCTAGAGGATAGTCACATGTCTGGTCGAATCGCAAAATCCTTACTTTTTATCAATAAGTTAGACCACAAATTTAGGCATCTCTTTTGAATAGAACCCTCGTTGATGTCATTATTTAAAGGATAGTATATGAAATACATCGGTTTGCTATGCGCATTTTTGTCACTCTCTGCTTTTGCTGATTGTCGTTCACTGAAGGATGACCTGGTAGATTTAAAGCGAACTGATGTAACGAGAGAGAGTATCACTCAATTTCCTCAAGGAATTACAAGTTCGATGAATTTCGTGCAAATCATGTCATCACAGATTCCTGGGGTGTATAAGCATTGGGAAAATATTTCGGTGATGGCGAACAACCGTATTCAAGTTCATGTTGCAATCGAACGCATTAAAAGTGCATCCGAAATTTCAGATGATTCAATCAAGTTTATTATTTCTTCGCGAGATCGAGTGATCAAGGCAGGCGAAGAAATCTATAATGATCTTTGTAAGTAGTTGAAAAAGATGTTGTAATCTTTTTATAGGAATCACTTTCACACTTCTCTGTGAAGATAAAATGTATCTAATATTTACAGCCTTAACCAAATAGAAAATGGAAAAGTGGTAATGGTAAGCAAAACTTAAATCTTCAAATTCTTCTTGAGTGACTTGAGTCGTTGCGAAGCCATTTAGGCAAGTTGGAATTTTTCGAAACAATGCAATTCCTCTTCAATCGCAGTTTTAGTGGAGCTTGATTTGTTACTTATCCAGCTCCATTTCTGCATGAGAAGTTCTTGGTTTTGTCGATCTGTTTTGAGATCGAGAACGGCCACTATTTCGTCATCGATTAAAACGGGCAGACCGAAATATCCAAATTGTCGCTTTTCTTTTGGGATATAAGCTTCAAAAAGATGATCGTAGTCGAAAAAGGCCTTTAGTCTTTTGCGTTGAATAATAAGTGGATCAAAAGGAGATAGGATATGAGTTCTGCCCAAAGGTGAGGGGAGTTTTACTTCTACACTTTGCGGTCTCGCCCAAAAAGTGTTCTTTGGAATTCCTTCGATTTGAATCGGAATTAATTCACCTTTGTTAACTTGCGAACTGATGATTTTGTGAATGGCAGGCTTTCGTTGAGGTGCTAGATGGCAAATGGAATCAAGGCTAACCAGACATTGTGAACGTAGACTTCGCTCCAATATGTATTCATTTACTTTTCTCTCGGATGCTGCTTTAGGCATTTTGTCCCAGCCAAAATGTCTTTCTGTGAGATCATATTTCTTAAGCATTCCTTGACGTTCACTGACGACCAAACGACCACAATAGAAAGCGAGTGAGAGTGCTTTCTTGGAGGGCTTGCGACTTCCCCAGGCATGGGTCTTTTCTACTAAGACATCATCATTGATGTCGCGAATGGAAAGAGGGCCTTGATCCTCAATTAATTCAAAAACTTTTTTCATATCCTGTTTGGTGACTGAGCTGAACCAGCGTCCGGGATTTTGTTGAATGCGTTTCATTTCGTTAAGGAAAAAAGAAAAATCTTTTGTCGCTACAAAAGATAAAGCGTGGGTCCAATATTCAAATATGGATTTATCAATGGTTTGGGATCGATAGAGATCACTTCTTTTATACTTGGGGATTCGATTATAGAGGATGTGATGATGACAACGTTCGATAACATTAATAGTATCAATCTGAACATAGCCGAGGTGTTCAATTGCCGCTGTGACAGCCTTGGGACCGGTCGGCCCAAAGGGGTTCTTTACATCGAGTTTTTGGGCATGAATCCAAAGACGCCGTGCCTTTCTCTTTTCCAATTTCATTTCGTAAGATTTATACAATTTAACGGAAAAGTTCAACTCACTATCGTTGATATATCATTAATAACGTTTGATCTTCATAGGTACGATTGCACCAATCGTGTTTAGACCGAATGACTTTGGGAACAAAAGAGAGCTCCTCCGTTTGAACATTACGAAACCCAAGGCGTGTGTAAAAAGACTCCAGCTTAGAGAAAGGCAGACAATAGGTTGTACAATGAGGGGGGCGATGCAAGAGAAGTTCCTGTACTATTTTTTCCGCTAATCCCTGTCCTCGAAAAGGAGGAAGAACGTAGATACCTCCGAGTTCATTGATCTCCGAGGTGACGTGCACTAGGCGACCAAGTGCTGCTTTCTCATTCTTAGCTTCCAAAATCAAAATGAGTTCATCTTCGAAAGATGAGGGCTTAAAGCCTATCTCTGTATATCGCTCATTTACCCAAGCAAGATCTTCTCTTTTTGCCTGCTTTATCAATTCCAATTCTTTCCCTTAAGTTAATCAGTGGTTGTCAATAAGTAGATAGTTAAAGTTTTACAGCAATGCTATATGAAAAACAAGATCACATAGAAATGATCCAGAATACTTTATCGAGGGGCGATAAAATTGCCCCAACAGACTTATTCTTCTTTCAAGTTCTAAGTTGGAACCACGAATAAACCTGTGCTAGATTATATTTCATGAAGATTATAAAAACAGGAATTGTAGGCTTTGGCCTATCAGGTAAAACCTTTCACGGCTCATTATTAAGAGCGAACACAAGCTTTGAGATTACTAAAGTATTTTCTTCTCGAATTCAAGAAATTAACGAACATCTTCCGAGAGCAAAGGCGGTTCAGACTGTTGATGAAGTCTTCAATGATCAAGAGATTGAATTAGTCATTATTACTGGCCCCAATAATACCCATTATGAACAAACCAAGCAGGCCCTTTTAAAGGGAAAACATGTGGTTTGTGAAAAGCCCTTTGTTACAAAAGTGGCGGAAGGAGAGGAGCTCATTCAGCTCGCTCAAGAGAAAAATCTTATTCTAACTGTTTTTCAAAACCGTAGATGGGATTCAGATTTTTTGACTGTTTCGGAACTCATCAAGTCGAATCGATTTGGAAAAATTAAACAATTCGAATCTCATTTTGATCGTTGGCGACCCCATACAAGAGTGGGAAAGTGGAAGGAACTTCCGGGAGAAGGGGGCGGAACATTTTATGATCTTGGGGCCCATCTTATTGATCAAGTGCTATGCTTGTTTGGAACTCCTGATTCTGTCTTCGCTGATCTCGGTCAGCAGAAAGAGGTAAAAGGAGTAGACGATTATTTTCATATTCTTATGAAGTATGGAGAGATGAGAGTAATTCTTCATAGTTCGTCTTATGTTTTAGAGACTCCTCGTTTTCAAATTTATGGAGATCGCGGCTCTTTTGTTAAATATGGTTTTGATGTGCAGGAAAATTCACTTAGAGCAGGTCATGATCCCAATGAAATGTCCTTTGGCCAGGAAGATACTGAGCTCCGTGGGATTTTTAAAGACTTTGAACACTCAACTTCTGAAACAATTGAAACACAAAGAGGTCATTACGTTTCATTCTATAACAATCTTTATCAGGCCATAGTAGAACGTGACTCTCGTAAAATCCCAGTGACTCCTGAGAGTTCACTTGAAGTGATAAAGATGATTCAAACCTTAATTTTGAGTTCAAAAGAGAAGAGATGGTGTGATTTTATTAAAAGCGAGATAATCTAAAATCATGAAAAAATCAATTTCAATATATTGTAAACATCAAATACACTATCTGATATTTTTATTAGTGTTGTTTGTCGTACCTTTGATGCTCTTTTTTCAATTCTCAAGTTATGCTTTGCCTAAGGTTCAATATGTAGTGCTGGCGGCATTAATCGCATCTCAGTATTTCTTTTATCGAAAACATGAATTCCAGCAAAAAATTGAGAAAGATGTCATCTCAGCTCTCAAAAAAGAGTTGGGTCGACCTCCTTCTAAAAGTGAGATTGTCTTTCGGTTGGACCAAGTTGTCTCTTTTCGGGGCGTGAGTATCGCTATCACAGTGCTCTGTATTCTGGGTGTCATGTTGTTCTTTCAAAAATTTTAAAAGGTATGGAAAGTCTCAATGAGTGAGGAAATCAGCTGTTCAAATTGTAAAGCTCTCTGTTGTCGACTCGAAGTTCGACTGATTGATGATGCGGATGAACTGATTCCGGTTGAATTAACGGAACAAGTCGAAAGTCTCTACTATGCTATGAAACGCGAAGAAGATGGTTGGTGTATTGCTCTCAATCGTGAAACCATGCTTTGTACAATCTATGAGAAGAGGCCCTTCCTCTGCAGAGAATACGAGGTGGGTGATTACGATTGTATTAATGAGCGCAAAAAGTTCCAACACCTTTTTCCTTAAACACTGCTTAAGGAAAAAGGTGTTGGAACAAAGGATTAGAATACGTAGTAAATTGAATATCCGGCCATAAACATGATCGCCAAGGATCCAAAAGTGAAGAAGGTAGCACGAACTTCGTGTGACCATGCATTCGAATAGGCGATGAAATGCATCGCTCTCATCGCCACAAAACCGTACATTAAAACTTGCGCCAAGAGTAGGCTAGGATTGGTAAACGAGAAAAGTAAACCGGCCACTAAAAAGGCAGGAATGTTTTCAAGGTCATTCAAATGCATGCGTCTTGAACGTTCCACGTACTCATTGGGCTCTATTTGATTCGGATTTGGGTTTGCATTCAAAAGACCTTTGTTGGCATCCTCTGGATTTCGAAATCCTGCTCCCACTTTCATCATGCGATAGACAGTAATCCAGCCCTGACCCATCAGTTTCAGAATCATGATTCCGGCAGCAATAACATAAGTTGCAGTAACGGGATTATTCAAGTCCATCTTAATACTCCTGTTGAGATTGTCTGATAATGCCTTTCGCTATATTAAACTTTAATATAGTTCTTAGACATAGTCAGTATATCCCTTCGATCCTTTGGAGTAAAAAGTTTCAGGATCAGCCTCAGTTAAGGGTTTACCTTCTTTAATTTTTTCAACTAAATTTGGATTTGAGATAAAGTACTTGCCCCAAGCGACAGCATCAGCTTTGCCATCGTTAATAAGCTTTTCGGCGGTTGTTACATCGAGTCCTTGATTGGCAATGACGACTCCGCCAAATTCTTTTTTAATGGTAGGAGTGATTGAATTTTCACTTTGGCCTTCGCGTGTGAAGATAAAGGCAATTTTTCGTTTGCCTAATTCTTGGGCGATATAACTAAAAGTTTCAAGCGGAGTATCGTCGCCGACATCGTGAGCATCGCAAGCGGGAGCGAGATGGACCCCAACTCGATCAGCACCCCAAACGTCGATGATGGCATCGGTAATTTCCAGCAGGAAACGTGCGCGGTTTTCGATGTTGCCGCCGTACTCATCTTCACGTTTATTGGTTTTGCTTTGAATGAACTGATCAATGAGATATCCATTGGCCGCATGAATTTCCACGCCATCAAAACCAGCCACTTTGGCCCTCTCGGCTGCTTCTTTGTAGCGAAGGACAAGATTTTTTACCTCACGAGTTTCAAGTGCTCTTGGCGTTTCATAATCCACAGTCGGTCTCACCTGACTAACGTGACCTGCAGGACGAACCGCACTCGGGGCTACCGGCAGCTCGCCGTGGAGAAAACTTGAATGTGAAATTCTTCCCACATGCCATAGTTGTAAGAAAATCTTTCCACCTTTTTGATGAACAGCGCTGGTGATCTTCTTCCAGCCTTCGGTTTGTTCATTATTCCAAATGCCAGGAGAGTCTTCATAACCGACGCCCATGGGAGTGATACTCGTGGCCTCTGTAATGATAAGTCCGGCACTTGCTCTTTGGATGTAGTACTCGAGCATGAGGTCGTTGGGAGTTCTGCTTTTTCCTGCTCTTTGACGAGTAAGAGGGGCCATGACGATACGATTTTGGAGCTCCAGAGCTCCTACTTTGAGTGGCTTAAACAATATATTTTCCATAAATCAACCTCGCTTTTTATCTGTTGAAAGTAAATTTACTGTATGTATTACATTATTTCAATAGTATTGAAGTAGTGTAATATTGAAATAATTGCAAGGCCCGTAAAATTAAGCTATTATGCCTCCATGGCAAGAGAATTTGTACATCCTTCAATCAAGTCAGTCACGATCGACGGCATCTTATATGCCTTGTCAGATCCTGCGCGCCGGGCAATCTTTAAAAAGCTCATTGGTTGTGATGGCATGAGTTGTTCGGAAGGTTGCGATGGCTCCCTGTCACCTTCTACTATTTCTTTTCATTATAAGATCTTGCGCGAAAACGGACTCATCTTTTCAGAGAAGAAAGGGGTGCAAGTGATTAATACCGATCGCAAAGCTGAAATTGATAAAAAATTTCCTGGGTTGCTCGATAGTATTCTTAAGTTTTAATTTTAATAGATCAATTATTGCGCACAAACAATTAGAAAAATCGAATCACTTTCAAAAAATACTGATTGGTATAAATCCCAAATTCTGATCTATATCCAAATGCGCTTTGAGGACGTGGCCCAATTCCGATGAAGCTCCCTCGCTTCAGATTGGAATTGTCATCGAGGGATCACCGCTAAGCAGGAGCGATCAGGTCTAAGTGGTCGTTGAGGTTAAGAAAGTTGGTTCAAGTTAAAAGGTGAAGTGGACTGAGTTGGTAGGAGAGACTGAAGTTTAGGCACTTACTTATGATATAGATGAGTTCTTTGAAAACTGTTTTGAAATTGAATACATTCCGAACTGTTTTCATTGGATTCATCTTGAACAACGAGATAAGGTTATCACGTTGATTGAGAAGTTTATTAAAAAAAAATGAAGTTAGCCATTTGGAACGAGAGAATGAAACTCACTTTTATTTCTGATACTCATAATATCCACGATCAGGTTCCCCTTGATAGAGGCGACGTCATCATTCATTGTGGTGATCTAACCAAAAGGGGGAACCTTGAAGACGTAAGATCGTTTGCTACTTTTATGGAAAAACAAAACTTCACTCATAAAATTGTCATCGCAGGCAATCATGATTTTTGTTTCGAAGATGAGCGCAGGGAAGAAGCAGAGCAGATCTTTAAAGCAAGTGGCATTTATTATCTCAATGATTCTGCGCTCAGTATCGATGGCCTAAAGTTTTGGGGCTCTCCCATTCAACCCTGGTATCATGACTGGGCCTTTAATCGACAGCCCGGAGTGGAGATCAGAAAGCATTGGGATTTAATTCCTGAAGACACTGATGTGCTTATCACTCATGGCCCTCCTTATGGCATTGCCGATCTTTGTGATCGAGGAGTAAGAGTTGGATGCAGCGATCTGCTTGAGATGGTAAAAAAAATTAAGCCACGCATCCACGCTTTTGGTCATATTCATGAAGGCTATGGGATTGTGGATTTGGATGGTATTAAGTTCATCAATGCTTGCAGCCTAGATCTCCATTACAAATACAATAATCCTCCTATTATTGTTGATATCTGAGCAAAATTATAAAACATAGCAAATAAAGGAGGAAGTCTGACTTAAGAAGTTGATTTAGATCACCTTCGGAGCTGAGTAATACCCTAGAGGGGTCGCTAGCATTCCGATTAGGATGTTTAAGTAAGTGAATAATAATATACGGAGGTTATAATGAATTTTATGAGAAAATGGTCTGTCGTCACTATCCTAATCTTACCTCTCTTTTTTTCCTCTCATTCTTATGCCGATAAAAATGAACGCATGATGAAGAATGAGAGATCTATGAAGATGATGAACACGAGAATGATGGATATGGATAAGAAAATGAAGCATATGAATACAACTATGAATCAAATGAGGGATGAAAAGGATGCCCAGAAAAGAAATAGAATGCTCAATGAGCACATGAATCAAATGCGCGAGCATATGAGAGAGATGCAAGAGATGATGAAGATGATGAAGGAAAGAATGGGAGAGGAAACTTTTGAAAATAAGGGTGATGAAATAAGAGAAATGCACAACATGATGGGGCAAATGGAAGGAATGATGGGAGGCATGGGCCAATTAATGGAGAAGGAATTTAATATGTGCATGGGACAATAGGCCCGAGCAACCAGTAAGGAGCTCACTAAGGAAAGAAAATTAGAGACGCCAAAGTGAGAGACATTTTGATTTATAAGGCTATTGCTTTAAATCCGAACTTCACTTTTTTTGAAGCATTAATGTCTTTAATAAGTATAATATTTCGACTTTGTGAACACGTTAGTCCTGGCGTCGCGCGCGATGAAGCTTCTTATAGCTTTCAATTAAGCGCTGGTGTTTTTCAATCCCGTCTAATTGCATATTGGTGGGAGTGAGGCCCAAGAATTTGGTTTCACCTGAAACACTGGCGATGGCGTCGTTAAGCAATTCTACTCCATACATTCTGGTAAAGTTAGGAATGTAGTGATCAAGCTCTAACTCTTCATTTAAAGTTATATCGAGGACATTATTCAAAACTTGGTAGAACTTTCTTCGCTCAGGCAAGATATCGTTAAAAGCGACAAGCAGTTCAGTGGAAGACTTGGCTTCATTAAAGTTTTGAAGGGCGAGATGGATCAGAATTTTTAATTCACCAATTGAGCATTTCTCCCAAGCTGAGTTATCATCAAAGGCAACGCCAATCAATTCACCCACAGGCATATTGTCATCGAGCTCGCTCTCTTCCAGCTTTTCCACCAGGCCCAAAAGCTCTTCATCATTTAATTGGTGAAGGTTCAAGATTTCAGCTCTAAAATCGAGGGCCTTATTATGATTGTCCCAAATCAGATCATCTGCTTCATAGATTTCAGAATAATCTGGAACGATGATGCGACAAGAGCTAACTCCCAGCTCTTCGTAATCTGCAATATAAACTTCTTTTTCAATGTGCTTGAAGATATCCATCAGATAGTCGAATTCTTCTTGAGTCGAGCCTTCAAAATTCCAGTGATGAAAGTCATAATCGACCTGCTCGCTAAAGAATTTCCAAGAAATGACACCGGTCGAATCAATAAAGTGATCGACAATATTATTGGGTTCAGTCACGGCATTGATATTAAAAGTGGGAGGAGGCACGTCGTTCATGCCTTCAAAACTTCTTCCTTGCATAAGCTCGGTTAAGCTTCTCTCCAAGGCCACTTCAAAATTGGGATGCGATCCGAAGGAGGCAAAAACGCCACCGGTCTTTGGATTTTTGAGTGTGACACACATGACGGGGAATCTTCCACCCAATGATGCATCTTTGACTAAGATGGGAAAACCTTCGTCTTCTAATTTTTTGATCCCTTCTAAAATTTTAGGGAATTGTGCGAGAACTTCCGCCGGAACATTCGGCAAGGTGATCTCTTCAGTAATGATTCTATTCTTTACTGCGCGTTCGATAATTTCCGAAAGTGCTTGCACGCGTGCTTCAAATTTAGTGTTGCCGGCGCTCATTCCATTGCTGACAAAAAGGTTGGCAATCAAGTTCGTCGGAACATAAACCGTTTCGCCATCAGACTGACGAATATAAGGAACAGCACAGATTCCGCGATCACTGCGACCGCTATTGGTATCAATTAAATGAAAGCCTTTTAATTCTTTGTGATGATTGTAGATGCGCAAGAAATTGGCATCGAGCAACCCTTTGGGAAGCGAGCCATTCTTATTCAGGGGAAACCACTTCTCACTGGGGTAATGCACGAAATCTTCATTGGCGATTTCTTCACCTAAGTAAAAGTTGTTATAAAAATAATTATTGCTTAAGCGCTCGAGATACTCGCCAAGCGCTGAGCACAGAGCAGCGTCTTTCGTTGCTCCCTTGCCATTGGTGAAGCACATGGGAGAGTCCGCATCGCGAATATGCACTGACCAGACGTGAGGAACAATATTTCTCCAAGAGGCAATTTCAATTTTTATTCCTAACGATTCAATAAGGCTGGTCATATTGGCAATGGTTTTCTCCAGTGAGAGATCCTTGCCAATAATTTTGGTTTCAGTCTGTGCCTCACTGTCACTAACATAAAGAAGTCCAGAGTCTTTACCTAATACAGTCACGGCATCAATGAGAAAGGTCGGACTATTTTGCACAACTCGCTTTACGGTACAGCGATCAATGGAGCTGATAATTCCTTGGCGATCTTTTTCCGAAAGACTCTCTGGAATTTCAGCGCGGATTCTAAAGGTTTGCTGGTAGCGATTGTCGGGATCGACAATATTATCTTGAGTAATGCTGATATCGTCGGTTGGAATATTTCTGGCCTGACAATAAACCTTAACAAAGTAAGCCGCACACAAAGCAGACGAGGCCAAAAAGTAATCAAATGGTCCTGGGGCCGTGCCATCGCCTTTATAGCGAATTGGCTGATCCGCAATAACCTTGAAATCGTCAAAGCTGGCCTCAAGGCGGAGATTGTCTAAATAGCGTACTTTTATCTGCATAATAGGCTACAGCTACCATTTTCGATTCGATCTAAGCAGTCTAATTAGATTAAGAGTGTAAGAATTTCATGCTAAAGGGGCTTTAAATAAAGCTTCAGCACCTCTCTTTTGGTCAGAAAGGTGCTGAAAAGTGAACTAGTTTCGATCAAAAAGCGGCCGATAAACTGGCCAGTATTTCTTCGCCGTTAAGAGATGAAGAATCAAGATGAAAACGGGCATAACTAAGTTTTCAATTCCTGGCGTTAAGAACAAATGCACACATACAATATTGAGAGTAATCGGGGCCAAGATAACAAGGATCAGTGCAGGGGCGACATTGATTAAGAGTAGCAAACCACAAACTGATTCCGTTAGTTTAAGCAAAGGGAAAAAGTATTTTGAGGCCATCAATCCACTCATAAAAGTCATTAAGCCTTCTGGCATATTGGGCGGTGGTGGAATGAGATTGAAAAGCCCGGCAACTCCGAACACCAAGAAAATAAGTCCTAGAATATAGCGAGAAATAATGGGAATATTCTTGTTCATAAATCCTCCATAAATAAGCTAGTCTATGTTATCTACCTTAATGGTAACCGAAATTTTGAACTTAACAAATGATTAAAGAATCTTATGGATTATGATTAAGTACATCACATTGAGTATTACGTGCAGGATCTAGCGCAATCCAATCAGTTCTGGGATTGGTTCATGAGTAAACTCAAATATAAAAAAGATGTCAGAGCGGGATGGAGGGGTCTCATGGGAACACTCCAATGGAACTTGTCTGGTCTTTGTTCAAGTAGAAGAAAAAATTTTGGGTGTTCAAAATAATCGCCAAGGATGTGGACTTAATCATATCGCCTACAAAGGCGGAAGTCTTTCGCAATTGAATGAATTGCAGCTTGAGCTCGAAGCTCGAAAAATAAAAATCTTAAAGCGTGTTGGAACTTATTTGTGTTTTGAGGATTCTAATCACTTTGCCGTCGAGATTTACGCTCATGAATAAAGCCATCAGAGGCTAAGAAAAGAACCAATGCCATGGCTCATAGACGATGCCTTGTTGATTGTCGCGAGGGTAGCTCATCTTAAAATGAAATCGCCCGGCATTTTTCGTTAACCATTCGAAAGATTCCGTTTTTTCAAAATCTTCTTCGAGTGAATTTTTTCCGATCTCATGAAAATCAATAGCATGACCAGTGTGATGTTCACTATAACCAGGAATCGCAATCGTGGTTAAAATTTCATCGATCACTCGGCCATTTTTTAAATGATGCGCGATCAAACTTTTTTGATACATGATAGATCGAAAACCCGAGTAGGGCATAAGGGTAATCTGATCGGCGAGCGCAGCGGCCTTCATTTTTTGAAAAGCGGCTTCCGCATTCACTTCCAAAACGAAAGGCTTGCCTTCAAAATCGATAGCGGCAACTTTAAGATCACTCAAACTCGGTTCGCTATGCAGAGAGAGCAAACAAGCCTTGAGATGGACTTCAGTGATGCCCAATTCGCGATAGATTTCAGAGAGAGCTTTATTCATGGTTAAATTTTAGCTTAAATCATAAAAACTGACTACCGTGTGAAGATGCCGGCTTAATGCTTGAAGCAATAAAATGATAAATGGCTGAAATCGTTGATGGCAATTTTAGAATGTCACAAATGTCATCAATCTTTCGTATCAGAAAAAAAGAATAGGAGATTCAGATGAAATTAAGTTTATGTTTATTGGTTTTTGTTTTAGTTGGAAGCCTTAATATTTCTTTTGCAAGTGGAGGCGAGCACCATGAAGAAAAGGGAGTGCATGCTGGCCATCATGCCAAAGATACGCCAGATGTTGTTGTAAAAGGTCAGCTGATTGGAATGACATGTTTTATTAAGCATAATTCAAAAGGTGAAAAGCATAAAGATTGTTTTAAAGACTGTGCAGAGAAAGGACTACCGATTGGGATTTTGACTGCCGATCACAAAATTTATCAGATCTCAGGTGAAGGTCATGCCGATTTAAAAGAAACTAATAAAAAATTCGTAAAATTTGCGGAAGAACAAGTCATTGCTAAAGGCAAAGTCTTTTCGAGCAATGGTACGAACATGATGGTGGTTGAAGGTATTAAGAAAGCAAACTAGAGATGTTCACGTTTCAGAGCTTAATCTTTCTGTGCCTCTTTTTATATTCCAATATTGTCTTGGGAGAAGTTGATGCGGATGGATTTGAGATCGTCTCAAGCAAGCCCTCTGAAAAGAGTCTCAAGAGAATTAATGAATCCTATGTCTCAAAGATCAAACCGATTTTTACCCATAAGTGCTTAGCTTGCCATGGAACTTATGAATCATTGCCATGGTATTACCAACTCCCAGGGGCTAAGCATCTTATGGATCATGATATGACTGAGGCCAAGAGCAAAATGAACATGTCCCAGGGGTTTCCCTTTGAAGGGCATGGGAGCCCCGCTGATGACTTAGATGCGTTAAGGCGCTCCATTCAAAAAGACAACATGCCTCCGCTCCAATATCGCTTGCTCCATTGGGGTTCAAAACTAACACCCGATGAAATCACAATCATTGATCAATGGATTAGTGAGTCTCAAGAAATTCTGAGAAAATAGTTCCAACTCCTTTTACCTTAATCACCGCTTCAACGATTTGATCCAGGAGAGTCAGTAAGCTTTACTCATTTAAGATTCTTAATCTAGATCAACTTTTTGTATGATAAAAATGCTGATACAATGTACACTAATGTTGTTCTGAAACTGATAAATCTAAGACAAAGTATTGTCATGGGGGCTTGGCTTGAAGATCATTTTCTCAATCTTATTATTAATTTCCTTTACTGAATTATATGCCAAAGATCGAAAGTATAATCAGCTCGTATTTGCACCCAATCTCCAGGAAGTAGTTCTTGAGACAAAATACACTTTTCAATTTTCTAAATCGATTTGGGAATATTTAAATCAAGAATATGCCAAAACAAAAATCGATTCTGAAGAATCGAGCTTGGGGATTCTTTATGGTGTGAGTGAACAATTTAGCCTGGGAGTTCAAGCCTCTTATGAATTGAGCCGAGAAACTGTCGTCACAAGTGGTCCCGCTTCAACTGCTAATGGCCAAACAAGAACATATCAAAATTCTGGACTAAAGGACCCGGTCCTTAGATTTATTTATCGGGTACGGGACCGAGACGAAGGTGAAATGAGTTCCAATCTCTACTTTAACATTTCTCCTAAAGTTAAAAATGCTGTTGCAGCTTCTACTTCGGTTAAGGGTAATGGCGCGAGGGGAGGAACAAATGGAACCCTGGGGACTGAGTTTGGTGGAAAGTTTGGAATTTTTTCTTACTCATTTGATTTTAGTATCGATCGTATTGGAGAAAGCAAATCGACTGAAACCAAGAGTTCAGCTTATGGTCTTATTCTCGGGCGGGCCAACGTGCAATTTCAAGCATTCGAAAAAATTTCATTTCGCTCTTTTTTAGGCTTAGGTTTTATTGAAAAAAATAAAAAAACATTCTCCAATGGCACATTCATAGAAAATGAAGACACCGGATTTATTGAAGTGGGTGGAGCTGCACATTTTGAGTTTCTTGAGAAAGGATTTTTCTTTTTTGACTTTAAGGGTGACGCTTTGGCTAAACATAATGTCACTGATGAGACAGGAACTCATGTTGTCGAGGCGGAAAACAATATCTTTTACTTTAATTTTGGTGTTGCGAAACAGTTTTAAAGTTTAAACAAGTGCTCAAATTCATCAGGCACTCGGGATTCAAAAGTCATCCCAAGAATTTCCACTTTCAAGCAGTGAAGAAACATACGTTCGGTTTTATAAAGATTGGCCATTTTTTTATTATAACTTTTGTCGCCGTAGCGAGAATCGCCCACAAGACTATGATTAATCAGGGCAGTGTGTTTGCGTATTTGATGTTGGCGACCAGTGATCAAATCAAATTCACAATAGGTAAAGAATTTAGAAGAGCGGATGACGGTAAACTTAGTCTCACATGGTACTCGATCTGCACTCATTCCCTGGGGATTGGTTCGGCCCTCAGCTTTGTCGGTAAGTTTTTTGTTCCATTGACCTTTTGACTCTTTTAGTTGACCACGCAAAATTCCAATATAGATTTTTTTAACTGTCTTCTCTTGAAATTCATCAGAAAGCTTTCTCGCTGCTGCTTGATTAAGTGCAAAAATCTGGATTCCACTTGTTTCTTTATCCAAGCGATGGATGGGATAGAGTTTCTCTACTTTGAGTTGCTTCTCGAGAATACTCAAGAGGTTAATCGGATCTTCGTTATTGTGGACCGATAACCCATGCGGTTTGTCGACGACCACTAGTTCATGATTCTGAAAGAGAATTTGAATATTAATTGAGACTCCTAAATATTTGCGATAGTTATAGTTTATTCTGTCGATCATTTAAAAGATATCTTTTAATAGGGATCAAATTGATTAAGCTTTGATCTATTTTGAGGTAAACTCAGTTTAGTAGTATTTGAGATTAGTATATGGAATGGATTGCCACTTGCCCTCATGAGACGATTGGAACCTTGGCCGATGAGCTAGGGAAGCTCGGTATTACTGAAACCAAAACCCTCTATCGGGGTATTATGTTTGAGTGTGATCTGGAAACGGCCTACCGCGCTCATTTGGTTTTGCATACGGCCAGTCGTCTTCAGTTAGTAGTGTCGATTTTTGATGTAAAAGATCTCAATTCATTTAAGACTGGCTTAAATAATATAATCTGGCCCCAATTTCTACGTTCTCATTACCCATATTCAGTCTTTCCTGCCAACTACGATGAGGAATTAAAGTCGTTAGATAATGAGACAATTATGAAGTCGGTGGTAGAGTCGATTCAGCAAAGCCCTTTTGAAAAGAATCCTCCGGCCTATAAACCGGATGCAAAAGATCCTATTGGATTGGTTCTTTTCTTTCGCGATGGTAAATGCGTACTGGGGATAGATACAGCAGGGCGTGCGCTTCATAAGCGCGGATGGCGCACCAATGGACATCCGGCCGTGCTTAAAGAAACACTGGCTTCATCGATTCTGATGCTCTCAGGTTATACCGGTCAAGAAGTCTTGCTCGATCCCATGTGCGGTTCAGGAACCATTGTGATTGAAGCAGCTTATATGGCGCTAAACAAAGCCCCTCTCATTCATCGCGGAAAAGATGATTTTGCTCTTGAGCATATTGTTGGTTTTGATCGACCTTTATGGCGAAAGATCTCAGATCAATTGCGAGCAAAGAAAAAGGCAGCGTTGGATTTTCCAATCTACGCCAGTGATATCCAACAGAAATTTGTCGATGTGGCCCGAGAGTCTGCCTTGAAAGCGCGAGTTGAGAAGTATATCAACTTTGCTTCGGCTCCTTTTCAGGAAGTAGTTCCGCCAAGTGAAACAGGTCTTGTGATCATGAATTTGCCCTACGGGGAACGAATCGGAGAAGGGACACTTAATACACTCTATAAAGAAGTAGGTATCGCGCTGAAAGAAAAGTTTTCGAACTGGAGAGTCAGTTTATTGGTTCCCACTACGGCACCCATTCATTTACTCGATTTCAAACCAAGTCAGACATTTCTTTTGAAAAACGGTGCTCTTGATGTGAAGCTTTTAGTTAGGTAGGTAAAAAATGGATTTTGGCCAAGTTCATCACATTGAATACTATGTAAATGATCTCAAGCAATCTAATCTTTTCTGGGATTGGTTCATGCCTTATTTAAATTATAAAAAAATGGCAGAATGGGATGGAGGTGTTTCTTGGGAGCATCAAAATGGTACTTACTTAGTCTTTGTTCAAGTCATGGATCAATATTTAGAACTCAAGAATAACCGCCAGGGGAATGGACTCAATCACATTGCTTTTAAAGGCGGTTCCTTATCTCAGTTAGATGAGTTGCAAATTTTACTTGAATCTAAAAAAATAAAAATTCTTAAACGAGATGGAAGCTACTTGTGTTTTGAAGATCCCAACCTTTTTGCCGTTGAAGTCTATTCCGAATCTGCTAAGTAGAACTATTAAAATCAGTTACTTATACAAGCATCGCACTGTCGCTATATGGACATCATCTATAAATATTTCACTCTGACTCGAGGACTGTCTCCGCAGATGATAAATTAATTTACTTGTTAAACTTGTTTTAAAGGGTGAATTTTGAGAATTTATTTAATTCTTTTTACTATTTTATTCTCAAAGTCTTCGTTTGCGGACTTAGTTCCAGATATTACTCGGTATAATGCTGCTTCATCGGTTTTTTATAATAAAAATACTAGCCGTGAGAATAGGATTGTCGATTCCTATTTAATTGCCGACTACTATTATTTAACTGTTGAAATGGGCCTATCTGGACCTGCTCTTCAAAATGAACTGCTCAATCGCGCAACTGATATAAGAATTAATGTTCAAAATTATCGAAATTGTATTGTCACTGGGAAATGTGATGTTGCCGGTGCCAAGTTTGCAAAAACGGTAGGAAGTACCTTGTCAAAGTTTGGTGCTAAGTACGGATTAAATATTGTTTATGACTTGGGCATGTCACTTGGTGGCGAAAGAAATGTTGATGGCTGGTTTCAGAGAAATAGTAGAAGTAACTTAAGCAATATGGAATTTGAAACGACTCAGGAAATTCATAAAAAATTAACTGAGCTGATGGGAAAAAATGAATTCGTTGCCGTTTTCAATCAGGTGCGATCAGAGTCTCCAAATGGTGGTGAATTTAAACTTGGTCTTGATTATAATCAATTAAAAGAAAAACTAACTGATAAGGAACAAGTTCGATTTAATGCCATTATTTCGATGCTTGAGCAAAATCAAGATCTCCTTGATAAGTATGGCAAAGATGTGAAATCAATTACAGCTCTGCTTATTAAAAGCTCGCAAGCTAATGCTGAAGATCAAGCGAATTTGCGGAATGTCCTAATGGGAGAGTTAGCAAAAATAGAGGATGCAGTTGCACGGGAGAACTTAAGAACTCGTGTCGAAATGGGAGATATTAAGGATCTCATTCAAGTTCTTTTAAAAGAAAATTATAGTGAAAAGGAACTTATAGCAAAGTATGGAAAAGCTGTTCTCGATGAAGTTAAAAAACTGCAATTAGAGAATCATGCCGCAAAAGAAATTGAAAGACTAAGGCAACTTGAACAAGCCCGATATCAAAGCGTAATGTCCAGCATAGAGGAAGCTGAAGTCGGAATTGCCATTCTTACCAATTTATTGAATTTTAAAAATCCAGAGTTAGCGCAAAAGCTAAATGCAATTTCTTCTATCGTTTTAAATCTGGCAAAGATGCAAACTGCTTTTAATCATAACCAAACAAACATGACGGCCGCAGCTTTAACCGGAAATTATGTTTTGGCAGGTATTCAACTCTTTTCAATGTTTTCAAATAAACCAGGACCATCTGCAGAACAAATCTTAATGGATGCTATTGCTGAAATTGGAAAGCAAATACAGGACTTAGGCCTGCAGATGCATCAACGATTCAATTTTATCGACTTTCGTTTAAGTCAAATTCATAGTGATCTTTTGAGAGAATTCAATAAAGTTCATCAAGGACTTGCTATGGTCTATCAACAATCAGTTGCAATTAGACAGCAGCTCGAATCGCTCAATTCCCAACTTGTTGCGAGCGAGCAGAGGGTGAGAGAAGATTTGAGAACGATTCTGGCTGAAGAAACGGAACAATGTCGAACACGATTTATTGTTCTCAATCAGACGCCAACTGAAAGTGAGTTTAGGGCCTGTGAAGCTCGATTCTATAATTGGCTCGCAAACATTAGTGAAAATAGCTTAGTAAATCCTCGTTATACAAATGGTGAATTGGCCATTCAAAGAATCAAAGCTCTAAGTATCAATCCCAAAGAGAGTGGACTTGATTCTGAGATTGCGCATGCTTTTTCTAGAGTTAATTATGTCTATGCTGCTTCTACTGGTGAGAATGATACTCAAACGATGAATGCCATTGAGTGGCTTCGAGGGGTGAAGCTTCTAAGAACTCTTTGGGAAAGAAATCCAAAAATTGAGCCAGGAGTAGATAATCAATTAATTTTAGCACCTCTTCAAAATCTAAAAAATAGTTTACAATTACTCCACAATCGGTCAAAAAATTTGTTAGAGAATTTATTAAGTAAGTATCAAGAAAAAACAAATCTACTAAAAATTCAACTTAAAGAACTAAGATCGCAGAACATTCAAAGTAATTTTAGTCCATTTGCAGATATTCCACAGTCTCCAAATTCGAGAGGTGTGCTAGAGCAAATGGAGAGCATTCAAATTCATTTGCCAGTTGAAAAGACTCCTGTTCCTCATTGCTCGGCATATGGGGTTCAATACAAAAATTCAAAAATTGATTTACATAATGAGTTATTAAGTGATGTCGTCCTAAGTATTGATAATCTTCGTCAAGCTTTTTGGGAATCTGATCTTAAAGACAAAATAATTCAAAAATACATGTTTGCAAATGAGTTAGTTGAACATGAAATTTGTTTCAGTTTAATAAGCTTTCGTGGTTTCAATCGAGAGAGCCTCATTCGTTTTGTTAACGACTTTAAAAACACTTCCGATATAAATGTCGTAAATAGTACTTTCTTCGGAAACTACATGATTGTCTTTAATTCAATTTTTAAGCCGACACCGAAATACTTTAAATTTGTGAGGCAAATGATCTCTGATCAAAAACATCATCAAGGTTTTAAAGATTTTTTATTCGATTCATTTAATAATGCAAAAATAAAATCTCCAGATCTTGATTTCAAAACATTTATCATGAATCCATTAAATGTTTTTCATAGTGTTATGATTCCAAGTGATTTTGTTGGAGAGCTTGTTCAGCGCCCGATACAAGGTTTATCAGTTACAAGGGGATGACCTGACCGGGTTAAACCAGTCCAGTTTTTAAGTTATACTGGACTTAACTCGTAAGGAGAAAATTATGGCACGTAAGTCTTATCAAACAGAAGAGATCATTAAACATCTCAGAACCATGGAAATC
>Ga0210019_1001073_pt1 | contig 30513 bp, 28 predicted proteins | sample CryGeyCG2114_020_2_FD_183969 | JGI IMG/M metagenome (GOLD analysis project Ga0210019, IMG submission 183969) | Groundwater microbial communities from aquifer - Crystal Geyser CG11_big_fil_rev_8/21/14_0.20 (SPAdes) (version 2) | ecosystem: Environmental > Aquatic > Deep subsurface > Groundwater ...
CCGACCAGCGCCAGCTTGCCCGCCCCGTCCGCCCGCCGCAACCCGGCATTGGCGTAAAAATTACGCGGTCAGCCGAGAACCGCCTGCGCCCCCAGCCCCGCCAGCAGCGATCCCGTCAGGCCCAGCACGATGTACCAGGCGAAGGTTTCGCGCTTGACCAGGGCCCACACGGCCATGGCGGCGGGAATCGAGGTGACGCCGCCGGCGATCATGAAGGCCATCGCCGGCCCCGGCGCCATGCCCAGGTCCATCAAGCCGTCGACGGTCGGGATCGCGGCGAAGCCGTTCAGGTAGGCAGGCACGCCGACCGCGACGGCGGCCGGAATGGTCCACCATTCGCCGCCGCCGAGGAAGCGGCCCACCTGATCGGCCGGGATGTAGGCGACCATCAGGCTTTCGATAAGGAAGGCGAGGGTCAGCCATTTGAACAGGAACCAGCCCGTCACCCAGCTTTCGCCCCGGAACAGGGCCAGGCGCTCGGGGTCGCGCCAGAAGCCCCATTCCACGGGCGCCCCCTCCAGCACCTTGCGGCGGGCGGCGCAGCAGGTCGTGACGGCGCCTTTCAGGGGATCGGCGAAAGCGCCGCGATTGACGAGCGCATGCGTGCCGTAACCCGCTCCCAGCCCCATGGCAACGGCGGCGGCGGCCTTGAACACCGTGAACGGCAGGCCGAATACGGCCGCCATCAAAAGGAATATCTGCGGATCCATGAGGGGCGAAGCGATCCAGAACGCCATGACCGGCGCCAATGGCACCCCGGCGCCCAGAAGCCCGGCGATGATCGGCACCACGCCGCAGGAGCAGAAGGGCGAGAAGGCGCCGAACAGGGCGGCCAGGAAGACCGCCGTCATGGGGCGGCTGTCGAAGGCGCGGGCGATCTGGCGGTCCAGGCCGGTGCCCTTGGTCCAGGCGGCGGCCAGCACGGACAACAGAAAGAAGGGTGCGATGAAGGCGTAGGCATTGGCGACGAACAGGACGCTGGTTCCGGCCTGATCCCGGCTGAACGCGGCCAGCACGGCAAGGACGCCCAACGTGACCACCAGCACCCGATCGATCCGTTTCAGGCGGTCGAGGATGCCGGGCCGTTCGGCGGACGTCTGCAGGGGGGGCGTCAGGATGGTTTCGCTCATGGCGGATGCCTTTCGGTCAGGAAGCTGCGGTCTTGGCCGCCGCGACGCCGCAGGTCGCGGTTGCCGTGACGCCCGTGCAGCATTCGTCGGCCAGGAAGCCGATCAGGGCGTGCATGGCGGGGAAGTTGGCGCGGCAGCGCAGCGTGCGGCCCTCGCGCGACTGCTCGACCAGGCCGGCCCATACAAGGCGCGAGATGTGGTGGGACAAGGTCGAGCCGGGGATGTCCAGATGCTCCTGGATTTCGCCCACGGCCAAGCCCTCCTCCCCCGCCTTGACCAGCAGGCGGAAAGCCCGAAGGCGGTGGGAATTGCCCAGTTCGGCAAGCTGTCTGGCGGCCTGTTCCGTATCCATGCGCGCAGTATAGGGGCCGGGCCGCCGATTTACAACGATATTTCTAGAATTATAGAATTGTTTATCGACCGGCCCCTCACGCCGCCGTGGCGCGCTTCTTCAGGAACGGGCGGTCGCCGCCCGCCGTGGTGCGGTGCATGCGCCGCGGCATCGATTCGTCGTAGTCGCGCACGGCGTAATGCATGGTCGCCCGGTTGTCCCACATCACCAGGTCGCCCGCCTGCCAGCGGTGGCGATAGACGTTTTCCGGCCGCGTCGCGTGGTCCATCAGGAAGGCCAGGAGCGGGCGGCTCTCCTCCACGGTCATGTCGGCGAACTGTGTGGTGAAGAAGGTGTTGACGTAAAGGGCGTCGCGCCCCGTCTCCGGATGCGTGCGCACCACGGGATGGCGGTAGGACGCCAGGCCCGCGGGAATCTGCGGCGAGTCCGTATCGGGCTCGGCCAGATTGCGGCGCCGGATGGCGTCGGGCGAATGCAGGGCGTCGAGCCCGCGCAGGGTTTCCTGCAATGCGGGCGACAGGGTATCAAAGGCCCGGTACATGTTGCAGAACATCGTGTCGCCGCGGCCTTCCGGGACGATCCGCGCATGCAGGAACGACAGCGCCGGCGGCCGTTCCGAGGCCGAGATGTCGGAATGCCAGAAATCGTTGCGGGCCCCCCGGCGGCCCGGCTTGGTCTCCAGCACGATGACTTCGGGGTGCTTGTCGTCGACACCTTCGCGGGAGCCGTATGGATGCGGCTCGACGGGTCCGAAGCGCTGGGAAAACCGGCTCTGCGCCTCGGGCGTCAGGTCCTGGCCCGGGAACGTCAGCACCAGATGGTCGTGCAGGGCCTGGACGATGGCGGAAAAGGTTTCGTTGTCCGGATCCCCGGACAGGTCGACGCCCGTGACGCGCGCCCCCAGGGCGCCGTTCAAGGGCTGGACATCGATCGGTTGCTTACGGCTCATTCAACAGCCTCCCCTGTGTGAACCTTGCCGGCGCGTTCGGTATGGGCCGGTTGATTTCCGCCCGGCGCAGATCCAGGCGACGGCGTCATTCTTACCCCTTGCCGGTGCGTAGTCCAGGTCCACGGGACACGGATGAGAAAACCCAATCGGTCCATGACGCTTCTTCGTTTGCGCGGACACAACCGCAAGGATAGGCTTTCGGCCATGGTCACGCTTCACGATTTTCTGCCCTCGGGCAACGGGTACAAGTGCCGGCTGCTGCTGCGCTTTCTCGGCGCCCCCTTCACCCTGAAGGAATACGACATCCTGAAGGGCGAAACCCGCACGCCAGAATTCCTGGACAGGCTGAACGCCAACGGCCGCATCCCGGTGCTGGAACTGGAGGACGGGCGCTGCCTGTCGGAATCGGGGGCGATCCTCAACTATTTGGGAGCGGGCACGCCGTTCCTGCCGGACGACGACTGGACCCGCGCCAAGGTCCTGCAATGGATGTTCTTCGAACAGTACACGCTGGAGCCCTCCGTCGCCGTGCGCCGCTTCTGGCTGACCGAGCAGACGGAGCCGCTGAGCGAAATCCAGCAGGCGCAATTGCCCGCGAAGCTGGACCAGGGACACGCCGCGCTCGGCGTTCTGGAGCGGGGCCTGGCCGCCGGCCCCTGGCTGGTGGGCGACGGGCCGACCATCGCCGACATCGCCCTTTACGGTTATACCCACGTGGCGCCCGAGGGCGGGTACGACCTTGACGCCTATCCCAACGTCACCGGCTGGATCGGCCGGTTCCGCGAGATTCCGGGATACGTGCCGATCACGCGGCGCGATTTCGCCTGACCGCTCTCGGCCCGGGTCGCCGCCGCGTAGCCGCGTATATGACGCGGCTTTTTTGCGTTATACTGGGTGAAAACCGCCTCCGTGGAAGTCCCGAGGAAGACCCCTTGGGCGAACCCGACGGAACGGAAAGACGGGAGACGCATCCATGAACGTGAAGCATATCCTTGAGAGGAAGGGCAGTGCCGTCACCACCATCAAGCCCGGCGCCACCATCGCCGAGGCCGCGCGCATGCTGACCGAGGCGCGGATCGGCGCCGTCGTCGTCTCGGAGGACGGCGCGACCATCAACGGCATCCTGTCGGAACGCGACATCGTGCGCGTCATCGGCACGGACGGACCGAGTGCCCTGACCCGCCCTGTAACCACGGCCATGACCGCCAACGTCATTACCTGCAAGCCGGACGACCGCATCAACATCCTGATGGGCATGATGACCCAGCGCCGCATCCGCCACCTTCCCGTGGCCGAGAACGGCAGGATGACGGGGCTGATCTCCATCGGCGACGTGGTCAAGGAACGCATGGACGAGATCGAGGCCGACGCCACCGCAATGCGCGACTACATCACGGGCATGACCGCCTGACCGCCCTTCCGGCTACAAGGACCCGCGGAAATCCATGACCACCGAGACGACGCCGGGGCCCAGCCTTGTGCTCTATCACGCCTGGGCCTCATCGGCGTCGCGCAAGGTGCGCATGTGCCTTGCCGAAAAGGGCCTGCCCTTCGAGGCCAGGGTCGTCGACCTCAACAGGTTCGAACACCATCAGGACTGGTACAAGAAACTGAACCCGTCGGGCATCGTCCCGGCCCTGATGGTCGACGGCCGGCCGCTGGTGGAAAGCAACTTCATCAACGAATTCCTGGACGAGGCCTGGCCGGAGCCGCCGCTGATGCCGGCGGACCCGATGCTGCGCCACGATGCGCGCCTGTGGGGCAAGTACATCGACGACACCTGCCTGCCGGCGATCCAGAAGCACAACTGGATGCACCACTTTCACCCCATGGCCCGTGAATGGTCCGACGAGGAGTTGGAACGCAGGCTCGCCGCCATCCCGACGGCGAACCGCCGCCACGTGTGGTACCGCATGGCACGCGATCCCTATACGGCCGAGGAACTGGAGGCGGCGCTCGACATCCTGCGCGACATGATGGACCGCATCGAGGCGCGGGTCGCGGCGACCGGCTGGATCACCGGCGACGCCTATTCGCTGGCCGACATCGCCGCCACCCCCTACGTCATCCGCACCGAGGAACTGGCGCCCGAGGAGGTCTCGCCGGAGAAGCGCCCGGCGGCGGCTGGTTGGTGGTCCGGCATCAAGGCGCGGCCCGCCTACAAGGCGGCGCATATGGAGCCCTTCAACGAACAATGCTGGTCGGGGTGGACGCCGCCCGCTTAGGCAGACACTTTTCCTGACGGGTCAATTCCAAAGACGGCGAATTGACGCACAACCGCGCACCCGTTGGTTCGGGCCGAATGGACAGCCTCCTGAGACTTCACATCCAGGCGGCCCCGAACCGGGTTTGATATAGATCAAACCGCCCTGTCCGGAATTGTGCAGAATATCCTCGCCTCCACGGCTGATCGGCCTCGCAATCGGCCGAACGAACGAGCGTGACGAAATTCGGAACCGGCCGGCGCGAGGAATCCTGCCGACCGCGGATGATGACGAGGGTTTTTCCCATAATGGCTTCCGGTCTCTTTCCGCGCCGCCGCCCCATGTCGGCGCCCATTGCTGATTCCGCCCGACCGCACCTACTCAATCGATTGCTCTCGAAGAAAGAGGTTTGACCATGACCTATCCTCCCGTGCCCGAGGTTGCGGAAATCGCCGCCCATTTCAAAAGCGCCTTGACGGCGGCGATCCGCAAGGACGAGCCTTACACCCATTGGCTGTTGTCCCGAGTGCTGCCGGTCGACGTCTGCACCGGCATCCTCGTATTGCCGATCGCGCCGCCGCTCATCGACGACTGCGGCGGGGTCCGCGACCGGCACAACGACAAACGGTGCTTCTTCACCCCGACACTGCGCGAACAGTTCCCCGCCTGCCAGGCCTTCGCCGAGGCGCTGCAACGCCCCGACGTCGCGCGTCGACTCGCCGAGACCTGCGGGATCGAGGTCGAGGGCGGCTACCTTCGCATGGAATATATCCAGGACACCGATGGGGCATGGCTGGAGCCGCATCGCGACATCCGGGAGAAACTGTTCTCCATGGTGGTTTATCTGTGCACCGGACCGGAAGCGAAGGACTGGGGCACCGACATCTACGACGCGGACCGGAAGTGGATCGGACGGAGTTCCGCCGAATTCGACTCGGCCGTGATCTTCGTTCCGGGCGAGAACACCTGGCACGGCTTCGATAAACGACCGATCCATGGGGTCCGGCGGCTTCTGGAAATCAACTATGTCCGCCCGGTCTGGCGCGACCGCGACCAGCTTACCTTTCCCGACCGTCCGATCACCGTGGGCTGACGGGAGGAATCATCAAGATGGAAGGCGCCGCGAAAACATCCGTCGAAAGGCGTTCCCGGGCGGCAAGCTTCGCGCCCCGCCACGCGGCCTGGACCGAAGACGGCGTGACCGCCCGGTGGTTCCAGGGCGCCAACGGCGGGCGCGAATATTACATCTCTGTCCAGGTTCCGGAAATAAGCGGCCTTGAGGGGCAGATATCCCGGCTCGTCGACCGTTACGGCGCGGCATGTGAGACGCTTGGCCTGACGCCCGAGACCGCGGTCTTTCGCCGCGTCTTTCTGAGCGACGTGATGAACCAGATCGACGCTGTGCGCGACAGCGCGCTGTTGGCGGAAACCGGCGACACCCCGGTCGCCGTTTCGATCGTCCAGCAAGCGCCGTCGTCAGGCGCCAAGATCGCCCTCCTGGCCTATCACGTGGAAGGCCCCGACCGGATTGTCAAACGGCGCCTGAGCCGGAACCACGTGGTCGTTGAAAAAAGCGGGCTGCGCCACCTTTGGAGCACGCGGCTGTGTTCCAGCGCGGGAGAAAAATTCCTTCCGGCCGGCGACCAGACCGAGGAGGTTTTCGAAAATCTTTCCCAGGCCATTTCCGGCCAGAACGGGACTCTCCGCGAAAACTGCGTGCGAACATGGGTTTACGTCAAAGGCATCGACACCTTCTATCAGGACATGGTGGACAGCCGCCGCAACCTGTTCGCCCGCCACGGCATGACCAGGGACACCCACTATATCGCCAGTACCGGGATCGAAGGCGCCTGCGCCCATCGCTACGACCTCGTCGCCATGGACGCCTACTCCGTTCTCGGCCTGGGGCCCGATCAGGTTTCCTACCTCAACGACTTCGACAAGCTCTGCCCGACCATCGACTACAACGTGACCTTTGAACGCGGCACACGGGTCGCCTATGCCGACCGCGCCCACAATTTCATCTCCGGCACCGCCAGCATCGACAACCAAGGGCGGGTCGTCCATTGCGGCGACGTCATGGCGCAACTCGACCGGGCGCTCGTCAATATCGACGGCCTGCTGCGCTCGGGTTCGTCACGGATCGAGGACATGATGCACATGACCGTCTATCTGCGCGACCCGGCGGATCATGCCGCCGTCGACGGGTACATGAAAAAACGGTTTCCCGACGTGCCCGTGGTCATCGTCCAGGGTCCCGTGTGCCGCCCGGAATGGCTGATCGAGATCGAAGGCATCGCGATCGCCGCCAACGACGCGGCGCATCTTCCCGAATTCTGAGCCGGCCTGGAAAAAGGACGCCCTACCCCTTCGGCTTCAGGTCGAGGGACGCCGAGTTGATGCAGTAGCGCAGCCCCGTGGGCTCGGGCCCGTCGGGGAACACGTGGCCCAGGTGGGCGTCGCATTTGGTGCACACGACCTCGACCCGGCGCATGAGGAAGCTGATATCCTCGCGCTCCTCGACCGCGCCGGGGCTGACGGGCTGGTAATAGCTGGGCCAGCCGGTGCCCGAATCGAACTTGGTGTCGGACGGGAACAGCGGCGCCCCGCAGCAGACGCAGACGTAGGTGCCCGCCTCCTTGCAGTCGTGGTACTTGCCGGTGAAGGCGCGCTCGGTCCCCGCCTTGCGGGCGATCTTGTACTGCTCGGGCGTCAGTTGCCGGCGCCATTCGGCGTCGGATTTCGTGATCTTGCCGGTCATCGTCCGTTTCCACCAGTTGAGGAACATGCCGGATCATATAGGAGGGCGCGGGCCCGTGACGAGGGGGCCTCGCCGAAACGTGACCGTAGTCAGCCGTCCCCGCCCTTCTCCGCCGCCTTCACATAACCATCGCGGGTCTGCGGCAGCTTGCGGCCCAAAATCTTGGACGCCACCACGTTGCGCAGGATTTGCGCCGTGCCGCCGCCGATGGTGAACATGCGGGCATCGCGGACCATGCGCTCCAGGGGCAGGTTCCTCGAATAGCCCATGGCGCCGAACACCTGGAGGGCGTCGGACGTCACCTTGATGGCCATTTCCGAGGTGAAGATCTTGGCCTGGGCCGCCAGCGTCATGTCGGGGAAACCCGTCGGGTCCGTCTCGGCGCTGGCGGCGGCGCGGTAGATCAGGGTCTGCGCGGCCGCGATCTGGGTCGACATGTCGACCAGCATCCATTGCAGGCCCTGGAATTCGGCGATCGGGCGGCCGAACTGCTCGCGCTCCTGGGCGTACGCCAGGGCCCGCTGATAGGCCCCCTGGGCGATGCCCAACGCCACCGTGCCGGCCCCCACGCGCTGCGAGTTGTAGGCCGTCATGAGGCCCGCGAAACCGCGGCGGATGCCCTGGGGCGGGATCAGGGCCATGCTTTCCAGCACCTCCAGGTCGCGGAAATGGACCTGGCATTCCGGGATGCCGCGCAGGCCCATGGCGGGCTCCCGCGCGCCGATGACCAAGCCCGGATGCGCGTTGCGGATGGCGAGGAAGCCGCCGATGCCCTTTTCCTCGTTGCCTTCGAACACGCGGGCGAAGATCAGGTGAATCTTGGACACGCCGCCGCCGGTGATCCAGTGCTTTGTGCCGTTGATGACGTAGGTGTCGCCCTTCTTGTCGGCGCGGGTCGTCATCTCGCCGGCGGCGCTGCCCGCCCCCGGCTCGGTGATGCAGATGGCGGGCTTGTCGCCGGCCAGGACATGCGCGGCACAGAGCTTCTTCTGTTCCTCGGAGCCATACTTCATGACCGCCGAGATGGCGCCCATATTGGCCTCGACGACGATGCGCCCGGTGACGCCGCAATGCTTGGCCATCTCCTCGACCACCAGCACCGCGTCCAGAAACGTGCGCCCCTGCCCGCCGTAGGCCTTGGGAATGGTCATGCCCATGAAGCCGGCATCCTTCAGGAGCGCGACATTGTCCCAGGGATATTCCTCCGAGCGGTCGACCTCGGCGGCGCGTTCCTTCACGGCGCCCTCGGCCAGTTCGCGGGCCCTGTCCCTGAGTTCCTTCTGGTCGCCGGTCAGATCGAACATGGCTTGGGACTCCTCTTGGATCAGATCAGCCCGTCTTCGCGCAAGCGTGCGCGTTCCGCGTCATCCATGTCCAGCAGTTCGAACAGCACCTCGTCCGTGTGCTGACCCAGGGTCGGCGGCGGGCGGCGGTAGCTGACGGGCGTTTCCGACAGCTTGATGGGGTTGCCCAGAAGCGCGACCTTGCCGTCCTTGGCGAGCGGCTGGTCCATCTCGATCTTCATCTCGCGGTGGCGTATCTGCGGATCGGCGAAGGTCTGTTCCAGATTGTAGACCGGGGCCGCCGGCACGTTGCGCTGCTCCAGACCCTCGATCCATTCCCGGGTCGTCTTGTTCGGCGTGACCTGTTCCAGCCTGGCGACCAGTTCGTCGCGGTTGGCCAGGCGCTTGGGATTGGTCGCGTAGCGCGGGTCCGTCGCCAGTTCGGGCACGCCCGCGAAGGCGCAGAACCGCGCATACTGGCCGTCGTTGCCGGCGGCCAGGTAGAAATAGCCGTCGGCCGAGGGAAACACCTGATAGGGCACGATGTTGGCGTGCTGGTTGCCGCGCCGCTTGGGCAGGTTGCCCGACGTGAAATAATTAAGCGCCTCGTTGGACATCCAGGCGACGGTGGTATCCAGGAGGCCCAGGTCGATCATCTGGCCCTCCCCCGTCCGGTCGCGGTGGCGCAGTGCGGCCAGGATGGCGGTCGAGGCATACATGCCGCACATGATGTCGGAGATGCCGACGCCGACCCGCACGGGCTCGCCATCGGGAGCGCCGGTGACGCTCATCACCCCGCCCATGGCCTGGGCCAGCGCGTCGTAGCCGGGGCGGTCCTTGTAGGGGCCGGTCTGCCCGAAGCCGGTGATGGCGCAGTAGACCAGGCCCGGGAACTCGTCCTTCAGGTCGGCGTAACCCAGGCCGAACTTCTCCAGCCCGCCGACCTTCAGATTGTGCGCCAGCACGTCGCAATGTTTCAGAAGCCGCTTGAGGAGCGCCACGCCCTCGGGCCGCGAGAAATCGACCGTGACCGAGCGCTTGTTGCGGTTGACGCAGAGGTAATAGGCGCTTTCCTTCATCTCGCCGCCGTCCGCGGCCTTGAGGAAGGGCGGACCCCATTGCCGCGTGTCGTCGCCGACGCCGGGACGTTCGATCTTGATCACGTCGGCGCCCAGGTCGCCCAACAGCTGGGCGCAGGTCGGCCCCGCCAGGATGCGGGTCATGTCGAGGATGCGAATGCCGGCCAGGGGACCGGCGGGTCGGGAAGAGGATGTGGTCATGGATGGTTCCGTGGGGGTGCGGGGCATACAGGATGAGGCATCATGCTACACCGCCCGCCCGGCAAGGCAAGGGTCAGCGGCGGCGCAAGGCCCGGGCGGCCCGCCGCCGTAAGGCTCAACCCTGGTCGAGCAGTTCCGTATGGGCCGGCTTGCCCTGCACGCCCTTGTACAGCACCCCCTGGCGCAGCTTCATGATGCGCCGGTGTTCGGCCAGGGCCGCTTCGTCCATGTCCGCCTCGGGCGGCGTTTCGTGGATGAAGTTGCCGCAGGTGTCCTCGCCGCGCACCAGCCAGGCGCTGTCCCTGTCGGCATGGATCTGCGACACGTGCGGCGCGATGAAGCGGATCGCCAGGCCGATGCGCCGGTCGTCGGTGGTGTTGGGTTTGGAGGCATGGGCGATCATCACGTGGTGCAGCGACATCTGCCCGGGATTGAGCGGCATCGCCACGGCCTCGTCCTCGTCGACCTCGACCGCCAGTTCCTGGCCGCGGGTCAACAGGTTGTGCTTGTCCAGGGTGTCGCGGTGCTCTTTCTGTTCCCACCTGTGGCTGCCGGGGATGACCTTCATGCAGCCCGATTCCAGGGTGGCGGGCGACAGGGCGATCCAGGCGGTCACCACGTCGGGTTTCGACAGGCCCCAATAGGTCGCGTCCTGATGCCAGGACACGAAGCCGGGATCACGCGCGTCCTTGACGAACAGCGAGGTCCCCCAGACCAGCAGGTTGGGGCCGAGAACGTCCTCCACCGCGTCCAGCACCTTGGGGTGCGAGCACAGTTCCTTCACCCAGGTCTGCAGCAGGTAGAGCTTCTGCCCCTTGGACAGTTCGTACCAGCCGCCGTTGGTCGCCTCGTATTCCTCGAACCGGGTGCGGTAGTGGCGTGCTTCTTCCGGTGACAGGATGTCGACCGGCGCGACGAAGCCGTTCTCGCGGTAACCGGCGGCCTGCGCTTCCGACAAGATCTTGGGCATGGAGCCTCCCGATAACTGAACGTTTTGTTGAACGTCTCGTTCGCTGCTTTGGCAATCTTAACGGAGGCGCTCCTGGAGCGCCAATCCGGACGAAAGTAGAGCGCGCGCGATCCCGGGCGCGCAAACGAGATTTGCTCACCGGTCGTTCAAGGAATGCTCAATGAAGCCCCCGGCGGGGTTACGCCGCGGTGACGAAATCACCGTCGTCCAGGGCGGCGCCGTCCGTGCCCGTCAGCTCAATCTCCATGTCCACCTGGGCGTCGCCGTCGGCGTCGATCTCCAGGATCTTGGTGGCGTCGTTGAACCTGGCCTGGGTGCTGCCGGCACCGTCGAAATCGGCCGTCTCGCCACCCAGGAAGGCGAAGTCGCCCACCGCAAAGGCGGAGAAGTCGAGAACGTCCACGGCGTCGCCGGCGCCACCGGCGTCGAAATCGTCGATCACGTCGCGCAAGGCCGCTCCGACGCCCGATTCTTCGTCCGCGCGATAGATGAACACGTCGCGGCCGCCGCCGCCGATCAGGCTGTCCGCGCCCAGGCCGCCGGTGATCGCATCGTCGCCGTCGCCCGTCTCGACGATGTCGTCGCCGGCACCCGCGTCGATCGCGTTGTCGCCGCCGAAGGCCCAGATGTCGTCGTCCCCGGCGCCGCCGATCACCACGGCTCCGCCATCATCCAGGGTCACGAAGTCGTCGCCGTCCCCGGCGTCGATAAAGTTCTCGCCCCAGCCGGTTTCGATGTCGTCGTCACCGGCACCGCCGCGGATTTCATTGTCGCCATCGCCCACGAAGATGATGTCGTCGTCTTCGCCGTCGCCGCCTTCAACCTCGTTGTCGCCGTCGCCCAGGTCGACCCGGTCGTTGCCGAGGCCCGCATAGACGCGGTTGTCGCCGTCGCCCGCGGCAAGGTCGTCGTCCCCGGCTCCGCCCGTCAGGTCGTTGTCGCCGTCTCCGGCCTCGACCACATCGCCGCCGTCGCCGCCGTCGACCGTGTTGTCGCCGTCACCCAGGAACACCTGGTCGGCCCCTGCCCCGGCCAGTACCGTGTTGGCGCCGTTGCCGCCGCGCAGGATGTCGTCGCCGTCGCCGCCGTCCAGCAAGTTGTCGCCGGCAAGACCGTCGATCACGTCCGCGCCCGACGACCCGGCCAGCAGGTCATCGCCCTGGGTCGCCGTATCGGGCACGTCCTCGACGTTGACGACGACGGTTTCCGTGCGGCTCAAGCCGCCCGCGTCGGTTGCCGTGACCTCGACGGAAACTGCCGGCGCCGCCTCGAAATCCAGGGCCACGCCATCCTTCAGCTTCAATACGTTGCCGGCAATCTCGAAGCGCGCGTCGCTGACCGTCAGGACATGGGTGTCGCCCGCGTCGGGGTCGACGACGCTGAGCGCGCCGACGACCCAGCCCTTCTCGTTTTCGCGCACGGGCGCGCCGTCGAGCGCAATCTCCGTCGGTGCCTGGTTCGGGGGCGGCGCTTCGGGATCGATCTCGACCCCGTCGACGACGACCTTCAGGTGCTCGAACTCCCTGGCCTTCAGGCCGAAGGCGGTGAAGGCGAACCACTTGCCGTCGGCAATGCCGCGCCGGTTGGTATGGTCGGCGATGAAATCGAGATAGTCGCGCACGTCCTGCTGCACGTCGGCGCGCGCCCATTCGGCCCCGGTCAGTTCCAGGCGCAGGATATCGGTGTCCTTGCCGCCCTCGTAGACGTCGCGGCTTCCGGCGTTGTCGGTCATCACGTAGACGGCCGTGTCGTCTCCCTTGCCGCCTTCGACATGGTCGCTGCCGCTGCCGCCCCGCAGCCAGTCGTCGCCCTTGCCACCGTCCAGAAAGTCCCTGCCCGATCCGCCGTAAAGGGCATCGTCGCCACGCCCACCGAAGACCACGTCGTTGCCGCCCGCGCCGTCCAGGACGTCGTCGCCGGCGCGGCCGAAGATGCGGTCGCGCCCGTCTCTGCCCGCGATCACGTCGTCGCCGCGCCCGCCGATTTCATAGGCGGCGGGCGTGAACTTGGAGAAACACCAGGAGATCAATTTCTTCAGGAACATGGTCGGGACGCTCGTCATGCTGTCGTGATGCGCAGCGCCGGGAGCGGCGGCGGCGGTCGGAGACTTTCCCGCGATGCACGGTTTTTACGGCGCGGCGGCACGATATTGCGCGGGAACCTAGCAGTTCCACCTGACAGCAAGGTGACGGGTATCAAATTCGACCAAACGCCGAAAGGCCCCCGGCGGGGAGACCGGGGGCCTTGGCGGAGTGACCTTTGACAGGTCGTTGGGACGAGGCCCGGCGGCTGGGGGAAGGTTGGGGAGTTGGGGAGCGACCGCCGGGCCTCTCTGCGGGGTATTAGGGCAAACGTAATGGGAAGGCTTAGCCGAAAGCGAAAGAGGCGATGATGGCGGTCGCCACCGCGAAGCCGAGCACAACGCCGGTCACGGTGAGTGATGTCGCTTTTGCTGAAGCGTGGATGCGCTGCATGGTTGTACCTCCTTCTTGAGGTTAGCCGGCATGGCAACTTCTCTTGCCATGGCCTCCTGCACTTAAAGTCAAGTCGTCCCGTCGACTACATTAGGATCGAGTGATTAACGATTTCTGAATCAAACTTAATTTTCTTTAAGCGCGAAAAACGCATAACCTTGCGTTCCGCGAGACCCGCAAAACCGCCAAGAAACGAACCTACAGGGAGGTTTCAAATGCAGACCCGCGCCGCCGTCGCCCTTGAGGCGGGCTCCCCTCTCTCCATCGAGACGGTCGATCTGGAGGGCCCCCGGGAGGGCGAATGCCTGGTCGAGATCAAGGCCACGGGCATCTGTCACACGGACGAATTCACCCTGTCCGGCGCCGATCCGGAAGGCATCTTTCCCGCCATCCTGGGCCACGAGGGCGCCGGCATCGTGGTCGACGTCGGCCCCGGCGTGACGTCGCTCAAGAAGGGAGATCACGTCATCCCCCTCTACACCCCCGAATGCCGGCAGTGCGAATACTGCCTCAATCCCAAGACCAACCTGTGCCAGGCGATCCGCGCGACCCAGGGCCAGGGCCTGATGCCCGACGGCACCTCGCGGTTCAAGCTGAACGGCGAACCGGTGTTCCACTACATGGGGACCTCGACGTTCTCCAACTTCACGGTGGTGCCGGAGATCGCGCTCGCCAAGATCCGCGAGGACGCGCCCTTCGACAAGGTCTGCTACATCGGCTGCGGCGTGACCACGGGCATCGGCGCCGTCATCAACACGGCCCAGGTCGAGCCGGGATCGAACGTCGTCGTGTTCGGCCTGGGCGGCATCGGCCTTAACGTGATCCAGGGCGCCCGCCTGGTCGGCGCCGACATGATCGTCGGGGTCGACCTCAACCCGTCGAAGAAGGCACTGGCCGAGAAGTTCGGCATGACCCACTTCGTCAATCCCAAGGACCACGGCGACGATCTGGTGGCCCATCTGGTCGACCTGACCAAGGGCGGCGCCGACTATTCCTTCGAATGCATCGGCAACACCACGGTGATGCGCCAGGCGCTGGAGTGCTGCCACAAGGGCTGGGGCGAAAGCGTCATCATCGGCGTCGCCGGGGCCGGGCAGGAAATCTCGACCCGGCCGTTCCAGCTCGTCACCGGGCGGGTGTGGCGCGGCACCGCCTTCGGCGGCGCGCGCGGCCGCACGGACGTGCCGAAAATCGTCGACTGGTACATGGACGGCAAGATCAACATCGACGACCTGATCACCCACACCATGCCGCTGGACGGCATCAACCAGGGCTTCGACCTCATGCACGAAGGCAAGAGCATCCGAAGCGTCGTGATCTTTTGAGCGGGCGCCTGATCGCCGCCGCCTGCCTTGCGGCCTGCCTCTTGGCGGGGCCCGCAACGGCCGACGACGGCGTTGGCGGCGGGGCCAAGGAGGGATCGAAGCAGCTTGCCTACGGGCTCCGCTTCATGAAGGCCCGGGACTATCCCCGCGCCATCGTTCACTTGACGGCGGCGATCCGCACGCACGAGCTTTCGCCCAGGCACCTGTCCGACGCCTACTACTTTCGCGGCCGCGCGCTGACGCGCAACCGGCGCCCGGAACTGGCGCTCGACGACTTCACGCGGGCGGTCACCTATTGGCCCGAGAACGTGAAGGCGCTGCGCGTGCGTTGCCGGGCGCTGACCCTGAAGGGCGAGGAGGAGAAGGCGCGGGCCGACTGCGACCAGGCGGTCCTGCTGGCGCCCGACGACTGGCGCGGCTGGTTCACCCGCGGCCTGTTGCGCGACAGCAGGAACGAACGGGACCTGGCGTTGAGCGATTTTTCCAACGCCAAGGACCGCATGCCGAAAGGCCTGGAAACCTTTCCCGACGTGGCCCGCCAGTTGAGAGCCTACGGCCTGCTCGACGGCGCGTCCGACGCGGCGCCGGACACCGATCCCTTGCCGAGCTGGCAGGAGGAATGACCCGGCGGGCGGCCCCTTGTGGATGGATCCCGACACTTCGCTCCCGCGAAGTGTCGGCCCTATCACTAATTGACATCTTGTTCTGGTTGTATTTTTACACATTTCCGCCCAACTTCGCCGGACTCAAATGTCGGAAACAAACCACCAGCGCGCCTGAGCACGATCCTTGCCTTCCCTTCCGTGCCGGATTCCAGTAAACCGCTGCCATCCGCCCGGAAACCCACACGAACGGACGAATCCGACCATGGACGTGCTCTATTTCGAGGACTTTAACCCCGGCCGCAGGTTCAGAACCCGCGGCATGACCCTGACCGAAGCCCAGATCATGGAATTCGCCTGGCAGTGGGACCCGCAGCCCTTCCATGTCGACGCCGAGGCCGCGCGCCAGAGCCAGTTCGGCGGCATCATCGGCTCCGGGTTCCAGACGCTGCTGGTCGCCTTCCGCCTGTGGTTCCAGGAGAACATCATGAACGAGTGCTCCATGGGCTCCCCAGGACTGGACGAGATCCGCTGGCTGATGCCCGTGCGGCCGGGCGACACGCTGCATGTGGAGGCCGAGGTGGCGGAATCCCGATCGTCCGAATCCAAGCCCGACCGGGGCTACGCAAAGATCAAATATGCCGTCGTCAACCAGAAGGGCGAAACGGTCATGACCTACGTCGCCAACCATATCTTCGCCCGCCACCCGGCCGGCGATGACCGGCGGATCTGACCGGCGACAGGGCGGGCATCGGGGCCTCACGCGGCGTTTGATATTTGCCGCGAGGCACGCCATCATCCGGACCATGGAAAAGGTATCCGAGAACAAGTCCTTCGGCGGGCTGCAGACGGTGTGGGAGCACCGCTCCGCCATCTGCCGCTGCCCCATGCGGTTCGCCGTCTACACGCCGCCGTCCTTGGTCGACGGCACGGCCGAGGGTCCCGTTCCCGTGCTGTGGTGGCTGTCGGGCCTGACCTGCACGGAAGAGAATTTCACCGTCAAATCCGGGTTTCAGAAACACGCCGCCGAGCACGGCCTGATGGTGGTCGCCCCCGACACCAGCCCGCGCGGCACCAATCTGCCTGGCGAGCACGACGACTACGACTTCGGCTCGGGCGCCGGGTTCTACGTGAACGCCACGCGCGATCCGTGGATCGAGCATTACAACATGTACAGCTACGTCACGGAGGAACTGGCCGACGTGGTGTTCAACGGCATCGGCGGCGCCGACCGCGAGCGTCAGGGCATCTTCGGCCATTCCATGGGCGGGCACGGGGCGCTGGTCATGGCGCTCAGGGAACGCCGGACCTACCGGTCGCTGTCCGCCTTCGCGCCGATCGTGGCGCCGTCGAGCGTGCCATGGGGACAGAAGGCCTTCACCGGATATCTGGGCGCGGACAAGGGCCCGTGGCTGGAATTCGACGCCGTGGAACTGGTCAGGTCCGGCCATTTCTTCGCCGGCGACATCCTGATCGACCAGGGCACGGCCGACCCGTTCCTCGACGAGCAGTTGAAACCCCACCTGTTCAAGGAGGCTTGCGCCGCCGTCGACCAGCCCTGCACCCTGCGCCTGCAGGAAGGCTACGACCATTCCTACTACTTCATCGCCACCTTCATGGCCGAGCACATGGCCCATCATGCGGCGGCGTTGAAGGTCTGAAACCTCCCCTTTTCCCCTCATTCCGGCGCGGCCCGCGGCGCCCGTGCGGACGGGACCACGGATTGCCGCGTCAGGCCCGGCAATATGGCGGACTGAAAAGAAGAAGGCCGGCCCAAGAGGACCGGCCCGAGTTTCAGGGAGGAGGGAAGCCGTTAGACCGCGCGGTGGGCCCGGTCAATGGCAGTGGCTTTCCCGCGGACGGCGCGGAGTCGAAGCTCCGGCGCCTAAGCTGTTGTCCCATCAGCAAAATCCGCAAGCGCCACCCTGGAAGGCTATCAGCTTCGCAAACAAAGACAAGATGACCAAAAGTCATATAGCCGTAGGTATTGATAGGTATAATTGCGCATGCGGGGAATGCCGCCGGGATATTGACGGAGCGGCGGGAAGGGCGCTGAATCCGGGGAAAATTGGAGCGGGTGAAGGGGATCGAACCCTCGACACCGAGCTTGGGAAGCTCGTGCTCTACCACTGAGCTACACCCGCCCGCGCAGAACGGCGACGAAACGGCGTTCCGTCCGCGCAGTCTATAGGTCATTGCCCTCTTCAACGCAAGGTGGGCTGACGCGAGCGGTCCCGCCGGCATTGTGCAGGTGCTCACAAAAAAGTTTGTGGCCCGAGAGTGGGCAGTTCGGCTAAAGGAATCCATTGTCTCTTTTCGAAAAACGGTTCCGGGCGGGCGTCCGCCGGGGCGTAACGATGTTCTTTCGGCATGGCAGGATAACCGGCATGGTTCACGCAGCGCTGGCCAAACGGCCGGCCCCAGACCCCAGGAAGTTCCGCGACCCGCGCGTCACGGCCAAGGGTGAGGCGCGCGCCGCCGTGGCGCTGACGTGCCTCCGGACCCTGTGGATCAACACGGGATCGCTCTGCAACATAGAATGCGTCGGCTGCTACATCGAGAGCGGCCCCAGAAACGACCGCCTGGCCTATATCACGAGGGCCGAGGTTTCGGCCTTCCTGGACGAGATCGAGCGGGACCGCCTGGGCACCGAAGAGATCGGCTTTACCGGCGGCGAGCCCTTCATGAACAGGGACATGGCCGCCATGGCCGGGGACGCACTGGCGCGCGGGTTCCGCGTCCTGATCCTGACCAACGCCATGGCTCCCCTGTGGAACAACCGCCAGGCGGTGGCGGACCTCAACCGGCGCCACGGCGGGGCCTTGTCCGTCCGCGTCTCGATCGACCATTTCACGCCCGACGGGCACGAGGCGGTGCGCGGTCCGGGGTCCTGGGCGCCCATGATGCGGGGCCTGCAATGGCTGGCGGCCGAGGGCGTGAGCCTGTCCGTCGCCGCGCGCCAGCCCCTGGGCGAGACGGAAGCCCAGACCCGCGCCGGGTTCGCGCGCCTGTTCGCATCCGAGGACATCGCCCTGGATGCACGCTCGCCCCGGGACCTTGTCGTATTCCCCGACATGGACGCTGCCGCGGACGTACCGGAAATCACCGAAGCCTGCTGGGGCATCCTGGGCGTCGCCCCGAACAGCATGATGTGCGCCACCTCGCGCATGGTGGTGAAACGCAAGGGGGCCGAGCGGCCGGTGGTCCTGCCCTGCACGCTTCTGCCCTACGATTTCCGGTTCGAGATGGGCGCGACCCTGGCCGAGGCCGGAGGCTCCGTCCATCTGAACCATCCCCATTGCGCCACCTTCTGCGTACTTGGCGGCGCCAACTGCTCCGGAGGAGCTTGAGACCCATGGTCGCGACACATCGACGACCCGCCCTGGACCTTGGCCGTCTCGACGGCCCGGTCCTGCTGTTCGGCGGGCCCTATTCGAACCTGCAGGCGACGGAGGCGCTGCGCGACGCGGCCGACCGGATGGGCATTCCCGCCGGCCGCGTGATCTGCACGGGCGACGTGGTCGCCTATTGCGGCGATCCGGACACCACCATCGACGCGATCCGCGACTGGGGCTGTCCCGTCGCCATGGGCAATTGCGAGGAAGCCCTGGGCGAAGGCGGCGACGACTGCCGCTGCGGCTTTGAGAAGGGAACGCAATGCGACCTTCTGTCCGTGCGCTGGTTCGCCCATGCCAGCAGCCGCGTGACCGCCGACCACCAGGCCTGGATGTCGGCCCTGCCCCACCCCATCACGTTCCGGATGGGCGGCGCGCGCTTCGCCGTGGTGCACGGCCATTCGCGCGACATTTCCGAATGGGTGTTCGCCTCGACGCCCGAGGGCGAGAAACGCGTGGCCCTGGACGAGCTGGACGTGGACGGGGTGATCGCGGGGCATTCTGGGCTGCCGTTCAGCCACGTACTGTCGGACGGGCGCCTGTGGCACAACCCGGGCGTGATCGGCGTGCCCGCCAACGACGGCACGCCGCGCGTCTGGTATTCGGTGCTGGAACCGGGGGCGGGCGGGATCGTGATCCGCCACCTGGCGCTCGACTACGACGTCGAGGGGGCCCGGGCGCGCATGGCCGAGGAAGGCCTGCCCGACGCCTACCGCCAAACGCTGAAGGACGGTCTGTGGCCCAACCTGGATGTCCTGCCGACGGCGGAGGCGGAGATGACCGGCAAGGCGCTCGCCTTCGCCCCGGTCACCTGGACCCTGCCCCGGCGGCGGGTCGCCTGAGACTCATGAAGTCCAGCCCGATCGCGGTTGTCCCGCCACCGCACGGCACCGCCACCGCCGGCACGGAGCGCCGACTGTTCATCGATGCCAGCCGGGACTGCCTCGGCCCCGTCGATCCCGGACGAGACATCCTCGGCCTGCCTGTCCTGACGCGGCTGGTGCGGGCCGCCGAGCGCAGCGGGTTCACCACCATCCAGGTCACCGGCGATGCGGCGCTGACGCCGCTTCTCGCCGGTACGGGGGCGACCCGTGTCGACCCGGGTCTTCCGCCGCCGGCCGGTTTCGCCGTGGCGCCGGCGACCTATCTGGGAGAAACCGCATGGCTGTCCGAACTGGCGGCGAACCCCGGGGACGCACGCCGGGCCGCGTTCCGCCGTCCGCCCCTGGACCTTGGCCGGTTCCCGGACCCGGCGGCGGCGGAAAAGCGCCTGCTGGCCGCCCTGACCAAGGAAACGGACGGCTTCATGTCGCGCCGGTTCGCCCGGCCGATCTCGACCCGTGTTTCCCGGTTCCTTGCGCCCCGGGGGGTAACGCCGAACCAGATGACGCTGGTCAGCGCGCTGATCGGCCTGATCGCGGCCCCCTTCTTCCTGTTTGAAAGCCCCGCCCTGCAAACCCTGGGGGGCGCCTTGTTCGTGCTGCATTCCGTGCTCGACGGCTGCGACGGCGAATTGGCGCGCCTCGGGTTCAAGGAATCGCGCCTGGGCGGATTGCTGGATTTCTGGGGCGACAACCTGGTCCATGTCGCGGTGTTCGCCGCCATGGGCATCGGCTGGAGCCTGGCGGAAGACGCCGCCTGGCCGCTTTACCTGGCGCTCGCCGCGGTGGTCGGCACGGCCGGCTCGGCGGCGGCGGTCCACTGGTTCACGCTCAGCGGCAAGAGCGGCCACGGGCCGGTCTATACCTCGGTCAGCGGCGGGACGCCCGACCGCCTGAGCAAGCTGATGGACGACCTGTCCCGCCGCGACTTCATCTATCTGGTGTTCGCGCTGGCCCTGTTCGGCAAGGCGTCCTGGTTCCTGGCGCTCACGGCCGTGGGCGCGCCCGTGTTCCTGGTTCTGATCCTGGTACTGGCGGCGCGGAAGGCCTTTACGGAGCCGCCCGCGCCCGAAGCCTGATCCCGTCCCGAACTTACACGTCAGGCTGTGCGGCGAAGCTGCCCGTGAAGGCGCGCCTCGGCGACACGCAAGGCCTCGGGCGTGTCGACATCGAGCCACCAGTTGCCGGTCACGTCGGCGACCCGCGCCCGGCCCAGCCTGGCCAGTTCGCGCAGCCCGTCGGCCAGCCCGTGGCGGCCCTCGGCGGCGGCGAGGCGGAGCCCCTCGAACAGACCGTCCGTGCAGTACATGACGCCCGTGTCCGCGACATCCCATTCCTCGAGATCCTTGGAAATGCCGGCGATGGCGTCACCGTCCAGGCGCACCTTCATCACGTCGTCGATATCCATGATGCCCGTCTTGTCGCGGTCGACGGCCAGGATCATGGCGCCCGGCGCCGGCGGGACGGCCGCGAGGGACAGGGGAAGCGCCGGGTCGTACAAGTGATCGCACATGGACAGAATGAAGGGCTCGCCGGCAAGGACCTCCGCCGCCGCGAGAGCGCTGGCGCCGTTGCCCTTTGCCCAGTCGGCGGCCGTCACGAAGGACATGGGCGGAAGCCCCATCCGTGCCGCGAGCGAGGTGAAATAGCTGCGCACCATGTCGCCTTCGTGGCCGAGGGTGACGATGAAACGCTCGATCCCGAGGGCGTCGCGCAGGGTCGTGACGATCCGTTCGCCCAGGGTCACGCCGGCCGCGGGAACCAGGGGTTTCGGCAGGCTGGCGTTGGGGAACAGGCGCGAACCCATGCCGGCAGCCAGGATCAGGGCCGCCTTGGGCGCGTGAGCGGGGGCCGCGGGCCGCCGCAGTCCGGCGTCCTCGCCATGGACGAAGGCACCCGCCGGGCCGCCCGCGATGAACGCGTTGGTCAATTCCCGGGCCATGGAATCCCGCATCTGAACCGGCGGGCTTTTCATGTAATAGGCCGACGGGGCGTCCAGCGGGCCGCCGATGCCGCGCTCCAGGCCCAGCTTGGCGCAGCGGACCGCGTCGATGACGACGCCGGCGCTGTTGGGGGAATCCTGGACCGACAGGCGCAGTTCCAGTTCCAAAGGCACGTCGCCGAAGCCGCGGCCTTCCATGCGGATGAAGGCGATCTTGTTGTCGTTCTGCCAGGGCACGTAGTCGGACGGACCGATGTGAATATCGTCGCGCGCCATGGGGATGTCCAACTGCGACGTCACCGACTGCGTCTTCGACTTCTTCTTCGACTTCAGGCGCGAATGCTGAAGCATGTTGAGGAAGTCCGTATTGCCGCCGGTGTTGAGCTGATAGGTGCGGTCGAGGGACACCCCCCGGTCGCCGAACAGGCGCGCCAGCTGGCGGTGGACGATCGTGGCGCCGACCTGGCTTTTGATGTCGTCGCCGACAATCGGCACCCCCGCCTGCCGGAACCGCGCCGCCCAGGCCGGATCCGACGAGATGAACACGGGCACGCAGTTGACCATGGCGACACCCGCGGCCAGGCAGGCCTCGGCGTAATGCTTCACCGCCTGTTCGGAGCCCACGGGAAGATAGCAGACCAGGATTTCGGCGCCGCTGGCGCGCAGAGCCTCGACCACGTCCACCGGCGACGCGTCGGCGACGCGGAAGGCCTCGTCGTCGTCATAGTCGGCCATGTGGTCGGCGATGCCGTCGAGGACCGGCCCCATCTGGACGATGACATCGGATATCGGCAGCGCGCGCTGAAAAACGCGCGTGCAGTTCGGCTTCTGGAAGATCGCCTTTTCGACGGGCAGGCCGACCTTGCGGCGGTCGATGTCGAACGCGGCCACGACCTCGATATCCGTCGGCCCCCAGCCGCCGACGTCCGGATGCATCAGCCCCGCGGTTTCGGCGCCCGTGTGGCTCCGGTAATATTCCAATCCCTGGATCAGGGAACTGGCGCAGTTGCCCACGCCCGCGACGGCGATTTTGATCTTCGACATTAGACCTGATTTCAACCTTCTATTCCAAATTGGTTACCATGGCGAACGTCCCGATTCCGGGTCGACTTTCAGACGCGCCTCTGTAGCATGAATGAAACTGGGATTTCACGGACAAACACCCCGATTCGCGGCGTTCCACCGCGATCCGCCTCCCGACGGTCACGACGCGCTCCTCCCCTCAGCGCCGCAAATACGGGAAAACTGCGGCCGAGGTCATGAAGCCGTTCACGAACCGGTCACGATCATTTGTAGCTGACGTCGCAGATTTCGTAGGCCTTGGATCCGCCCGGGGTCGTGACCTCGACCGAGTCCTCGGCCGACTTGCCGATCAGCGCGCGGGCCAGGGGCGAGGTCACGGAAATCTTGCCCTGGTCCAGGTCGGCTTCGTGCTGGCCGACGATGCGGTAGGTGACTTCCTCGCCCGTATCCTCATCCGCCAGCAGAACGGTCGCCCCGAAGCGCACGGTGTCGCCCGTCATGCCCGAGGTGTCGATGACCTCGGCCATGCTGATCACGGCTTCGAGTTCCGCCAAACGACCCTCGATGAAGCCCTGCTTCTCGCGCGCGGCGTTGTATTCGGCGTTTTCCGACAGGTCGCCATGGGCCCGGGCCTCGGCGATCGCCTGAATGACGGCGGGGCGTTCCTGGGTCTTCAGGCGCCTGAGTTCGTCTTCAAGGGCCTTCAGGCCCTCGCGCGTCATCGGTATCTTTTCCATCTCACCGCTCTCCCGCGCCTCACCACGGCGCGTCAAAACACAAAACCCTGGAGCCGGCCCTTCCGCGAAAGAGCCCGTCGGCCGCCGGATCATGTCGGATTGGTCTAATACGTTCGAGAAAAATAATCCTGGAGCGGCGCCACTTCAAGCGTCCCGTGGGCCATCGCTTCCATGGCCTCGACGGCGGCGGCGGCGGCCGTCAGGGTCGTGTAGTGGGGCACGCTGTTCTCCAGCGCCGAACGGCGGATGGAGCGCGAGTCCTCGATCGCCTGCGCCCCCTCGGTCGTGTTGATGACCAGGTGGATCTCGCCGTTGACGATGGCGTCCTCGCAGTGCGGGCGGCCTTCCAGCACCTTGTTGATGCGCGCGACGTCCAGGCCCTGCTCGGCCAGGAAACGCTGCGTGCCGCCGGTCGCCACCAGCCTGTAGCCGAGGGCCGCGAGGCGCCGCGCCAATCCGGCCATGCCCGCCTTGTCCCGGTCCTTGACCGAGATGAAGACGGTGCCCGACGCCGGCAGGCTCATGCCGGCGGCCAGCTGCGATTTGGCGAAGGCGCGCGGAAAGTCGCGGTCGAGGCCCATGACCTCGCCCGTCGACTTCATTTCCGGACCCAGCACCGTGTCGACGCCGGGGAAGCGCGAGAACGGGAACACCGCCTCCTTCACCGCGACATGGGCGTTCCTGGCGCGCGCAGCCAGATCCATGTCCTTGAGCTTCTCGCCGCACATCAGGCGGGTCGCGATCTTGGCCACGGGCACGCCGGTCGCCTTGGCGACGAAGGGCACCGTGCGGGACGCGCGCGGGTTGACCTCGAGAATGTAGATATCGCCGTCCTTCACGGCGAACTGTACGTTCATCAGACCGACCACGCCCAGGCCCCGGGCCAGCGCGTGGGTCTGGCGTTCCAGTTCCTGGATGATGTCGGGGCCGAGGGAGAACGGCGGCAGCGAGCAGGCGCTGTCGCCCGAATGGATGCCCGCCTCCTCGATGTGCTGCATGATGCCGGCGACATAGACGTCGGTGCCGTCGGCAAGCGCGTCGACGTCGACCTCGACGGCATCCTGAAGGTAGCTGTCGAGCAGGACCGGACTGTCGCCCGACACCTTCACCGCGTCCGTCATGTAGCGGCGCAGCGCCGTCAGGTCGTGGACGATCTCCATGGCCCGCCCGCCCAGCACGTAGGACGGCCGGATCACCAGGGGATAGCCGATCCGCTCGGCCACGCGCTCGGCCTCGGCCTGGGAGCGGGCCAGGCCGTTGGCCGGCTGGCGCAGGTTGAGGTCGGTCAGCAGCTTCTGGAAGCGTTCGCGGTCCTCGGCCAGGTCGATGGCGTCGGGCGAGGTGCCCAGGATGGGAATGCCGGCGCTTTCCAGGGCCAGGGACAGCTTCAGCGGCGTCTGTCCGCCGAGTTGCACGATCACGCCCTTGAAGTCGCCATTCGACTGTTCGCCGCGGATCAATTCGATCACGTCCTCGGCGGTCAGCGGCTCGAAGAACAGGCGGTCCGAAGTGTCGTAGTCGGTGGATACGGTTTCCGGGTTGCAGTTGACCATGATGGCCTCGTACCCGGTTTCGCGCAGCGCATAGGCGGCGTGAACGCAGCAGTAGTCGAATTCGATGCCCTGGCCGATGCGGTTGGGCCCGCCGCCCAGGATGGCGACCTTCTTGCGGTCCGTGGGCTCGGCCTCGTTCTCGGGCGCGCGCGCGCCGTCGCCTTCGTAGCAGGAATACATGTAGGACGTCTTGGCCGGGAATTCGGCGGCGCAGGTGTCGACCCGCTTGTACACGGGCTTGATGCCGGCGGCGCGGCGCAGCTCGGAAACCTCAAGCGCCGTCACGCCGGTCAGCTCGGCCAGGCGGGCATCGCAGAACCCCATCTTCTTCAGCTCCAGCCAGCCGCCCGGGTCGGCCGGCAGGCCGGCCTCGCGGACCCGCGCCTCGGCCGCGACGATGGCCTTCATCTGCTCCAGGAACCAGGGATCGTACTTGGTGATCTGCGCCGCCTCGGCCACGGACATGCCCTGGCGCAGGGCCTCGCCGATGGCCAGGATGCGGTCGGGCGCCGGGCGCGAGATGGCGGCGCGGATAACGTCGCGGTTGGCCTCGAACCCGGCGTCGGGCACCAGGCCCTCGATCTCCACCTCATTGAGGCCGGTCAGGCCCGTCTCCATGGAGCGCAGGCCCTTCTGCAGGCTTTCGGCGAAGGACCGGCCGATGGCCATGGCCTCGCCGACGGATTTCATGGAGGTCGTCAGGATCGGCTCGGCGCCCGGGAACTTTTCGAAGGTGAAGCGCGGGATTTTGGTGACCACGTAGTCGATGGTGGGCTCGAAGCTGGCCGGCGTGACGCCGGTGATGTCGTTGGTCAGCTCGTCCAGGGTGTAGCCGACGGCCAGCTTGGCCGCGATCTTGGCGATCGGGAAACCGGTCGCCTTGGAGGCCAGCGCCGAAGAGCGCGACACCCGCGGGTTCATCTCGATGACCACCAGGCGGCCGTTCTCCGGATTGACGGCGAACTGCACGTTGGACCCGCCGGTATCGACCCCGATCTCGCGCAGCACCGCGATCGAGGCGTTGCGCATGATCTGGTATTCCTTGTCGGTCAGCGTCAGCGCCGGCGCCACGGTGATGCTGTCGCCCGTGTGCACGCCCATGGGGTCGATGTTCTCGATGGAGCAGATGATGATGCAGTTGTCCGCGTGATCGCGGACGACCTCCATCTCGTACTCCTTCCAGCCCAGCACGCTTTCCTCGACCAGGACTTCCTTGACCGGGCTGGCGGCCAGACCGCTGGCGACGATCTTCTCGAACTCGGGCCGCGTATAGGCGATGCCGCCGCCGATGCCCCCCAGCGTGTAGGACGGGCGGATGATGGCCGGCAGGCCGACCTCGGCCAGCGCCTCGTGGGCATCGGCCATGGAATTGACGACCCGCGACTTGGGGCTCTCCAGGCCGATCTTCTCCATGGCGTCGCGGAACTGCTGGCGGTCCTCGGCCTTGGCGATCACGGCGGCGTCGGCGCCGATCATCTCGACCCCGTATTTCTCCAGCACGCCGCGCTCGGCCAGCGCGATGCCGGTGTTCAGGCCCGTCTGCCCGCCCATGGTCGGCAACAGGGCGTCGGGCCGCTCCTTGGCGATGATCTTCTCGACGAACTCGGGCGTGATCGGCTCGACATAGGTGGCGTCGGCCATCACCGGATCGGTCATGATGGTGGCCGGGTTCGAGTTGACCAGGATGACCCGGTAGCCCTCTTCGCGCAGCGCCTTGCAGGCCTGGGCGCCGGAGTAGTCGAACTCGCAGGCCTGGCCGATGACGATGGGCCCGGCACCGATGATGAGGATGGAGGAGATGTCTGTGCGTTTAGGCATGGATTTCTTTCATCACCGGACGAACCGCTTCAACCCGTCCTTTAAAAGTTTGGAATTGAAATTGATCAAAAGACCGGTCGAAAATCCGCCGAACCGCAAATAGGTCAGAACCTGCGCTTCGTGTACGGGGGTTAGCTTTTCGACGGCCTTGATCTCCAACAACAAGTCCTTTTCAACGACGATGTCCGCACGAAACCCGCTTTCCAGCCTGTGGCCCTTGTAGGTGACCGCCATGGGCAACTGGCGCTGAAACGCCAGACCGGCGGCCGAAAGTTCCTGGCAAAGACAATCCTCGTACACGTTCTCCAACAACCCGGGCCCCAGCGTTCTGTGAACCTCGATGGCCAAGCCGATCACATTATCGGTGAAAGGGTCTTTCGCCATGTCGTTCCACTCTCAACGGCCTCAGGCCATTTCAACCTGTTAATCAGACACAGAGCACACAGAGAATGCACAGAGACCACAGAGCGGCCTCGCATGGACAATCTTCCTTTTCTTCTCTGTGATCTCTGTGTCTCCTCTGTGCTCTCTGTGTCTTAATTACTCAGGTGAACCGGTCCTCGCCCTCTCCTGGCTCAAACCACATATCCGGCTAGACTTTCTCATCCATCAGCTTCACGAACCGCTTGAAGAGGTAGTGCGAGTCCTGGGGGCCCGGCGAGGCTTCCGGGTGGTACTGCACGGAGAACACCGGCCTGCCCTCGACCCGCAGCCCTTCGAGGGAGCCGTCGAACAGCGAGCGGTGGGTTTCAATGACGCCCTTGGGCAGGCTGTCGCGCTCGACCACGAAGCCGTGGTTCTGCGAGGTGATCTCGACCTTGCCGGTCTCCAGGTCCTTGACGGGCTGGTTGGCGCCGCGGTGGCCCATGTGCATCTTGGACGTCCTGGCCCCCAGGGCCAGGGCCAGGATCTGGTGGCCCAGGCAGATGCCGAACACGGGCAGGCCCGTCGCCATCACGTCCCGCACCATGGACACGGCGTATTCGCCCGTGGCCGCCGGGTCGCCCGGACCGTTGGAAAGAAAAAGCCCATCGGGGCGATGGGCCAGGATGTCCTCCGCCGTCGCCGTGGCCGGCACGACGGTCACCTTGCAGCCCTCGGACGCGAGGCAGCGCAGGATGTTCTGCTTGGCCCCGAAGTCGACGGCGACCACGTGGTGTTTCGGATTCTTCAGCTTGCCGAAGCCGGCGCCCAGTTTCCAGGCCGTGGTGTCCCAGGAATAGGTCTGGGCGCAGGACACGCCCTTGGCGAGGTCCAGGCCCTCGAGGCCCGGGAAGCCCTTGGCCATCTCGACCAAGGCCGGAATGTCGAGCGGGCCGTCCTCCTTATAGGCGACGACGCCATTGGGCGCGCCGCCGTCGCGGATCAGGCGCGTCAGCCGGCGCGTGTCGACGCCGGTGACCGCCGTGAGCCCGTAGGATTTCAGCCAGGCGTCCAGGTGCTGCGCCGCGCGCCAGTTGGCCGGGTCCGTGATGTCGGCGCGCATGACGGCGCCGCGCGCCGCCGGCGTGACCGTTTCCATGTCCTCCGGGTTGGCGCCGACGTTGCCGATGTGGGGGAAGGTGAAGGTGATGACCTGCCCGGCGTAGGACGGATCGGTGAGGATTTCCTGGTAGCCGGTGATCGAGGTGTTGAAGCAGACCTCGCCCACGGAGGCGCCGGACGCCCCCGCGCCGCGGCCCCAGAACACCTCGCCGGACGCCAGCACCACGGCTGCGTTTGCGTTCGGCGGTTGGGCGGCCACGCTCGTGGTCGCGGGCTTGGTACCTTCGGACATGTCTCTTTTTTTCGGGCTGGGGTTGGACCAAGGCGCCCAGGCCCCGCCGACGGCGGAGCCTCGAATGCGTTGGAAACAAGCTTCTACGCGTTGGCCGTGTTCAGGTCAAGACTCGTTTCGGAAAAAATACCCTTATATATCAACAAATTAAAGAATCGGATCGGGTTTGCCTTGGGGGTGAATTTACGCTAGGGTCCGCAACTTCCGCCACAACCGGGGCACACCCCATGCTACGCGAGCAGATTTCGGCTGCGTTGAAGACCTCGATCAAGTCCAAGGACGCCTGTGCAACCGCGACGCTGCGCCTGATCAGCGCGGCCATCAAGGACCGGGACATCGCCGCCCGCGACAAGGGCAACCAGGACGGCATCTCCGACGACGACATTCTCGGCCTGCTGCAGTCCATGATCAAGCAGCGCCACGAAAGCGCCGCCGCCTACGAGAAGGGCAGCCGCCAGGACCTGGCCGACCGCGAGCGCGAGGAAATCACCGTCATCGAGCGCTTCCTGCCCAAACAGATGACTCCCGACGAGGTGGCCGAGGCCGTCGACGCCGTCATCAAGGCGACCGGCGCGGCCAACATCAAGGACATGGGCACCTGCATGGCCGCGCTGAAGAAGCAGTACGCCGGACGCATGGATTTCGCCAAGGCCAGTGCGCTGGTCAAGGATCGGCTGTGCTAGCGAAACCCGAGCGGACCGTCAGGTCCGCGAAGGTTGTTTTGCGGCGACGGAAAGCCTTTCGATTCGCCTCGTTTTCCCACAATGCCGCTGTGGAAAGCCTGTTTAAAACAGCGGGATAACCCGATTTCCTGGGTTTTTTTGCCATGGTGTCTTTGCCACGCGGTCATGGTTTAAGTGGTAGATGGCGATCCCACCGGAATTCCTGGAAGAGCTGAAGGCGCGGCTGCCCGCGACGGACGTGGTGGGCCGGCGGGTCAAGCTGATCCGCTCGGGCCGCGACACCAAGGGCTGCTGCCCGTTCCACAAGGAAAAGACGCCAAGCTTCCACGTCTACGACGACCATTACCATTGCTTCGGCTGCGGCGCCCACGGTTCGGTCATCGACTTCGTGATGGAGACGGAAGGGCTGGAATTCCGCGAGGCGATCCAGCGCCTGGCGGGTGAGGCCGGGCTGGCCATGCCCGAGGAGACGCCCGAGGACCGCCAGCGCCGGGCGCGCAACAAGACCCTGATCGAGGTCGTGGAGATGGCGGCGGCGTTCTTCGAGAAATGCCTGCGCATGCCCGAGGGCCGCCCGGCCCTCGACTACCTGCGCGGGCGCGGCCTGACGGACGAGACGATCCGCCGCTTCCGCCTGGGGTTCTCCCCTGACGGCCGGGGCAAGCTGAAGGCCATGCTGGCGGCCGAGGGGGTGGAGGAGGGGCTGATGGTGGCGGCGGGCCTTCTGGTCCAGCCGGAGGATGCGGGACGGGAGGCCCCAAGAGATCCATATGACCGGTTCCGCGGCCGCGTCATGTTCCCGATCACCGACCGCCAGGGCCAGGTGATCGCCTTCGGCGCGCGGCTGCTCGCCGGCGACGGGCCCAAGTACCTGAATTCGCCCGAGACCAGCCTGTTCCACAAGGGCCGCAACCTGTACGGCCTGGCCCAGGCCAAGGACGCCATCCGCGCCGCCGGCACGGTCATCGTCTGCGAGGGCTATACGGACGTCATCGCCCTGGCCCAGGCCGGGATCGGCCAGGCGGTGGCGCCGCTCGGCACGGCGCTGACCGAGGACCAGATCGCGCTGTTGTGGCGGCTGGCGCCGGAGCCGGTGCTGTGCTTCGACGGCGACACCGCGGGCCAGCGCGCGGCGGCGCGGGCGGCGGAGCGCGCCCTGCCCCTGCTGAAGGCCGGGTTCGGCCTGCGTTTCGCCATGCTGCCGGCCGGCGAGGATCCGGACAGCCTCGTCCAGGGCCGGGGCCGCCAGGCCTTCGACGAAGTGCTGGAGGGTGCCATGGCGCTGTCGGAGCTGGTGTGGCGGGTCGAGTCGGACGGACGCCTGCCGCCGACGCCGGAAGGGCGGGCCGACCTTAACCGCCGGCTCGACCAGAA
>Ga0210019_1001074_pt1 | contig 30496 bp, 25 predicted proteins | sample CryGeyCG2114_020_2_FD_183969 | JGI IMG/M metagenome (GOLD analysis project Ga0210019, IMG submission 183969) | Groundwater microbial communities from aquifer - Crystal Geyser CG11_big_fil_rev_8/21/14_0.20 (SPAdes) (version 2) | ecosystem: Environmental > Aquatic > Deep subsurface > Groundwater ...
AGCTACCCAAGATGATTTAAAGATGATAATGCGCGATATTGGTGATGTGGCGCGCGGTCATTCTATAAACCGAGATTCTGCGGGCTTGATAAATATCAATACTATCGGGCTGGTTCATGAGGATAATATCAAATCTCCGGAGATTATTGCCGCAGTAAAGAAATTATTGGCCAGAACCTCGCCATTTGCAAAATCAATCGAATTTAAAACCGTGAGTATCAAGCTTGTTGCCGATACCGAGATTTCCGAAGAAGATTCAGCACAAGCTATTGTTTATACAATAGATAAATTTGCTGATGGCGGGATGGCGGATTTCAACTTGAACTCATTATCCGAATCTTATGAAGAGATGGTAAGTTCGACCATTGAGCGAATTGCAGAGTTTAGGCAAACCGTAGATGATGAGTTATTTGACTTGGCCTTTCAGCCAATAGTTGAGGTTAATACTGGGCGAGTGTCACATTTCGAGGTTTTGACAAGATTGCGTTCAGCAGCAAAATTTAGCAATCCTTTTCAGTTTATCGAGTTTGGCGAGAATGTCGGGATGATTAGCGACTTTGATTTCAAAATGGTGTGCAGGTCATTAGATTTGCTCAAAAAAATGAAATCCGAGGGCGTGAAACCGATATTAGCGGTAAATCTTTCCGGCTTCTCGCTTTCAAGCAAGCTGTTCTTGGATAAATTATTTATGTTGCTGACCAAGAATCGCGAATATTGCCAGCAATTTATCTTTGAAATCACTGAATCTGCACGTGTGACCAACATCAAAAGCACTAATGAATATTTCCGCAAACTCAGAAAATTGGGCGTGAGATGCAGTATTGATGATTTTGGCACGGGTGAGGCAACTTTTGAATATCTCCACAATTTGCATGTGGATATCATCAAAATTGATGGTAGCTATGTTTCTGAAGAAGCAATGAACTCGCCTCATGGCAGGCATTTACTCAAAGCTATCGGTAATTTATGCGCTGATATGGAAGTGGAAGTTATCGGTGAAAAGGTTGAAGATGCACGCGGGGCAGCAATGCTCAAAGAATGCGGGATTCAATATGCGCAAGGCTATTATTATGCAAAACCTGATGTTAGCACTGATATCCTATCCACCACCGAGATAATAAAAGAAACTGCAAAAATCGCAAAAATGGATGATTATCGCGATTAGTGGCGTCATAGCTTGCTAACTGATTGAATTCTATACCCATTCTTCGCCTGCGCTCATTTAAGGTTGCAATTTCTGACATTAATCTGTAATAAACTTATTCTATAATAAAGATAGAAACAGTCAAGTTACTGATTATTATGAAAAAAATTTTCGACAGCATATTCCATGACAGAAAAATCGTCATTATTTCCGACGAAAAAATGTCTAGTCTGGCAATATCGCGCAATATCCAGCTATTTTTGGCAATCGGACTAATCGGCTTTTTGGCGTGGCTTCCTTTCTCTGCCGGAAGAATTGCGGCTTTTGATGATTTCAACTCGCAAAAAATCATTATTTCTGAAAACATTGATAATGTTGAGCAGCGCGTATATTTGCTGGAAAGAAATCTCACCGTGCTGGAGCAATATCTCGATGCGCTCTATAAAACCGGAAATTTCAAGATTAAGGATGATGAGTATAGCAATACTACCCCCAAAGAAGATGTCGATAAAATCACCGAGTTAGAGGTACGCAAAAACAAAATTATCGGCGCAATCTATTATAACACCTTCAGCCGCATCAAGCAGATTGAAAGAATGCTCAAAAATGCCGAGGTGAATTATGTTGATATTATCGGCAAAAAACCGCCAATATCCGCGCAAGGTGGGCCCTATATCCCTGTAAATATCTCAGATTATGACAATGTTGCATACGCGGATTTGTTTAATGAGGAGTTTGTTGAAAATTTCAGATATCTTTTTGATTTGCAAAATGTAGTTCAGCAATTGCCGTTTATGTCACCAATTGACGGGCCAAGGGTCACAAGCGGCTTTGGTTATCGACGTGATCCATATAGTAGCAGTATGGCAATGCATAGCGGTGTGGATTTGGCAGGCAAGTTAAATTCTTATGTATATGCAACTGCGCCGGGTAAGGTTATCTTCGCCGGAAGAAAGGGCGCATACGGAAATGCCATCGACATCAAAAATGAAATGGGTTTTATCGTAAGATATGCACATTTGAAGAAAATCTCGGTCAATAAAGGCCATCAAATCAAAAGGGGAGATATTATTGGTGTGCAGGGCAGCACAGGGCGTAGTACGGGCGACCATCTGCATTATGAGGTGAGAATCAATAACAAGCCTGTAAACCCGATGAAATTCCTCTCACAAGCCAACAATATCAGGTATTATCATGCAGTTAGGTAAAAAAATCAAAGTTCAGGCACTTGTGCCCGCGTTTATTTCTACGGAAATGCATGTAAAAGGCGATATTATCGGCGATTGTGCGCTTGATATAAGCGGGCGTGTTGATGGCAATATCAAATGTCTGTCAGTCATGGTCAAAAGCGGTGCGATTATTAACGGCAATATCACCGCAGATAAAATTGATATTAACGGTGAAGTAAATGGCAATATCATGGCCAGAAAGATAAATTGCGGGGCTGCCGCAAAAGTTGTGGGCGACATAATCCATAAGAGCATCCATATCGAAAACGGTGCATATATTGACGGGAGCTGCCGCAAATTTGTGGATGAAGCTGAAGAAATCACCGAGGTTGAAGTGGCGGAAATGGAAGAAATGCCTGTAAGCAGTGAAGTGCTGGAATTTCGCGGCAAAGCCTTGAAAGAGTTAAAAAAAGAAGCCGTAACAGAGCTTGTCGAAGCCTAGGGCTTTTTAATGCTCATCCAGCCATAGCATTGCTGCGCAATATGGGTCTTCGGCGCCCAAATTCCAGTCGATTGTATTTGCCGCATCTGTCCTTGCGCCTGTTATGCAGTTTGAGATAGTGTAATATGCAGTGATTGACACTTTTCCCGTGCCGGGGCGTGAATCATCAATTTTTGTATCAAAAGAAAGCGCTTGTTTGGGTGTTAAGAACCCATAACCCCACCAATAACGGCTTGTGAGTAAATAGTTCCCTTCGCGCTGATATATATGCGCGCCACCAAGCCCGCTAGTTGGAACTCCAGAATTTGAATATGCTGGCAATATTCCTGCTAAAGTTCCATTTTGCGCACCTGCACCATAGTCATCAAAATCTAGCAATGGGTTGCAGCCTTCTCTGACCCCTCCACCTAAGTATGTGCCGCAAGTATAATCTTCTTTTGTGAATCCTGCTCGGTATAAATCTAGGAAAAAGCGGTTATACTCAGCGCCGTTACAGCCACCGCTATCATCTGTATGCCTGCCAATTATATTATTTCTTGCTCCTGCACCGACTGCGCATAGGCTGCTAAAGCTTGCTGCGCCATCGCCCGGCCAGACGTTATAGCGCTCCTTAAACATCATTGCCATGGACTTCCAGCCTTCCATTTCTTTGACAAGTTTTTGTATTTTGGTATTTTCAATCATGCTTTGAGCAACCAAAATCCCACCAATTAGCAACCCAATAATTACCAGAACGATTGATAATTCGACCAATGTGAAACCTGACCTATGTTTTAGGCGTGCGTGCATAGCTACCCGACCTTTTTTAGGGCTCTATTAATTTCTTCTGCCGGCATGGGTTTTGCAAGGTAATAGCCTTGGAATAAATCAATCCCTGCATCTTTCAGATAGTCGTAAGTTTTTTTATCCTCAATTCCTTCTGCCAAAACCATGCAGCCTTTTGAGTGAGAATATTCAATAAGCTTTTGTATTTTATCCTTAATAAGCGGCTTTTCAAAATTATAGGTTAGGCCACGGTCAATTTTTACGAAATCCGGCTTGGTTTCGTTTAATATCTCGCTTAATTGCTCAAGGGATTTTACGTCATCCAGCGCCACGCTATAACCTTTTGAATTGCAGAAATCCACAACTGAGGCTACTTGCGAAACATCTTCGACATGGTCCGATTTTGAAACATCCAGCACAATCCGTTTCGGCATTACATCATGCTCCTGCGTGGCTTCTGATAGTTTTTCCAGATATTTGGAAGGTAATTGTATAAATCCAGTGATAAAATTGATAAATAAGCTGCCGGGAACCTTGCATTCGGCAAATTTTTCAATTGCCTTAACCTGCAAATGCTTATCAATTATATGGTGGATTCGCAGTTGATAACAAGCTTCGATAATTTTACCACCGCCAATGGTTTCGCCATTTTTTTCCTCAACGCGCACGAATGATTCCACCCCGAAAGCTTGATTATTCCTATCAAAAATCGGTTGAAAATGGCAGGTGAGGCGGTCTTCCAGCATTGCTTCTGCGAGCCACATATTCTCAGCAATATTATCCCATTCATCTACAGATTTGAGCTGATCATATATCTTGTCATAATTAACATCACCGCCGTCATTGGGGATGACAGCCGCTTGCGGCCTATCATAATTCGCGGTTTTTAGCGTTTTTTTGATATCTTTCCAGCTTGCCGCCCATTTTTTCGGGGCCTCAATTACATAGATATTGCCCTCTAGCAGCTTGCCTTTTTTGCTATATTTTGCGTCTATGGCGGACGAGTTTTCCCCCTCTGAAAGCGCGATGCAAATCCAATATTTTGTTCCGGATGCCCATGGAAGGTTGAAATTCTTCATCGTAACGTCTATAACCTTTGAAACTTGTTGTTTATAAAGGATATCAAGATATAGTTACGAAATAATTAACGCCAAAAATTAGAGAAAATGAAAGAATTCCCCAAGAAATATAATCACAAAGAAGCTGAAAAAAAATGCCAGCAAAAATGGCTGGAAAACGGCGTTTATCACTGGCGGGATGATAAACCGCGCGAGGAAACTTTTGTGATTGATACCCCACCGCCCACAGTTTCCGGCATTTTGCATATGGGGCATGTGTTTTCCTACACTCAGGCAGATTTTATTGCACGTTACAAGCGCATGAAGGATTTTGACGTATTTTACCCGATGGGATTTGATGATAATGGCTTGCCGACAGAAAGATTGGTGGAGAAGGTCAAGAAAATCCGCGCTTCCGATATGCCGCGCGAAGAGTTTATCAAGGTTTGTGAAGAGGTTGTGGCAGATGCCGAAAAGGAATTTGAGGAATTATTCAATTCGCTGGCGCTTTCCGTGGATTGGCGCCAGAAATATATGACAATTTCCGAGCAATCTCGCAAAATCTCCCAGCTTTCATTTCTGGATTTATATAATAAGGGTGAAGTAGAGCGTCGCCATCAGCCTATGTTCTGGGATTGGATTGACCAAACCGCAATCGCAACCGCCGAAATGGAAGAAAAAGAGCTGGATAGCTTTGAAAATTATCTATATTTCCAGATTGAAGGCGGTGACAAGGTCGAAATTATGACGACAAGGCCGGAAATGCTGCCTGCCTGCGTAGCGGTTATGTACCATCCTGATGATGCCGATAAATATGAAGGCAAATTTGCGATAACGCCGTTGTTCAATGTGCGTGTGCCGATGATTGCCGATGAGGCAGTGGATAAGGAGAAGGGCACGGGCGTGGTGATGTGCTGTACATTTGGTGATGAGCAGGACATCAATTGGTGGCGCAAGCATAATCTGGAGATGCGGATTATAATCAATAAATATGGTAAATTGGAAGTTGAAGGCGAGCTTAATGGCCTCAAAATCAATGCAGCGCGCGCAAAAACTATCGAGCTTTTGGAGCAGGGCGGGCATACGGCGCAGCCGAAAAAGCCAATCAAACATATGGTAAAATGTGCGGAGCGCTCAGGCGCAGCGCTGGAAATCATCCCGACTGAGCAATGGTTTGTGAAGATTATCGATAAAAAAGAGCGCATCAAAGAAAAAATCAATGAGTGCAATTGGCATCCGAGTTATATGAAGCTCCGTGCCGAGCAATGGACGGAAAACCTCAATTGGGATTGGTGCATTTCCCGCCAGCGCTATTTCGGTGTTCCATTTCCGGTTTGGTATAAGCAAGATGGTTCAATTGTCGTGGCGCAGCCCGATGAGCTTCCCGTCAACCCGTTAGTAGATAAGCCAAAAGGCTATGAAGATGAGGAATTGACGCCAGACAGAGACGTCATGGACACATGGGCGACCAGCTCGGTTTCGCCGCAATTAAGCGCATGGGGGATTACCTCAAAAACCTCCCCCATATCAGGGGGGATAGAGGGGGGTGGAAAAGATGGAAATTCACCTCACCCCGACCCTCTCCTATTAGGAGAGGGAGGTTATATCCTTGATAAAAACCGTTACTCCAAGCTTTTCCCCGCCGATATGCGTCCGCAAGCGCATGAAATCATCCGCACATGGGCGTTTTATACTATCGTCAAGGCGCTGCTGCACGAAAACAAAGTTCCGTGGCAAAATCTGATGATTTCCGGCTGGTGCTTGGCAGAAGATAAATCAAAAATGTCCAAATCCAAGGGCAATGTCATCACCCCTGTGCCGCTGATTGAGGAGAAATCCAGCGATGTTGTGCGCTATTGGGCTTCTACTTCCAGCCTTGGCGCGGATACGGCATATTCTGAGGATGTGCTGAAAATCGGCAATAAGCTGGTCAATAAATTGTGGAATGCCTGCAAATTCGCCAGTTTGAATCTGGGCAAGCTTGAGGGCGCGGCAAATGCCGAAAATTGCACGGAAATCCTCGATAAATGGATTCTGACCAAATTAAACCAATGCATCAAGAACGCCGAGCAAGAGTTTGAAAGATTCGAATATTCCAAAGCACGCCAACATATTGAAGATTTCTTCTGGAATGATTTTTGCGATAATTATCTGGAAATGGTCAAAACCCGTTCATACGGTGAGCAAAATGGCGGGGCAGGGCAGCAATCTGCGCTAAACGCAATTTCGATATGTGTGGATTATATATTACGCCTCTGGGCGCCGATTGTGCCGCATATTACCGAAGAATTGCACGATATTATTTTCACTAGCGGTGAATCTATACATGCCCGTGGAAGCTGGCCACAAGCCAATTTGCCCGAAGATGAATCGGCAAAAAAAGCGGGCGAGCTGGCGAAAGAGGCGCTGGAATTAGTGCGGAAGTTCAAAAGTGATAATGAGGTTTCCATCAAATTCCCATTAAAAACGCTGGAAATTCAGGCGGATAGCGCGCTGGCAAAAGCATTGCAGGATTTAAAAGATTGCACCAGCAGCGAGGAAATCAACCTTGTGGAAAGCGCGGAAGTGAAGATTTCTGCCAAATTGGGCGAGCAAAAAGCGGCTTAACTTCAAATCGTTAAGCCTGCGTCAGAGCTTCATAATCCGCCATCAGGCGTTTTGTCGCTTCGCCTACGGTGAAGTTGAAATCACCATATTTACCATGGATGCAACCGATAGGCGTAACTTCGGCGGCTGTTCCGGTGAGGAATGCTTGCTCAAAACTGGCCAATTCCTGCGCCTCAATATGGCGTTCAATAATTTGAAATCCGGCTTTTTCTGCCAATCCGATAACGGTGCGGCGCGTAATCCCGTTTAGGAAGCAATCCGGCGTTGGTGTGTGAATTTCGTTACCATGGATGAAAAAAACATTCGCTCCGGTGGCCTCAGCGATATAACCACGCCAATCCAGCATCATAGCATCCTGAAAACCTTGCTTTTCAGCACTATGCTTGTTGAGCGTTGCAATCATATAAAGCCCCGCCGCCTTGCTGGCAACCGGTGCAGTTTCGGGTGAGGGGCGTTTCCAATCAGCCCAGCACATGCGCAGGCCTTTTTCCTTAGCTTCTTGACCGAAATATGAAGGCCATTCCCATGATGCAATCGCCAGATGGATTTTGCAGGCTTGCGCAGAAACCGCAATCATCTCGCTGCCGCGCCACGCAATCGGGCGTAAATAACCGTTTATAACGCCATTTTCACGTACAACTTCTTCGCAGGCTGCATTAATTTCTTCAACCGTAAAAGGAATCTCAAACCCCAGAATCTCTGCCGATTTGTGCAGGCGCTCGTTATGCTCATTCACTTTAAAGCATTTTCCATTATAAACCCGCGTGCCTTCAAACACCGCGCCGCCATAATGCAAGCCGTGCGAAAGCACATGCAATTTGCATTCACGCCATGGGGTGAGTTTGCCGTTATACCAAATAAACCCGTCTCTATCATCAAATGGAATCATAATTCACTTATCTATTGTCAGTTGCAGCTTCACAGTTTATATAACTTACATGACAAATCAACAAGAGAAACATCGCCATATTATCGCCTGCCTCGTAGATAATGAGTTTGGTGTGTTGGCGCGGGTGGTCGGATTATTTTCCGGACGCGGTTATAATATTGAAAGTCTGACGGTGGCGGAGGTTGACCATAAGGAAAATCTTTCACGCATTACCATTGTAACTAGCGGCTCTGATATGATTATCGAGCAGATAAAGTCGCTACTGGAAAGGCTTGTACCGGTGCATAAAGTGGTGGATTTAACCGTGCAGGGTGCGCATATTGAGCGTGAGCTTGGGATGATAAAAGTCCGCGGGAAGGGAGAAAGCCGTATTGAAGCATTGCGCATTGCCGATATTTTTCGGGCACGGGTGATGGATTCTACCGATAATTCCTTTGTTTTTGAAGTAACCGGAACACCGGAAAAAATTGATGCATTCACTGATTTGATGCGCCCATTAGGGCTGATAGAAAGTTGCAGAACGGGCACAATCGCCGTTTCTCGCGGCAAGGATGGCATTAAAGAGATTGAATAATCCGCTTCTAGATAACTCTAAAATAGGTTAGCAAAATGGTTTCAAAGGCTCAAGTAAAACTGAATGAGAAAGAGGCCGAAGAAGTGGTGCGTCTACGCTCCGCAGTTGTTTATACTGCGATAAAGCGGGAAGGTGAGGGCGAGTTAGAACGTCCGTTAATCTCACTTTGGTGGTCAGGGCTTGCGGCAGGGTTAGCAATATTCCTTTCTGTGATTAGTATGGGCGTACTGCATCATCATTTGGGTGATAGCCCGATTATACATTTCGGCTATTGCATAGGTTTTCTGGTAGTAATTTTGGGTAGGTTACAACTCTTTACGGAGAATACCATCACGGCGGTTGTGCCCTTACTGGCAAGGCCAAAAAAGAAAGTCCTCTATCAAACCTTACGACTTTGGGGGATTGTTTTTGTGGCAAATATGATCGGCATTTTGATAGCTTCCTTTGCGGTGCTTCACTTTGGTATGGTAAACTCCGATATTTTAGCCAGTATTGTTAGTATTTCCGAGCATTATATAGGGCGCGATGCTGCCGAGTTCCTTTTGCAGGGCATTCCCGCAGGATTCATTGTTGCAGCAATTGTGTGGATGCTGCCAAGCTCACACGGTTTTGAGTTTTGGGTGATTATAGTGATGACATATCTGATTTCGCTGGGTGGATTTACCCACGTGATTGCAGGCGCGGGCGAGGTTTTTATTATGGTAATGCTGGATAAAATATCTGCCATGGACGCAGTATTTTGCATGATATTGCCGACACTCGCAGGAAATATTATTGGCGGGACATTGCTTTTTGCGCTTTTGGCATATGGACAGGTGAAAGAGGAAATTTGAAGATATTAGCTAATATAATTTTAGCCAATATAATAGAAATTAGCCGCGCCTAATCATCATCCTCGACCAGATCCGGATGCAATTGCAGTGGACGCGCTTCATTGAACACGCAAACCACATCATCGCCATGGCGCAATGTGAACATTGAAGACACACGCTCAATCACGATATAATCTCCAACGGTACGGAAATTAATCAAAGCTTCTTTTCTCTGGCTATCAACAAGGAAAAACGCCGGAACATCTGCATTGATATCGCGGAACTGAAAATATGTGAACTCACCGTCATCAAAGATTTTGAGGGGAGAAATTCTATCTGGCCCTGCGATTGTATAATTGAAGTTATAATTTTGCGGGTTATTCAAAACATCATCTTCTGGGATATTATTTGAAGTTTCATAAACCTGAAGATCGCTTTTCCCCGGATATAGGAAGCGCATAGCAAAAATCATATCCGAGCTCATCATATCATCGGTTACTGTTCCGTGAAGTTGAAAATAATAAACACGCTTATTTGTCACCACGGTCATATTTGTATCCGGATTCGGCTCAATTGGCTTAAGGAATATACGATTGCCGGAAGGAACAATCTGCCAAGCAAGTGAGTCACCCACGGAGATTGTTTTAATATCTTCATCCACTTCAAACTCTATTGAGGATTGAAAGCCGTAATGACCGGTGAATTTGAACACATCATTTGGGTTATAGGGCACTTCCCTAATGCGGAAATCAGTAGAAATCGGTATAGAATCTTGCAGAGCTTGGGCATCTGTAGATAGCAGGTTCGTACTTAGCAAAACTCCAAAAGCGAACAAAAATGATGATTTTATTTTTCTCATATCTCTTTGGTTTTATAATCCGTAATTATCAGTTCTGGCAACTGTTTTATCTCATGTGTGTTTTGGTCTACAATAATTTCTTTATATTTAAAAGATATATCTGCCTGATGGCTGGTTATTTGCTGGGTATTATCAATGAATATCAAAGACACGGAATAATTTATTATAGCGCGATATTCCTTGTTCGTATCAATTTGCGTTCCTTCTTTCGGCAAATCAATCAAATTCACCTTATCTATAAATATCTTTTTCCGCGCATTTTTTCCATAAAGTAACACTGGGTGATTAGGGTTTTGCCGCATATCAGATTCAGTCAGAAATTGCTCAAAAACCTTGTCATCAGAGAGGTCGGTAACGAATCTAAAATTCCTATCGAGCCTTTCATCATTATATTCTTCACGTGATTTAATATATTCGGTGAGATAATATTTCACCACACCCTCAGTTGCCGCGCCGCCGTGTTTCGACAGCTCCTTGATGGAAATATCTTCTTCGGGTGAATATGGACGCTCGATTACAAAGCCAACTTCCTTATCTATCGGGAATATCTTGAAAAAGGCAATCCCTGCAATTCCGAGAAAAGTCAATGAAAGCAAAAGCAATATTATAAGCTGGGCAATCTGGGTTCGCGGGCGCACATGGATTGAATTATACCAGCTAAGCGCCTCATCATAATAAGTGCCGGATTCTATCATTTCTGCAACAATTTTCTTTTCTTCGTCCATTCTTAACCAGTAATATAAGCCTTATTGGATAATTATAATCAAATATGCTCTGGTTTTTGTAAAGAAAATGTAAAAAAAAACTGCTATAATAGTGAATATGAATAATTTCAGTATCATTACGGCTATATTTCTCCTTGTTTTTGCGGCATTTGCGGCGGAATCCAACGCTGCTGATTACGAGCTGGCGCGTGTGCGTTCAGATGGGAAAGTGATTGATTCGCAAGGAAATGTGACTGGTATCAAGAATAAATCCGACCCGCGCAACACTAAATATGAATATTATTACTACTCAATTGATGAAGATGGAAATCTGAGTGAGGAAAGCAGCTTTAAGATTATGAGCCATCCGGAAAATCTTGGTGCGGGATACGTGAAAGTACCGCTTAAATCCGAAGCTCCGGTTGCGAATGGCGGATATAGATCAACTTCTTCGGCACATCGCAATGAATTTGTGACTGAATACTAGATTCTAGATACTAATTACTTATTATAACTGTAAATGAATGCTATAAAATAAAAGAGATATGCCTAGAAAAACTCTTATCACAGCTCTGCTTTTTTCAGCCTTAACGGTTGCAGGTCTTTCATTGCCTGATGCAAATGCTGCAAGCTTGATGTCAGGTTATAATAACAAAAAATCATCCTCATCTTCCAAGATACCATCTTCAGTTAGCGTGGATAAAGCCACAACACTTCTAAACACGACTTTTGCGAATAAGGATGATTTAAAAAGCTCGGCAGAAAGCTTCCAGCGCGGGCGGGCATTATCAAAAGCCTTGGGCGTAGATAAGGTTAGGAATGAGAATGAGTTGCGCCAATATGCCGCGAAAATCAAAACTATTTCAAATCAGATGAAGTCGCAGGGCAAAAAAATGCCATATTCTGAGAGCGCAATTGATGACTTTAAGAAATATCAGGCAGCCATAAGCGGTTTGGATAGCAAATCTGATGATGCTAAGAAAATGATGTATTTTTCCGAGAATAGCGCGGAAACCGCATCAATAAAATATGTCAATAAAAGCGGTGCTAGTGTAATCGGCGGGAATAATGCCCAAGTCGCAACAGTAACAGAATTGCTGAACCTCGGCAGTGGCACAAAATCTGCACGCCGCGATAACTCTATTATCGGGCAAATTTCCAGCAGTAGCGGGCTCCCCGAAGGCAGGATAAATGATATCATATCAGTGATGGAAACCGGAGAAGTGCCAAGCCGAGCAAATAATTTTGTCTATGGCAGAGATTCAGAAACGGTGAACAATCTGGTTAAAAGCAAATATTCCACCGATATCAGCCGAGGCAAGAAGCTCTATGAGATTGCCGCGAAATCTTATGGTGAATATGAAAATTCGATGCGCGAATATAACAATTATATTCAATCACTTAAGGATGGCGAAGAGGGAAGAAGGGTTAGAGAATACGCAAAAAACAATAATGTCACCAATACGGGTGCCCTGCTAGCTCCATATATAAGCCGCGCTCAAACTTACCTTGATGCAGCAGAAAAATATTACGGGCAGGCGAATCAGGAAATGCAAGCCTATCAGCAATATATGAACTCTGTTATCGGCAGGGTTTCACATGATATGAAAAACGCCTCCAGCGACCATGATACTGCCACATCTATACTAGCAGGTGCGCTTGCCAATCAAACCGCAGAAAATCACAGTCAAAACATCAAAATGCTATATAGTAACGGCAAATTCGATGTGGATATGAAATCGGAGCTAAAATCCTCAAAATATAATAGTGGCGGGGTTTATGGCTCATTGCTGGCATTAAACCTGCTCGCCGATACCGGACAAGCTGCGGGTGATGTTGCGGGCGCTATCGGAATTGGAGCTGGCAGTGGGTCTGGCACAGAAACTACTGAAGGCGAAGAGGAGATTGGCGGATTAAATCGCGTGTTAAAAGAGCATGAATTTTGCGCTGATGAAGAATGCACAAATCTGATGCCACTTTGCGATGGCAAAGAAAGCGGTAGCGTTGGTTCATCCGAGCCGATTACCAAATATGGTACTGCGGGTTGCGATGAAAAGCTAAAAGCCTCAGCCTATGGATTTTCAACCATGAGCATGCAGGAAGGCGTTGTGCAAACTACTGTTAAGGAATTTGATACTAGCAGCCCCGATCAGGATAAAACCAGAACATATAAAATCGGCGTTCCGGCGGGCGAGGGTGAGGAAGTTAGAAAAGTTAGCTGGGGACAGGTTTTTGTTGATGCTAAAAGCCGTGTAGGGCAGATTATCAGCAATTGGCGTGACCATGGGCCATTAATGTATAAGATTGATGGGCGCGATCCAACCGCAACGGCTGAAGGCGATCAGCCAAAAGATGCCACATTTAGCACGAAAACTCAAAAAGAAGTGCCTGCATTTTCTCCAAAATTCACTACAGACAAGCAGTCTGTGGAATTTGGGGCATGTCAGCTTATCGCCTATCCCGATGATAACCCGCAAGGGCGCTGGTGGGTAACGCCAAACACACCTCCTGATGGCGATTATGAAATGGGGTTCGACCCATTTAGTGAGAAAGATTATGATATGGAAGCTAGCACTCGCCATAAAAGATGGATTGTTCACGAAGATAATCCACCTGATGGAGCTATGAATGTGGATATTGAACGTATTGAAGACCCAAGCCACCCATTCGTGCCAAGGAATAATAAGGATTGGACGGAAAAAAGCGGCTCACATCAATGCCACTCCGGCAAAAAGCATACTTTTATTTGCGGTACTGACCTGAAGACATATGTCGCTAATAAATATGCATGGCAGCCGGTTTCCGGTGGCTCGGTGACTAACCAAATCACAATACGCCGTCAGGAAACAACAACCACAAAAGATGAGAACGGCAAGAAGCAAAAAGAAACCAAATGGGTTAACGAGACGGTGAATTTCACCAGCCAAGTCGGGATTAATGATTTTGGCTATTATAAAATCCCCGTGAAAGACAAAGGCGGGAAAATCCTCGCCACGCAGGCGCGCTCAGAGGCTTTTATTGTAAACCATGCTGCAGTTTATGAGACTTGCTTTTCCTCATGTATGATTGCCACTCTCGGTTTAGGCTCTGCTGCATGCCATGAAATATGCTGCGATGTCGGTGAATATGTTTCATGTCAGGCGAATATATTGCCGCCATTGGTGATGACCAACAAGCTCAAGCTTTCCTATAATGTAGATGATGTTGAAGCGGTTAATCCTGATTTGCCGCATGTTTATCCTAATGCGCAGGAAAGCTATGATCAGGAATCTTTAGGTTTGGGCGATTGGGCAAAAGGCTATGAATCAAACGGCTTGAGCTGGTATCACTCAAAAGAGCCTGAGCAATTCAAGCTAAATGGCCCATGGGTGATGAACACACCAACCGGAGATGTGGCAAGCAAGGCATTGATTGAAGCTACCTCCAACAAAGAAGAGTGGGAGCCGCACAGAACGGCAGTTGTCGGCGTAAATTCATATTATATGCCGGATGAATCAAATCCCGCAGATTTGGCGGTTTACAAGATGTCTTGCCAAACCGGAGGCTGGGAAGCACTCAAGCGTTATCAGGCAGATTGTGAGCATAAAGCGGGCGTAAAATGCATATGCGATTATTTCTATAATTTCTGGCGTGGCTCGGCGATTGGTTATGCATTGTTCCGTTCCAGCGCTACCGGATATTCACTGGAAAACGAAATCAGAACCAAGGCTGTTGAAGAAAAATTCGGAGATTTTGTACGCCATCGCAGTGAAGATGAAACTTTGCGCATAAAGTGGGAAAGAAGAATTCCATTCAGCAAGGGCGGAAAAAGATTTGAAGGTATGTATGGTCACAAAATGGGCGAAGTGCCATGGCCGGGCAAAGGTGATTTCATGTTAGAAGGCGGGCTTGATGAAGCAAAAGAGGGTGATATCATTATCTTTGACAGCAAGGATAGTGATGCAACGCCGGACGGAGTTCCGCGCAGATGGCATGCCGCATATGTTGAGCGCGTGCATGATGGTGGGAATTGCATAGATATTTCCGAATCGGATAACGGGGTTATCAACAATAGCTGCGAAATTTCCGATAACTGGGGAAAAATCAACAAACGTACTATGTGCAAAGAAAACCGCCAAGGAATGGTGAATTATGCTGAGGAAGGGCAAGAAGCTGCCCCGCTAAAAAGCTGTATAAACGGTGAATATTTCCAATGCTACGAAGAAGATTGGGCTAAGTGGAAGGTCTATAGATTTGAAAATGAGGAAAAACGCTGATGTTGCTGGAAGCCTTATTAGTTATGTCAATATCTCTCGACAATCGGGCATTTGACCCGCGCACAGGTGAGCTTCTCGAAAATGTAAAATGCGAGGAATTTCATAATGAAATCAATCAGAATATAGACAAAATTCGCGGCCAGCGAAGCGGCGGTACTATAAATGAAGGAAAACCGCTACCTCTCTCGGAAGAAACTGCCACCAAGGTTAGCGAGGCAAAGCAAGCTGGTTGCAACCCCGACCCTGATTGGGCAACCAAGCCCGGACGCAGATTGCCCAACACTGGTGATGTGACGAAATCCGGATACACCCCACTTGCACCGGGTGAAAAATCAATTCCCAAAACCTCGCCATATACATTGGGTAAGGACATACCGTTTTTGGATGGCACGCCACTTCCCGCCCCGCAAATTCCGGCAGAGCCGCCGAGTTATGATTTTCCTTATGCGGATAGCCCACCTTATCCTGAACCACCACCGCCACAACTAAATTGCGGGCAAAAAGCTGCGGTTTGGGCAAATTTCCTAACTGGGTTAAAGGGTGGCTTGCGACCAAAATATAAGGATGATTGCGCATGGCTTGATTCAGAGAACATCCCGCGCTCTTCACCAAATAAGCCGGAAACCGAATGTGACGAACCGCTCATCGGTTCATTCGGGCTGATTTTTTCCGTCTATAATAATCAATTGCAATCAGTGGATATTAACCGATTCTGGACAAGAACTCCGGAAAGCACAAAAACCTCCCCCGAAGAAAGCGTGATTTATAAGAATAACCACACCGGAGAAGCGAATGAGCCGGGCGGATGCCGTCTTGCAAATTACCGAAGTTGCGGAAAAGATGGTGACATTATTCTGGTGCAAACTAAACAGGGAGCAACCGAAAAAACGCTCTATGACCGCTTTGTTCTCTACGCAAACGGACAGTTTTACGAAGCACAAAACAGCGATAACGCTATTCGTGCCGGAGCATTAAACAATGAATATTCCAGCATGACCTACGAAGTTGTGCGCCCATCCTGCATTAATGTGAAATAGAAATCTTGCCATCGAGAATAATAGCGAATATATTCTTGGCATAAGAGCAATGGGAGAAGTTATGAGTATTGGAATTTGGCAAGTAGTTCTGATTTTGTTGGTAGTATTAATTGTATTCGGGGCGGGAAAGCTACCTAATGTAATGAAAGATATGGGCAAAGGCATTAAGGGCTTTAAGGAAGGTATGGACGAAGGGCAAACCGCCGCTTCTCCTAAAAAAGTCAGCAAGCCCAAAAAAGCATCAAAAACATCAAAAAAGTCTAAGTAATGTTTGGTATTAGCTGGGGCGAATTGTTAATTGCAGCCATCGCGGCGCTGATTGTTATCGGCCCGAATGAATTGCCGAAAGTTTTGCGCAATATTGGGCAAATTATCGGGAAGTTGAAATCCATTGCAAACGAGTTTAGCCGCGCTATTGAAAAAGAGGCAGAAGCTCCGAAGAAATACATCAAAGATTTGGATGGCAATTTGCAGGAAACTTACGATATTAATGATTTGAAATAATTCAATTAATTATTGTAAATGAAAATTAACTTATGTATGATGCCGAGATTATGGGCGAAACAACAGAAAAGAGATTCTCACCTGAAGGTTTTAGTGTAACTGAATATTACCCTGTGCGGGTAGAAGGCTTTGAGCAAAGCCCTTTTGATAGCGCCATACACATTGCCGGACAGCATTTTGATAACTGGAACTTTGCCGACACTAACCATAATGTTGATTTTAGCAAATTAACAAATAGAGCCACAAGCTTGCTCGCACGTGATTATGGCGCACATCTCTATGTTTATGAAGCTCCACCGAACCCTACTCAGAAAATCATAGACGCGGTGCAATCCAGATTTTGGCAAAAACCTGCTTTCACCGAGGATGAATTCTTGGGAAATATTGGAGAAGCCTACGAAATTGCGGAAGAGGTCTTTAATTCTTTATCGAATGAAGAAACAATACTTTATGAGATAGAGGCTGGAAGATTCCTATATGTAGACAGCATACAAAGTCAATTAAGAGAACGTTCAATGCTGGGTACTGCGATTATTTGCGCGCAGGACGGAGTTAGGATGCAAGCAGGTGATTTTGATGAAAACCGCCTAGCTGCCAGAGAGGCGGAGAGGAAGGGAGATGATACGGAGTTAAATGAGATTTTTATCAAGAGATTGCTTGCAGATAATGATTTATTGAATGATTTGCCGCAAACAGGTGTGATTAAGTGGTTTGGCTTAGCACATTTTACCAAGGGAAACCCCAATAATTTCGGCTATAATTCATCAGATAATATTCCTGATTATGATGATAAAACGCCAAATGAAATCACAATAGCTTTTATAGATGAAAATCACGACACAGAAGATTTATATTTCCCACCAATTAGATATCGTCAGGAAGTTGTTGAGGCTGCAAAGGAGAATAGGCCGATTAATGCATCTTTTGTGAGTATGGGAAAAGCGCCGGATTTGCCTGATATCCTGCTAATTACAACAGGTGAGGGTAAAAACATTACAATTAGCGAATATTATATGCTGGGCGATTTTATGCAGAAAATGGCTAAAAAAGGCATGGAATTCAAAGATGTGGATAATAGTATCGTTATAGTAAACAAACCTCCGATAGAATCGGTAAGCTTATCTATGGAAAGCATAAAGCCATCAGATATCATCCCACGCGCGATGCCTGCCGATGTGCCAAAAGCAATTCCGGTTGAGCGTTAGATGCTGTTATCAAAGGTTGCGGATATTAATCCTTCCTAATTTGCGAAAATATCTGTAAAAAGACTTCGGACAGGCTTTTATGGCAAATAAATCCACTATATTTGAGCATTTGGTTGAACTGCGCGCGCGCTTGGTAAAGTCACTCATATTCTTTTTTGCTGCTTTCATAATTTCCTATTATTTTGCCGAGGAAATATATTCCTTTTTGGTGAAGCCATTGGCGGAAGCGGTGGGTGATAATGAACGGCGCATGATATATACCGGATTAACCGAAGCATTTTTTACCTACGTCAAGCTTGCCTTGTTTGCTGCGTTTTTCTTCTCATTTCCATTAATTGGAGGGCAGCTATATCTATTTCTCGCCCCCGGATTATACAAAAAAGAGCGCAAACTCTTGCTTCCAATTTTACTTGCAGCTCCCATCCTATTTTTTCTGGGCGGGGCGGTAGTTTATTATTTCATCATGCCGCTTGCGTGGGAATTTTTCCTGAGTTTTGAGAGCTTGGGCGGCAACAGCCTGCCAATCCAAATGGAGGCCAAGGTTAGCGAGTATCTTTCTCTCGTCATGCATTTGATAATTGGGTTTGGGTTGGCGTTTCAGCTTCCGATAATATTGATGCTATTAGTCAAAAGCGGGGCAATTAGCATTGATTATCTCAAAAAACAAAGGCGAATTGCTATTGTTATTATTGTCATAGCTGCCGCGATTTTAACCCCGCCTGATATCATCAGCCAAATCGGGCTTGCAGTAATCTTATATGCGCTTTATGAATTGAGCATAATCGGAGCAAGGTTTTTAACAAAAAATGCATGATATAAAATACATACGCGAGAATCCGCAAGAATTTGATGCCAGAATGGCTAGGCGTGGACTTGCGCCACAATCAGAGGCGATTTTGCATCTGGACGCAGAAAATCGCGCAAAAGTTACGCATTTGCAGGATTTGCAGGCGAAACGTAACGAAGTTGCCAAAAATATCGGTAAAGTTAAGGGACAGGGCGGCGATGCCACGGATTTGCTGCGTAAGGCAGATGAAATCAAAAAGGAAATTGCCGATCTGGAAGATGCTGATGACCAGTTGGAATATCTATTATGCAGAATCCCGAACTTACTGGCTGCTGACGTTCCTGACGGTAAAAGCGAAGACGATAATCAGGAAATTCGCCGTTGGGGTGAGCCTAAAAAATTTGATTTCATGCCAAAAGCGCATGACGAATTGGCAGAAAAGCTCGGTTGGGCGGATTTTGAGCAAACAGCAAAATTTGCCGGAGCGCGGTTTGTCACTTTGCGTGGCGAATTAGCCCGTTTTGAGCGAAAACTTGCCGATATGATGCTGGATGAGCATATAAATGCCGGATTTGAGGAATTGCGAGTCCCGCATCTAGTGTGGGATAAGGCGCTATATGGCACGGGAAATCTGCCAAAATTTGAGGAAGATTTGTTCAAAACCACCGCCGAGCATTATCTGATTCCCACTTCTGAAGTGCCGCTGACCAACATGGTGCGTGACTCAATTTTGAGCGCAGATGAGCTGCCGAAAAAATTCACCGCTTTCACGCAATGTTTTCGCTCCGAGGCAGGGAGCGCAGGTAAGGATACAAAAGGTATGATTCGCCTGCATGAGTTTTCAAAGGTGGAAATGGTAGCAATTACCAAGCCGGAAGATAGCGCCGCCCAGCATGAGAAAATGCTGGCACAGGCGGAAAACATTCTGCAAAAATTGAATTTACCATATCGCGTGGTGAGCTTATGCGCCGGTGATACCGGATTTTCTGCACAAAAAACCTATGATTTGGAAGTTTGGCTGCCTTCGCAAAATGCTTATCGTGAGATTTCCAGCATTTCCAATTGTGGCAGTTTTCAGGCGCGCCGCATGAAAGCACGCTATAAAACCGAAGATGGCAAAAATGAGTTCGTGCATACGCTAAACGGCTCAGGGCTGGCTGTTGGACGCACAATTGTGGCGATTCTAGAGAATTATCAGAATGAAGATGGCAGCGTGAATTTGCCAAAAATCTGATATTCCTATTGTCATTGCCTGAATGCGTGAGCATTCTAGGGCAACCCATATTTAAAGATAGATTCCCCTAGAATTTGCAAGAAAATTCAGGGAATGACAGATATAAGTGTATTGATATTCACTAAATGCTTGATTTTATTGCAAATATTAACTATTATTAAACTCAATTAATTTATTATTGATTTATGAGTAATGATTATACAGGTCAGGGCGATTCTCAATCCGTGCAGGTGATGGCTGCGCCAAGACGCAAACCTCTTGCCTTGCTGGTTGATGATGAGCCTTTGAACAGAGCGCTGGCAAAAATAAATATGAAATCACTTGAATTTGAGATTATTGAAGCTTCCGATGGTAGAGAGGCGCTGGAAATTCTGGCAGAGAGGGGAACAGAAATTGGTTTAATCCTTACCGACCAAAATATGAAGGATAAAGATGGCACAGGCATGAACGGCGATGAAATGCTGCGAATTGCCAAAGGGCGCGGGTTACTGCGTGAAAACGGCCAGACCAGAATTATGCTCAGCACTGATGAGGAAGTTTGCAGCCAAGTAACCGCAGAAGGGCTGGCGCACGCTTTTCTGGATAAAGTTTCCGTCCGTTCACCCGGCAAATTAGCTGAAGCTGTGAATGAAGCGCTCGCGAAAAACGGACAAGATACTACTCCTTCCGCGCAATCCAGAGGCTAACCTAAAAAATCGCTTCCGAGCCGCATTTACCCTTGCGCTTTGTACGGTTTTTGCCTAAAACATTTTCACATATATACATCCGGTAATCTCATGGGAATTCATTCGATGAAAAAATACGTTTATAGTTTTGGTGATGGCGCTGCAGAAGGCACTGTAGAAATGCGTAACGAGCTTGGCGGCAAAGGCGCGAATCTGGCGGAGATGTGCAATCTCGCGCTGCCTGTGCCTCCCGGATTCACGATTACTACCGAAGTTTGCACGGAGTTTTACAAAAATAATTGCGAATATCCAAATGGCTTAAAAGACCAAGTTGCCGAGGCGCTTGCAAAAGTTGAAAAAACTATTGGCGCAAAATTAGGTGATGCTGAGAATCCACTTTTAGTTTCTGTTCGTTCCGGCGCACGAGTTTCTATGCCGGGGATGATGGATACGGTGCTGAACCTAGGTTTAAACGATGAAACCGTGGAGGGCTTAGCAAAAAAATCAGGTAATGAGCGTTTTGCGTGGGATAGCTACCGCAGGTTCATTCAGATGTATTCCGATGTTGTACTTGGGGTTGAGCATTATTTATTTGAGGAAATGATTGACCTCATCAAGCAGGATGCAGGCGTTGAATTGGATACTGAATTAGATGTTAGTCATCTCAAGCGGTTAACGAAAGAATTTAAAGCAAAGGTTGAAGAAGAATTGGGCAAACCTTTCCCTGTTGATCCTTATGAGCAGCTTTGGGGTGGAATTGCAGCCGTGTTCAATTCATGGATGTCAAACCGCGCCATCAGCTACCGTAAAATCCACGAAATTTCAGATGGTTGGGGAACTGCGGTTAATATCCAATCAATGGTATTCGGCAATATGGGCGATACTAGCGCAACCGGAGTTGCTTTTACCCGCAATCCGTCCACCGGTGCCAAAGAATTTTATGGAGAATATCTGGTTAATGCCCAAGGCGAGGATGTTGTTGCCGGAATTCGCACTCCGCAATCCATCACAATTCGCGCTAAGCAAGAAAGCGGCTCGGATTTGCCTGCAATGGAAGAGGTTATGCCACAAGTTTACCAACAGCTTGTTGATGTTTACAAAAAGCTGGAAGGCCATTATCGCGATATGCAGGATATTGAATTCACTGTGCAAAACCATAAATTATGGATGTTGCAAACCAGAAGCGGAAAACGTACGGCGGCAGCGGCTATCAAAATTTCCGTAGATATGGTTGATGAAGGGCTGATTACCAAAGATGAGGCGCTTTGCCGCATAGACCCGCAAAGTCTTGACCAGCTTTTGCACCCATCGCTTGACCCGAAAGCGGAGAGAAATATCATCGCTAAAGGGTTGCCGGCATCACCTGGTGCGGCTAGTGGCGAAGTAGTATTCACGGCAGAAGATGCGGAAAATGCCGCGCAGATTAATAAAAAAGTTATTTTGGTGCGCATTGAAACCAGCCCTGAAGATATCTCCGGTATGCACGCCGCGCAGGGGATCTTAACCGCTCGCGGTGGGATGACCAGCCACGCCGCAGTTGTTGCGCGCGGAATGGGCAAACCATGCGTTTCCGGTGCGGGAATGGTGAAAATTGATTATAAGAAAAAGAGCTTCATGGTTGGCGCGCAAGAAATTAAGCAGGGCGATATCATCACGATTAACGGCTCTACCGGCGAAGTGATGCTGGGAGAAATCCCAACAATTCAACCGAATCTTTCCGGCGATTTTGCAAAAATTATGGACTGGGCGGACGAAGCGCGCAGTCTGAAAATCCGTACAAATGCAGAAACCCCACTAGATGCCGAAACTGCCCGCAAATTTGGCGCAGAAGGAATTGGCCTATGCCGCACCGAGCATATGTTCTTTGACGCTGAGCGGATTATTTCTATGCGTGAAATGATTTTAGCAGAAACCGAAAAAGGCAGACGCACCGCACTTGCTAAACTCCAACCAATGCAAAAGCAGGATTTTGTAGATATATTCAAAATTATGGGAGATTTTCCCGTAACTATCCGCCTGCTAGACCCGCCATTGCACGAGTTTTTGCCACATAGTGAGGAAGAAATGGCAGAAGTTGCAGAAGCTGCGGGATTAAGTGTGGAAAAAGTGAAATCACGCGCAAATGCACTCAAGGAATCAAATCCGATGCTTGGTCATCGCGGTTGCCGCTTGGGAATTACCTATCCTGAAATTTATGAAATGCAAGCAAAAGCGATTTTTGAAGCCGCAGCAGAAACCGGAGCAAAACCTGAGATTATGATTCCGCTTGTCTTTGGCCGCAAAGAGTTAGACATCCTAAAAGCAGTAATCGAAAAAGCGCATGCAGAAGTTGGGCAGGGCGTTGAATATCTGCTCGGTACGATGATTGAGCTGCCACGCGCCGCATTGCGTGCCGGAGAAATCGCCGAAACTGCTGAATTCTTCAGCTTTGGCACGAATGATTTAACCCAAACCACATTCGGCCTCAGCCGTGATGACTCCGCCGGATTTATTGATGATTATAAAGCTAAGGGCATTGTTGAGCATGACCCATTTGCCGTGCTTGACCAAGATGGCGTTGGTGAATTGGTGGAAATTGCCAGCGAACGTGGCCGCGCTACTCGTCCGGAAATTAAGCTGGGGATTTGTGGTGAACATGGCGGAAACCCGCAATCAATCGCATTTTGTCAAAAAATCGGGTTGGATTATGTTTCCTGCTCGCCATATCGCGTGCCGATTGCCCGCCTTGCCGCAGCGCAGGCCGCATTGGCGGAAAAACAAGGGAAGTTAAAAGCGGCTTAGTTATGATGATTGAAGGACAACAAGAAAACTCCCAATGGAGACAAGAGCTCTTATTGAGGCAAATTCATGATTTGGACATGGAATATGGGTTGAGGCACTCATGGAGAGGTGTTGAGATAGCCAGAAGAATCGCCAAAGAAGTCAAAGCTGATAAAAGCGGCATTGTGTTCGGTGATTAAGCAGATTCATTATTTACTGGATGCGTGATGGATTTCGTCATACGCCGAAATGACGTTGGGGAAAATTGGAATCCTCGCTATAAAACTGAAATTAGTATAATAGATGAATTAACGGCTAGCCAGAAACTCACGCTCGGCTCGGCTAAAACCACCCGTTGGTTTCTCAGGACGATTTTGCACATTTTCTCTCAATGTATCAGCGCGAGTTCCTACTGCATCTTGCATATCCCGCCATTTGTGTTCAAGACCTTTGGCGGAAGCACGCGCTAAGGCAGCGCCATCATAGTCGCCCGCTTTCTCAAATTCAGTAGCTCTTGCATTTTCACGTGCAACCCATGTACCAACATTTTTTTGCCAAACTTCAAACTCGTCGGGTGCTTTAACTTGGTTATCATATCTGTTTATTGTGCCCGTCATCTTATTCTCCAATTTTGTATATTACGAATTTTATAGTAAAAACATTAATTAAAGTCAATATCTTTATAGTCGGGGCAAAATATTGTATTCCTAAGATAACATAGATTGTCATTGCCTGAATGCGAAAGCATTCTAGGGCAATCTATATGCTGCAGATTCCCCTAGAATTCCTGCGGAATTCAGGGAATGACTGAAAGAGCTAAGCCACCAGCTTTTTGTTGTCTTCAATAAGTTGCTCGACAATTTCCGGATTTAGCAGCGTTGATGTATCACCGATGCTCTCAGATTCGTTATTGGCAATTTTGCGCAAAATGCGGCGCATGATTTTACCACTACGGGTTTTTGGCAATTCCGGCGTAAAATGTATTACTTCCGGTTTGGCAAATGAGCCGATTTCTTTTTTCACCAAATCATTCAGCTCGGCGCGCAAATCCTCGGAAGCATGTGCGCTGCCATTCAAAATCACATAAGCATAAATCGCCTGCCCCTTAATATCGTGATTATGCCCAACCACCGCCGCTTCGGACACATCCTTGTGCAGCACAAGTGCGGATTCCACCTCTGCTGTGCCGATGCGGTGGCCGCTAACATTTATCACATCATCCACACGTCCGGTAATCCAGTAATAACCATCTTGGTCACGTTTTGCACCATCTCCGCACATATAATAGCCCTTATATTGGCTAAAATAGGTTTGGATAAAGCGCTTATGGTCACCATAAACCGAGCGCATTTGCCCAGGCCATGAATCCTTGAAGCATAAAATCCCTTCTGCTTCGCCCTCCAATTCTTTGCCGTCCTTATCCAGAATCACAGGCTGAATACCAAAAAACGGCTTGGTTGCCGAGCCGGGTTTTAGCTCAGTTGCGCCGGGCAGGGGAGTTAGCAAAAAGCCGCCAGTTTCGGTTTGCCACCATGTATCGACAATCGGGCAGCGTGAATCACCGACAATTTCATAGTACCAGCGCCAAGCTTCTGGGTTTATCGGCTCACCAACACTACCCAAAACGCGCAATGATTTTCGGCTGGTTTTAGTAACGAATTCATCCCCACGGGCAATTAATGCGCGGATTGCAGTGGGCGCGGTATAAAATTGAGTGACTTGGTGCTTATCAACAACCTGCCAAAAACGTGATGCATCGGGGTAGGTCGGCACGCCCTCAAACATCAACGTGGTTGCGCCATTGCAAAGCGGGCCGTAGATTATGTAGCTATGTCCAGTTACCCAGCCAATATCGGCGGTGCACCAGTAAACATCATCTTCACGCAAATCGAATGTGTAGTCATGCGTGATTGCAGCAAAAAGCAAATAACCTGCCGATGTGTGGAGTACGCCTTTCGGCTTTCCGGTTGAACCGCTAGTATATAATATGAATAGTGGGTTTTCAGCCTCCATTGGCTTGGCTTCATGTTTTTCAGAAGCATCTTTGATCAAATCCTCATACCAATAATCGCGACCTTCAACCCAATTGATTTTTCCGCCTGTACGCTTAACCACAATTACAGAATTTATCTTATGGCCGGATTTTTCTATTGCCGCATCAACACTGGCTTTTAATGCGATTGATTTTCCACCGCGCACACCTTCATCGGCAGTAATGATATAGCTGCTATCGCAATCGGTGATGCGTCCGGCCAAGGCTTCGGGCGAAAATCCTCCAAATACAACGCTGTGAATCGCACCGATGCGCGCGCAGGCAAGCATGGCATAGGCCGCTTCGGGAATCATCGGCATATAGATGGTTACGCGGTCACCTTTTGTGATGCCTTGCTCTTCCAGCACATTTGCGAATTTGCAAACTTCTTGGTGGAGTTGCTTATAGGTGATTTTTTTGGAGTCATTTGGATTATCACCTTCCCAAATAATCGCAACTTTATCGCCACGCTCTTTCAAATGACGGTCAATACAGTTTGCAGCAATATTTAGCTCGCCGCCCTCAAACCATTTGATTGATACATCGCCCGAAAAATCCGTGTTTTTTACCTTATCCCATTTTTTTGTCCAATCCAAGCACTCAGCCTGTTCTGCCCAAAACTTATCGGGATTCGCCACAGATTCGGCATACATCTCCTCATATTTCGCCGGAGTGATTTTTGCATTTTGAAAATTCGCGGGGATGGGGTATATATTTTGCATGATGTGATTATATGAATTTGAGGATGCAGGTCAAGCGCTCCAAAATCAATTGTTAATACCATCTCTAAAAGACATAAGAAAATAGCAATTTGCGCCAGTGGTGGGGCTATATTTCCAATGAGTGCCGCTAGCTGTATAGCAAGAAGAAGAAACGCTAGAAGTGCTTATTAACCCTGCCGTATATAATGTCCAATTATTTACATAAGCATAGCCATCATCAATTTTGGTGTCTAATGCGAACATATCAGCAACTGCAACAGTAGCAACTGAAGCTGTTGTTGAGATATTAAGATTAACGCTAGAGCTAGCTTCAAAATTTGCGAGGTAATATCTATATCTTGGATCTCCAAAAGTGGTTCCATTGCTGGCATATATGGCGATTCCGGTTTTTCCGCCCCCTATTATAGCTTTAGGGAAGTGAGTTCCAACATGCGCTCCAGAGGATGCGTCATTAGAAAAAGTCCCATATTCTTTTGTCAAAAAACCATCTTGTTGAAGATGTGGCCAAAAATTTGCTATCTCATATGTATAAGATGGTGTGCTGTATGTGATGCTCCCTGCATTCATAGGCGTGTTTTCTAGCTTTCCATCACCATCGCCCGCAGCGCTGTGATATGGCGAATCTCCTGGCAAACGGTTATATTTTAATTCAAATAGCTTAATTGCAGCGGTCATCTGCTCAAACTGACGAATCTGTGATTGGATTTTTGTCGCCTCAATCATGCTCTGCGCGACCAGAATCCCGCCAATCAGCAGCCCGATAATCACGAGAACAATGGATAATTCTACTAATGTGAAGCCGCGTTTCATAAAATCATTTCAAATTACTTCATAGATATTATACATATAAAATATGCAAATACTAATCATAACAGCTATCTCCTTCCTAATCGGGTCAATTCCGTTTGCAATTGTGATTAGCAAATTGGCGGGGCTTGGGGATATCACCAAATTTGGCAGTGGCAACCCCGGTGCAACAAATATGGTGCGCTTCGGTGGTAAAAAACTTGCTGCCGCAACATTGATTCTGGATGCGCTCAAAGGAGCTCTCGCCGTTTGGATTGCCTCTCAATTTGGCTTGCCTGCATTGGCATTTGTGGCGGTGATTTTTGGGCATTGCTTCTCAATCTTCCTGAAATTCAAAGGCGGGAAGGGGGTGGCGACAACTTTTGGAGCGCTGCTCGTTTTAAATTGGGTGGCGGGGTTAGCTGCGCTCGGAATTTGGCTTTGCACCTTCTTGATATTTCGCATTTCATCAGTTGCAGCATTAACCTCAATCAATCTGATGGTGATTATTTCCGGCATATTTTGGTATGAGGAATTTTTCTGGGAAATGCTGGCTATTGCTGTTCTGGTCACAATCCGCCATCACAGCAATATCCGCAAATTGATTAAGGGTGAGGAGAAGTAAAATGCCTCACATTGTTATCCGTCATTCCCTGAATTTGCTTGCAAATCCTAGGGGAATCTAGATTCAAACTTAGCTCAATGAAATTGCCCTAGAATCCTTACGGATTCAGGCAATGACGAACTTAATTTATCATGATTATAGTAGTTTTATTCAGCAGCAGGTGCGGCTTCTAAGCTTGCGCCAACTATTTTATCACATGTGCCTTTTGGAAGAAAAATCCAAGAGTCCGCAAGGCCATCTTCAGTCGCCGAGCCGGCACATGAGCCACCGCTCCAACCACAATCATTTTTTCCGGATTTGGCGATGCCATAGCATTTTTCCTTTTCCTGCTTTTTCGCTTCTTCAGCATTGGCTTTGGTCACAAATGGTGATGCCGCAATCGCGATGATTGCTGCGGAAGTTGCTATTGTAAAATTTCTTTTGATAGTCATAGTCGCTCCTTAATTGTTTATAGGTTTCGTGTAGGTTTCAATAGAGATAATCAACAATCAGCCAGAATCAAGCAGTCGGACGAGTTAATAGCGTGAGCGTGATAATACATTCCCGCGCCCGCCATTTGATGAATGCCGTCCGGCAGATGAGCCATCAAAATTCTTATAGCCTGAGCTCCTGCTAGCTGATGGATATCTGTTATAATTGGCAACGCTTCTCTGAATTCCGCATTTCAAATTTTCGGGAGAAATTGTATTGCAGAATTGCTGCGCTTGCCCATCATTAACAAATGGGCCGATTTGCGCGGAATAGTAGCCATTTCCTCTCAAGCCCATAACAGCTTTTGCGGATAAATCATCAGGAATTTGATAGGTGGATTTGACATGATTCCAAAATCCGTAAGTAACTCCTGCGGTTTGGAAATAGTCAACCTGAACCCAACGATTGCGGGAGAGCAAAGGAGTTGGGGCAACATAACGCTTCTCAAATCTGATAACCGGACGAGAATCTTGCGGAGTTGCGGCATCAACACGCACAGGCTTCGCAACCTCAAATTTATCATCATCCGCCCTAGGCTTGACCATAGAAGCCAGTAAATCCTCATCGGGCTTGGAATCCGGATTATTCAGCACTTTTGGCTCTTCATTAACTTTCGGAGTAGGGGCGCTTGGCGCACCAGACGCGACAACAACCGGCACCGGAACAGGCCTTGGCTTTGGCTCTGCTATTACTGCCGACTTCACAACTACTTTTTTAACTGGCTCCGGCTCGGCTAATTTTGGCAAATCAGATGCTTTCTCACTCGCAGTTAGGCTGCTCGGCAATATAGGAATATTAGACTCGCGCTCCTTAGCTTCTACAGGCATATTCGAAGCTGGCTTTGCCGCAGGAGCTATTGCAGCTTCTTTTATAGCCACGGCTTTGGGCGGAGCTACTGCCACAGCTTCTTCAACTTTCTCAGCTTTCTCAGCTTTTTTCGGAGCAGAAACAATCGGGGCTGGAGCTGGGTATTCAATCGGCTCTGCTTCCTCTATTTTTTCCATTTCCTCAGGCGCAACTTCAGGAGCCTTAGAGGCAACTAAGCCACTTGCAATATTAACCGGTTTTGCAGAGACCTTCTCCTCAGCATTATCTGGAGTTGGAGCTTCCTTTTCATGCTTCTTTATCAAAGCCGGATTTGCCTCTCCATTATCTTCTTCAAAGATTTTTGCGATAAAATCTTCAAGCTCATTTTTCTCTTCTTCAATTCCCGCAATTTTTTGATTTGCAATTTCCGTGCTTTCAACAGTTTCCATTCCGGCGATTTCCTGCAAAGACGGCGCTTCAGCCTCTTCATCAGACGCTTGCTCAAGCGGAGCTTGGGTAACAGCAACCGGAACAGATGGCGTGATGCTCTCGACCACTTTCTTTTTCACTGGCTTTGCAACGGCTTTTTCGGCAACTTTTTCGGCAGCTTTTGGTGCCGGAGATTCAACGGCAGCAACCATTTCCTTTTTCGCCAAATCGTCACTTGCCGCAGAAGGGGCGGGCAATGACGGAACGGCAGGAGGCTGTGGCAAATCAATCAAATCTTCAATTGACTTAGGCGCAGCATTTGCCGCCATTTCCTTTGCAGGCGCAGAAGCAGATGAAGCAGATGAGCTTATATTAAATTTCTGGAATTGATCGGAAGTTATCAAAGTCGTTTCAACCGGACGGCAATTCACACCTTGCGCAACAAGCTTTTTGCAGATTGCAAATGCCTCATTCTTATCACTCAATATCCCGCCATTAACTACAAAATTGCTACCCTTTTCTATCACGGCAATTCCGATGTCGGCTATCAAGTCACCATGCTGAGATTTAATCTCCGCAGCTTTCTTGTCGGCAAAAACCTTGCTTGGGAAGCTGCCGAAATCAAGCAGAACATATTTAGTGCCCGCCTCATAATTCTTAACCGCCGCAAGCTCAAAAGCTCCCGCCGCTTCAAAAACATCTTTCAGACCATTTAGCCAATCTTTTGCAGGCTTCTTTTTAATCGCTCCGGCTTGCGCTAAATTAATTTTATTTTCAGCCTCCAGGCGGTGGAATATTTCCTTACTATTAATCTGCGGTTTAGCGCTTGCTGATGCAAGTTGAATTGGAGCAGGTGCGGCTTCCATCATCGGCGGCACACCCTCTTGCGTTGAGAATACCGGTTGTTGCGGAGCTGTTTCCGCGATACTGGCAATCATCATCTCATTGCCTTTTCTTTGAGCGATTTCGGCAGGACTGCTACCCTCTTCATTAACAATCTTAATTTCAGCACCTTGAGCAAGCAGCATATCAACCGAGTCATAATCATCAGCTTCGGCGGCATAAAGCAGCGCAGATTCACCCACATCATTTG
>Ga0210019_1001075_pt1 | contig 30491 bp, 23 predicted proteins | sample CryGeyCG2114_020_2_FD_183969 | JGI IMG/M metagenome (GOLD analysis project Ga0210019, IMG submission 183969) | Groundwater microbial communities from aquifer - Crystal Geyser CG11_big_fil_rev_8/21/14_0.20 (SPAdes) (version 2) | ecosystem: Environmental > Aquatic > Deep subsurface > Groundwater ...
TGAGACGCTGCCTCGCAGCTCTCATGTTTTTGTTCCATTTTTTGAGGTTGATTTTTGTTGAGCCTCCGAAAAAACACACCGCTCAAGGTCCGCTATCTTGAAAAAATGGGTTTTTCAGGGGGAACTATATTAACATCGAGGAGGTTCATAAACATGAATACTAAAAAGAGCAATGCGCGCAAATTTATCGAAAAAAAGCGAAGAGTGCGATTGTCCTTTGGCGAGATGCTTACTTCACTTCGAGAGTGTGATGAAATGACACAAGTGGAAATGGCGAAAAAATTAGGAATTTCCAGAGCGCATCTTTGTGATATCGAAAAGGGACGTCGTCAAGTTACAGCCGAACGTGCGGCTGATTTTGCACAAAAGCTTGGCTATTCCGTAAATCAGTTTGTAGCTTTAGCGCTTGAAGATCATCTTCATAAACTTGGGCTGAAGCTGAAAATTGAAGTTGTGGCGGCGTAGAAAAACTGCAAGGTATCATTCAAAATGATGAAAAAAATTACTCACACAGACCAAAAAAAATGAACATCGCAATATGATCAAAAACTCGGGAGCAAGCTCCCGAGTTTAATCCAGGGAAATCTGCTAACGATTTTTCGGCCCCAAGGGGCCGAGTTTTAACTGCTGGACTCGGATAAAAAAAGAGGCTCATGCGAGCCCCTTTTTATTTTGGTATTCAATAACGAAAACTTAATCTTTCCACCAAGCGCCCATTTTTCCCCAGCTGCAGGAATGGCGGACTTTTTTATCGTGTTCATTGTGCTCATCATGGTCATTGCCTTTATAGCTTCCATGATAGTGATGTGCTTTTTTCTTGTGGTAACCAGAATGATGGCTGTGTCGTTTTGAAACATGATGACTTGAGCCGCACATGTTTTCTTCGGGAGTTGGAGAAACATGATCGTCAGCATCAACAAGTGTTTCTTGGCAACCATTGGCTGCAACTGAATCTTCTGTTGGCTCTCCCGTTAGTGTGCAAGTGGCATTGTTGCTGAAAGCATGCGTTGGATAAAGTTCATACGTTTTTGCTTCGATAGCAACGTTTCCATTTTCTGCAGCATCGCCGCGAAGTGAAAAGAGTCCGTGCACCGTCATATTGATGTCGCCGTTATGCTGAAAGACACTTGCTTGCCTTGTGTACACATCGCCATTGGTTTCGATGTTGATATTTCCTGAATTGCGAATGTCTCCGTAGAAGTTGGTGAGCTCGTCACCGCGCACTTCTACGTTTACATTATTGGCGTGATCAATTTTTGTGGCTTGTCGGAACCAGAATGAATTTGCACTGATGTTGACATCGTTAATGTTGACGAGGTCGCCGTGAAAATCGAGGAAGCAACCAGCTCCCATGTTTACGTTTTCTGCATTCTCAATTTTTGAAGCTTGGCGGAAAGTCATTTTTCCACCTGCGATTAAATTTACATCATTTACATCACGAAGATCTCCACGAAAATCTAAGAAACCTTGAGCGTTCATGTGAATATTATTTGCATTTGCAATCACAGACGCTTGGCGGAAACTAAGATCTCCAGAAGAAATAATGGAAACGCCACCAGGATTTATAAAATCACCTTTCACATCAACTGTGTGACCCGTGATTTCAACCAATCCGCTGTTGCCCGCATTGCGAGCGGCTTGGCGGACGATGACATCCGCGCCTTCGGCACAATAGAGCTGTTGATACTCAAGATCGCCGTAGTCATCAATGCGTGGAGCTTCTAAAGCAAGGCTTTGAAGCGGGCCAGTGATGCTTGAAGATTGTCTGATGATTACTTGCTCTTGTCCTCGCAACTCTACTCGACCGCTTGCTTCAATATCTGCACGCACATCCACTTTGTGAGCGGAAATGAAGAGATCGGTAAGTCCGGTGAGTTTTGCTCTTCCGGTTGCAATGAAATCGCAGTTGGTAGAAAGAGCGAGTTCTTCATTGTTGAAAGCAATGTCTTCAACCAGTTTTGCACTTGTAGTTGGATTTGCTTTCCAAGCATCAAGATCACTGCGTGTTCTCAGTGTGGTGTAGCGTTTTAGTTGCGCACAAGCTGGCGGTGAATCGGGATGAAGGTCAAACACACCATTGCCGCAGGTTTCCTCGCAGATATCACCAACACCATTTCCATCTTCGTCCGTTTGATCTGGGTTTGAAACAAGTCTGCAGCTATCGCACGCATCGCCAATGCCATCGCCGTCAGCGTCGGCCTGGTCTGGGTTTGGTACGAGTGGGCAGTTGTCATCTTGTCCCGCTAAGCCGTCTTCATCAAGGTCTGGAGGGCGTGCAGCTGTTGGTTCTGCTTTGAGACAAAGTCCAAAAAAGGAGTTTGTTCCCACGTTAGTGTTAATGGGGCCAACTTCAACTTCACCGGTTTCGATATTAAATTTGTAAAAATTTCCACTCGCGTAGTCGCCACTCCAGAAGGAAGTGCCGTTGGGGTCGAGGTTTAAAGAGAACCAGTGGTTTTCAGTGGGCACGTCGTAACTTTGAACTACTTCACCGTTTGCATCCAAACGCTTGATGTCTTTTAAGTCGGCAACAATAATTCCACCGCTGCCATCGCCCGGAGGAAGAATGCGAAAGGCTCCAAGCTCGGTGTTGCCTTCGGGTTGCAGTGAGGCAAAGTCTGCAAGTTGAGAACTTGTTTCGGTATCGTAGCGAAGCACTTTTCTTCCTTTTGAAGTATAGAAAAGAGTTTTTTGATCGAAGGCCAAGTCAATCCATTCCACACCGCGAACATCAAGTTGCATGTCGTAGGTATCTTGCAAAGTTCCATCTGGGCTGTAGCGATGAAGGTATTTATTTCCGCCAGCGTGGCCCACAAAAAAATCACCGTTGCGAGCAAAGACAATTGATTTTGTCAGCTGGCTTGGAGTTTCGGCTTCGGAAAAAATAACCTGCGAAATATCGTGAGGGTGAGGAGCTTCAAAGCTAATTATTTTTGAGAAGGTAAAATTGGTGGTATACAAAACGCCGTTGGCATCGAAATCACAACCAGTGGTAAAGCTATTTCCAAAGTTGTTGATGGTTTCTAAAAAGTCGCCATCGTTATCGTAAATGTTGTAATTTCCCGCGTTCACTCCTGCAAAAATATAACCATCCAGCCATTCATTTGCGTGTGCTTTTTTTTCGGCAGAAAAACTGATGAGCAAAAAGAGAATGGTTAAAACTTTGACAAACGCGTTCGATCTCTTCATATCCCCCCCCTAAGATTGAATGAAAAACTTGTCGAAAATTCTACGCCGCGAAAAGCGAAAAAACAAGTGACAAGAAAGTGACAGTGTGAGGGACGAATGAAAGTTGTATTATATCAACCACAAATACCATGGAACACGGGAAATATTGCACGAACTTGCGTGGCCACCAACACGCCTCTTGTTTTGGTGGAGCCGCTTGGATTTCAGGTGGATGAAAAAAGTGTGAAGCGCGCGGCGCTAGATTATTGGTATGAGCTTGAGCCAAAAATTATTTCAAGTTTAGATGAAATTGTTCGAGATGAGCGATGTTGGTTTTTCACAAAGCATGCAACGCAAAGTTACACCGACGTGAAATACAGTGCTGATGATGTGTTGGTGTTTGGTTCAGAAGTAGACGGTTTGCCAGAAGAAGTTTTGAAGCGCTATCCAGAACGCTGCGTGCAGATTCCCATGTGGGGAAAGACCCGCTGCTTGAACCTTTCAACCTCGGTGGGCATTGGACTTTACGAGGCCTACCGGCAAGTAAAAGTGTAGGGGACGGTTCTGACATTGTAATAATTTGAAATTGTTGTGAAAAATAGGGCAACTTGCGTTTTTTTGAAACTTTCTTATCACCATTTTTTTCACAATCATATCAAAGCTTTGCAAAGGCAGAACCGTCCCCGAAAGAGAATGAGTAAATGAAGCAACTTTCTTCAATTTCAGCCGATAATGCCTTTAGACAAGGAATGAAAAGGTAAGCTTATGACAATGGTACCTCCAACAAGAAGCGTTGTGGATTTAAGCACACACCAAGCTCGGCTAGCTGAGGTGTATGGCAAAGTTTTGGGCGAAGCGGGTGGGCCGGTTGATGCTGAGCATGCTGTTGGTGCTTTTGAAGCTACGCTCAATTATTCAAAGGAACCATTACCACAGCTTCCAGACGGAATAGATATCAGGTCATTGCGAGATCCTTTTGTAACAGCTGAAGTTTTGAACGGAGCCTTTTCTCGTTTTCTAGAAAAGTATGTTCGCTTTCCCTGGGCTGGAAAAATTTCATACATTTGGAAAAAAGCTGAAAATGAATATGTTCATTACATTGCGCTTATGCTGCAAATGAAAAGCGCTCTTTTTGCCCTAAGCCTTTCTTTTGAAACAGATAAAATAGAGGCGTTGAGAAGTGTGAGAGATGGCTTGGGTCTTCACCACCAGCATGCTCTTGCTCAGTATGCTCCTGGATTTTCTGATGTGCCAGCGGGGTATACTCTAGCAGAAGTAACAAGATATAATTTTGTTACGGAGATGACGAATCATTTTCCCAATAATTTTGTGGGTGGTGCACTTGGACTGCTTGAAGAAGATAAAAAGGGAAGAGTAAAGTTAGATTATCTTGAAGAGGACATCCCTATTACGCTAAGGGCAATTCAAAAACAAACAAATCCATTTCATGTGTTAGGTCATTTTTCAGACAGCCCTACGCTTACATCTAGAGTGCGGTTGCAGTCAGATGCAGAGGCTGCCACTTTAGAAATCGATTCTCACAGTCCAGCTCATTTAAATTGGTTGGCATTGAGTTTGTTGGCGGATGCAACCGTAGACGCTCCACTTCCGAGAAGTGGAGCGCCACTGCTAGAGCTTACCGCATCTTGGAATGCTTCTTCGCGCCTGTTTACGATGCAGTCGAATACTCCAGCGCTGGCAATGCGCGTAAATGCTAGTATGCCACTCGCCTACAATCCACTTGTTTCACAATTGGGCACAGGTGCAACGATGAGTGCGAGTGTGATGGGTCCAAGTTCGATGGTGAGAGTGTTCGTGCCAACGCCGGTGATCATGCTTTAGAATGGGGATGAGAATTTATTTTCTCTTCTGGAAGGGAACGTTGAAAGCCTGGATCCCCGCGTACGCGAGGATCCACAACACAAGTTCAATTCACCATTACTGGATTCCCGCCACAATCATGCGAGGAATGACAAACTTAAATCAAAATCTGTTTTCCCTTTATAAACCGCGCTACAATTTTACCCGGAAAGCTAACACCTTCAAATGGTGACCAACCCACTTTTGATTTTACCATGCTTCTCTTAAAAGGAGTTTCGCCCGCAAGATCAAGAATGGTGAAGCTTGCCTGGTAACCCACTTCAATTTTTCCAAAACCTTTTCCATATGTTTCAGGCAAAAACTGATTGATAAATGCGCCCGGAGTTTCGGCAGACATTTCTGCAATGCGTTGTGCGGAGAAACCATGTTCGTTTATCAGCCAACAGCAGACAAGAGCATAGGTGTCAAGTTGAGGCGTGCCAGAGCAAGCGTTCATGCAGCTTAGCCGTCTGCATTCTTCGAGGTTTTCTTTTTTCAACGCGAGATATTTTTCTTCACTTCCAAACTGATGAAACTTTTCATCCAAAGGATGTGGAGCATGATCGGTGGCTAAGTGTTGAATGAAGCCACTTTTCAGCGCATCGATTAGTTCTTGTCTGTCTTGTGAACTTTGCAAAGATGGATTCATTTGCACATATGGCCACAGTTCTGGTTTTGCTTTCAGCATGTCGGCGTCAAAGAAAAGATGAAGAGGAGAAACTTCAAGCTCCGTTGCAAAGCCCTTTTCGCGGTGCTTTGCGATCATCTCAAAACTTTTTCCACCGCATGACCAGTGACACAGTTTTGCCTGCAGCCCAAATTCTTCAATGAAGCGTAAAACATATTCCAAGGCTTTTTCAACACATGCAATAGGACGACGCTCTTGATGCGTGTGTTTGTCTTGGTTTGCCATCAGCACATCAAAGTCTTCCACATGAAAACTTACTTTTTGTCCGCGATAATGCTGCAAGCTTTCGCGTAAATCATTTTCACCTTTGAAAAAAAGGGGGCCAACTGATGGGCCGGTGTACACTTTGTACGGCGCTGCAACAGTGATGGGTTTTGTGTTAGGGCCGATGCCCACATAATTCACAAACGTCACCGGCAGTGCAGCATGGTGTTGCTGATGCCAGGCTAGTTGCTTTTCGCTTGTGAGTGGTGAAGGCGTGTTGGGCATGCAAGCGCAGGCTGCCACTCCACCATTGATGGCAGCATCGCTTGCAGTGGCATAAGTTTCTTTGAAGTTTTCTTTTTGCGTTTCGTCTTCTCTGGCGTGAATGTGAATATCCACCATGCCCGGAAAAATAAGCTGCTGCTCGCCGAGATAGCTATAATCAGCCTTTCCCAAGTCTTGTCCAACACCTTCAATCAATCCTGTAGCGGGGTTGTATGTGATTTGAGCACGATGGACACCACGTTTGGTGCAGACAATATTACCTTCAAGAATCATGGGCTTGGTCTATAAGAGAGACTTTGGCAGGAAGCAAGGAAGAAAGGTGCTTAAGGTTTTGTCCATCCATGAAGTGGTATTGATGTTCAGCTCTGGGAAAAAGATTCTCCCCTTTGTGAGAGCGCACTTTTGAGGCCTTCATCTCTTAGACAGCCATAAAGAAAATGATGAAGGCCGAAATGTTGGATGAAATTTCCGCGGCGCTTGAGCGGAAATTTCAGAGCGACGCAAAGGGGAGAATCTTTTTCCCCAATTCAACCTCAATTCCCGGAAATTCTCTTGCATTTGGAAGTAGAAATCTTCTAAGTCGCCAGAATATGGCGAAGCCTAAGAAGAAAAAAAGTATCCCCAGTTTTACCTCATTTGATTTCGAACCGGGAAGCGTTATCGCGAAGAAGTATCGCGTTCTAGAGCGCATTGGATCTGGCTGGGAAGGCGAAGTGTATCGCATTCGCGAGCTCAACACGCACATTGATCGTGCGGCCAAGTTTTTTTATCCCAAGCGCAACGTGGGCAATAAAGCGGTGGTGCGCTATGCGAAGAAATTGCACAAGTTGCGCGCGTGCCCCATTGTGATTCACTATTACAATCAAGAAACTATTCTTTACAAAACTCTTCCCGTTACCGTTTTGATTTCTGAATTTGTAGAAGGAGAATTGCTGAGCGAATTTTTAAAACGTCAAAAGGGAAAACGCCTCAATTCTTTTCAAGCATTACACTTATTGCACTCACTTGCAGCAGGTATGGAGCAAATTCATTCACTCAAAGAATATCATGGTGATCTTCATTCTCAAAATATCATCATCCGCCGTTTTGGTTTGGGCTTCGACTTAAAATTGCTTGATATGTATCATTGGGATTATCCAAAGCCGCAAAATATTTTGGATGATGTTTGCGATATGGTCAGAATTTTTTATGATGCATTAGGCGGAAAGCCGCAGTATGCAGGGCAGCCAGAGGCGATAAAAAATATTTGTTGTGGATTGCGTCGCTCGCTCATTCAGAAGAAATTTAAAACAGCAGGAAAGTTAAGGCGTGCGCTCGAAAACTTAGAGTGGAAAGAAAAATAATGCCATTAACAGCTTTGGGATATTCAGACAGTTTTCTTTTGCTGGAAAATGATATGCAACAAGCAGATTGCGCCCAGTTTTTATACGGGCGCGTTTCTTTTTTCTCTTCGAAATCCCCTCAAAAAGAAACTCCAAACGAAGATGCTCTTCTTGTAGTTAACTTCAACAGAACCTGCACGGTACTTGCTCTTGCCGATGGAGTGGGTGGTCACAAACGCGGTGCCGAAGCTGCTAGGATTGCACTGGCCACACTTCAAGAAGAACTTTTGCTCACCAAAGAAAAGTTGCTTCGATCTGTGATTGTTTCGGCAATCGAAAAAGCTAACGAAAATATTTTGGCACTTGGAGTTGGTGCCGCAACTACTTTGGTGATTGCTTTGTTACAGGATGGACACTTTCAAACCTTCCACGCGGGAGACTCAGCCTGTTACGTGCTTGGCGGGCGAGGGAAAATAAAATGGAAAACAACAGCACACTCCACCGTGGGGTATGCCGAAGAAGCTGGAATGCTGAGCGAACAAGAAGCTTTGGCGCATGAAGACAGAAATGTGGTGCTCAATGTTTTGGGCGATAAAGAAATGCATATTGCCGTGGGCCCGAAAAAAAGTCTTTCTCGCAAATACAGGGTGATCTTAGCAAGTGATGGTATTTTAGATAATCTCTCATAAAGTGAAATGCTCAATCGAGCATGTCTTCCAGGTTTGAAGGCCGCAGCCACAGATATCTTGGGCCTTTCCCGTCAGCGCATGGGAGATGAAAACGCCAAGCACGGTGGCCCCGATGATGCCAGTTTGCTCATTTGGGAGCAGGTGTAGTACAAATTTCCTTTTCAGTTTAATCCCAACGATTTTTCTTGAAATGCCTGAAGTGGGGTGTATAGGAAAGCCCGCATGCTGGCGCGCTGCTGTTGCCAGAAGACAGTTTGAGGTTTGTATGAAACGCGTTCATTTTCCCTTTGAAACTCCATTTATAAACACCATCCACGTTAGCCGTCAGCCGGCGTATCCTGGCGATGAAGTGATTGAAAGACGTATCAAGAGTCTTATTCGCTGGAATGCCATGGCCATGGTGGTGCGCGCCAACAAAAATGAAGATGGCATTGGTGGGCACATTTCTACCTATGCTTCGGCTGCAACGCTTTATGAAGTGGCGTTTAATCATTTTTTCAAAGGGCAGCAGCATCCAGATGGTCCGGATCATGTTTATTTTCAAGGCCACGCTTCACCTGGAATTTATGCGCGCGCTTTTTTGGAAGGCCGTTTGAGTGAAGAGCAGCTTTTCAATTTCAGACGTGAGCTTGCCTCTGGTGGTGGATTGCCTTCTTACCCGCATCCTTGGCTGATGCGCGACTTTTGGGAGTTTCCCACGGTGTCGATGGGTTTGGGGCCAATGCAGGCTATTTATCAAGCGCGCTTCAATCGCTATCTTCATAACCGCGGATTCAAAGACACCAGCAAGCAACGCGTGTGGGCATTTTTGGGCGATGGCGAGTGCGATGAGCCAGAATCTTTGGGTGCACTTACAGTGGCCTCGCGGGAAAAGCTTGATAACCTTACGTTTGTGATCAACTGCAACTTGCAACGCTTGGATGGACCAGTTCGTGGAAATGGAAAAATTATCCAAGAACTTGAATCTGCCTATCGTGGAGCAGGTTGGAATGTGATCAAGGTTATTTGGGGCCGTGATTGGGATCCGCTTTTGGCGCAGGACGATCAGGGCTTTTTGATGCAGCGTATGCATGATGTGGTAGACGGTGAATTGCAAAAATATGTGGTAGAGCCGGGCTCTTACACGCGCGAACATTTTTTTGGCAAGTGCCCTGAAACGCTCAAGATGGTGGAACACTATTCCGATGAGCGCATTCAACGCTTGGGCCGCGGTGGCCATGATGCGCAAAAAGTGCACGCAGCATTTGCCGAAGCGGTAGCCACAAAAGGCCGTCCCAGTGTGGTGCTGTGCCATACCATCAAAGGGTATGGCATGGGCGAAGCGGGCGAGGGCCGAAACGTAACGCATCAGCAAAAAAAGTTGAACGAAGAAGAAATGATGTGTTTTAGAGATCGTTTCGATATTTCTTTAAGCGATGATCAAGTAAAAGAAATGCCGTTTTTCCATCCTGGAAAAGACAGCGAAGAATGTAAGTACCTCATTGAAAAACGCGAGGCGCTCGGTGGCTTTGTTCCTTCCCGAAATCAGAAAAAAACGCAGATTCAAAGTTTCAGTTTGGACGAATATAAAGAGTTCACCGAAGGCACTGCAAAAGGCCGTGAAGTTTCAACCACAATGGCTTTTGTCAGTTTTCTTTCAAAACTGTTGAAACACGAAACGCTTGGAAGCCGCATTGTTCCTATCATTCCGGACGAAGCGAGAACGTTTGGGATGCATCCCTTGTTTAAACAGGTGGGCATTTATTCTTCGGTTGGTCAGCTTTATGAACCGGTAGATCGCAGCATGTTGCTTTACTACAAAGAGGCTACCAGCGGACAATTGTTGGAAGAAGGCATTACCGAAGCTGGAGCTATTTGCTCATTCATTTCTTCGGCCACCAGCGATTACACCAATGGTGTTCCAACCATTCCAATGTACATTTATTATTCTATGTTTGGATTCCAGCGCGTTGGAGATTTTATTTGGGCGTTGCAAGATATGTGTGGTCGCGGGTTTTTGCTAGGCGCAACTGCAGGCCGCACAACGCTTTCCGGCGAAGGGCTTCAACATCAAGATGGACACAGCCTTTTGCTTGCAAGCACTTATCCTCGCGTGCGTTCATATGAACCTGCGTTTGCCTACGAAATTTTAACTCTGGTGCAAGATGGTATGAAACGCATGTATCAAGACGGTGAAGAAGTGGTGTATTACATCACCCTTCAAAACGAAAATTACGAAATGCCAAAAATGCCCGAAGGCGTTACAGAAGGAATTACAAAAGGATTGTATAAGTACAAAGCTTCATCTTCGGGAAAAGCGCGTGTGCACTTGCTTGGAAGCGGATCAATTATTTTACATGCCCTTCGTGCTCAAGAAATACTTCAAGAAAAATTTAAGATTGAAGCCGATGTATGGAGCGCCACCAGTTACTCCGAACTTCGTCGCGAAGCACTCGATTGTGAGCGCTGGAATATGCTGCATCCACAAGAAAGCAAAAAAGTTTCATGGCTCGAAACTCAACTGGGAAATCTTCAGGCGCCAGTTGTAGCGGTAAGCGATTGGATGAAAGCCGTGCCCGATCAAATTGCGCGCTGGGTTCCAGCGTTTACTTCGCTTGGCACCGATGGCCTTGGCAGAAGTGCCTCGCGCCAAGAGCTGCGTCGTCATTTCGAAATTGATGCAGAGTGCATTGTGGTGGCAAGTTTGTGGCAGCTGTGCAAACAAGGTGATATCTCTTGCGAAGAAGTTGCTGTGGCCATAAAAGAGTTGGGCGTTGACGCTGAAAAACTAAACCCCGTTTGGACATAGGAGTTTCATGAAAAAGAAACGCATTCTGATCATTGAAGATGATCACGATATTGCGGAGTTGCTTCAACACACTTTACAGCAAGAAGGCTATGAAAGCTTTCATCTTGCAAGTGGTGCGAAGGGTATAAACGAAGCAAAAAATGCTCATCCAGATCTCATCATTTTAGATCTGATGCTCCCAGATGTAGGTGGCATCGATGTTTGCCGTGCATTGAAACTCAACAAAAAACTTTCGAATATTCCCATTCTGATGCTTACTGCAAAAGGTGAAGACCACGATCGCATTACAGGTTTTGAAGCTGGTGCAGATGATTACGTGACAAAACCTTTTAGCCCGCGCGAGTTGATGCTGAGAATTAAGGCAATTTTTCGCAGGCTTGAATCAGCTGATGCTTTAGGAAAAAAAGAATCTCTCAAGTATAAAGATTTACTGGTCATTCCAGAGAAGCACGAAGTGAAATGGAAAAATGAAGACATTCGTTTAACGACCATCGAGTTTAAACTCTTACTCTATCTTTTGGAAACAAAAGGAAGGGTGGCAACCAGAGAGTCGCTGCTAGACCGAGTTTGGGGCCTCAGCGAAGATTTGACTACCAGAACAGTAGACACCCACATCAAGCGCTTGCGAGAAAAGCTTGGCGATGCTGGAATGTTTATCGAAACGATTCGTGGTGTTGGATACAAATTTGTCGAGTAGGACGTTGTGATAATTAGCTTCTTGTCATTCTGAGCAAAGCGAAGAATCTACTGTGTTTCCGAGGAGATCCTTCCTGCTCGTCCGGCAGGCGGGCACTACGTTCAGGATGACAATTGTAAACAGACCAACAAGTTGTTTTAAATTATCAACACGCTCTATTTTTTGGAGAACAATGTTGCGAAAACAATTTCACCTTCGCCTTTTTTGGAAAGTTTGGTTTTATTTTTTTAGTTTGCTTTCGTTGTGTCTTTTCTTTCTTTATTTTTCGCTTGTTCCTTATGGAGAAAAATACCTCACTCAAAATCTGATTCAAACCCTAGATCAAGAATCCTTTTTACTTGGGCAGCAATTTGGCCAAAAGCATTTAAGCGAATGGGAACATCAACCTTTAGACAATCTTGTAAAAAGCTTGGCAAAAGGAATCAACAATCGCATCACGCTTGTTCGTGACGATGGCGTTGTGCTTTCAGATTCCCACGTTCGTTTTGAAGAACAAACTCAGATTGAAAATCATGGCAGTCGGCCGGAAGTGCTTGCTGCATCTAAGGATGGCGTTGGCTCTGCAATTCGTACATCAAGCACGCTTGGAGAAGAAATGTTGTACTTCGCCAGAAAAGTGCAGGGTGGTTTTGTCCGGCTTGCTGTTCCGTTGCAGTCTATTCACCACACCGTTTACAAATTGAAGCGCTCTCTTTTGCAGCTGGCTTTTCTTGCTTTGTTTCTCTCAAGTCTTTTGGCGTTGGTTTTTTCGCGCTCGCTGGTTTCGCCATTTCATCGCTTGATTGATGTGGCAGGCAGAATTCGAAAAGGAGATTTGTCGGCACGGCTTTCGCTTTCGCGCAGAGATGAGTTTGGCGTTTTGTCGGAAGAAATTAACACCATGGCTTCCAGTTTGGAATCTCAGTTTCATCAGCTAAAGCAATTGGAAGATATGCGTCGAGAATTTGTGGCCAACATTTCGCACGAATTCAAAACGCCGCTCACCGTTATTTTGGGATATGCAGAAACTTTAGAAAATGAAATGCATGAAGAGCATCAGCAAAAATTCCTTCGCAAAATTGAAGAGAGCGCACATCATTTAAAACAACTGGTTGATGATATCTTAAAAATTTCTGAATGTGACTCTGGTATCTTTGAGTTGCATAATGTTTCTCTTCAGCTGGAAAGTTTTTTTCATGAACTTTGGCTGCAATTTGAAAATCAAGCGAAGCTCAAAAATGTTTCCTTTCTTCTGGACATACCAAAAAAGGTAAAAGTAAGAGCGGATAAAGAAGCTCTGCGACAAATTTGTTCCAATCTTTTAAGCAATGCATTGCGCTATTCGCGAGATGGCGGCAAAATCAGTGTTTCTGCATCTCTCACAAAAACGCATTGTATTATCAACGTAAGTGATACTGGAGTAGGAATTCCCAAAAAAGATTTGCCTAGAATTTTCGAACGTTTTTATCGCGTTGATCGCGCCCGTTCGCGTGAACTGGGAGGAACAGGTTTGGGACTTTCCATTGTAAAGCATTTGGTACATTTGCACGACGGCGAAGTTTTTGTAGAAAGTGAAGTAGAAAAAGGAACAACGTTTACAGTTCTATTTCCAGCGTAGTACGCTTTCCTGAAATGCTGGTGCACTAAAAACCGAACAAATCCGAATGTTTTAGAAATAGTGCTGAAGAGCGATTGACTAAAATGGTGCTGGTGAGTAGCAAAGTGAAGTCATGCACAAAAAGAAAATCAAAACATCAAAAGGAAAGCCCCTGCTCAGTGAGCAGTCACTGACTGAGCAAATCGGCTACTTCACCGTTCTTGTTGAAGGTATGCGGGATGACATGAAAGGCTTTGGTGAGCAACTTTCAGCAACGCGAGTTGAATTTGGTGAAAAGCTCGATATGCGAACGCACGAACTCAAAGCTGAAATACAACTCACGCAGCAGGCCGTTAAGGCAAACTCCAGAGAAATTAAACACAGCCAACAAGCCTTAAAGGCAAGCCATCAAGAATTAAAAGCAGATATTCAAGCAGTTGACGAAAAACTTACAAACGAAATTCAACGAGTTGAAACGAAACTCTCAAAAGATATTCAAGCAGTTGACGAAAAACTTACAAACGAAATTCAACGAGTTGAAACGAAACTCTCAAAAGATATTCAAGCAGTTGACGAAAAACTTACAAACGAAATTCAACGAGTTGAAACGAAACTCTCAAAAGATATTCAAGCAGTTGACGAAAAACTTACAAACGAAATTCAACGAGTTGAAACGAAACTCTCAAAAGATATTCAAGTAGTTGATGAAAAACTCACAAAAGAAATCCAGCGAGTTGAAACAAAACTTACCGGGGATATCAAGAGTGTTGAGATCAAACTTTCAGGAGAGATTCGAGAAGTTGGTGGGAAACTAGATAAAGTTTCCGATGTTGTAGAAAGGCATGATGAAGGAATTGTTTTTCTCAAAACTGCGTTGGCAAAGAGCGAGATCTGAATTTTTCCTGCACAATCAAAGAACATCCACCGCCAGCTGCACCGCTTGCAGCTTGAGTTGTAGAGCTTTGGCCGCTTGTGTTTGAAGTGCTTGAATCTCCGCTGTCTTGTTTTTGAGCTTCAGCTTGTTGTTCAGCTTCTGCTTCAGCGGGTTCTTCGGCTTCAGGCTCAATTTCTTCCTCTTCGGCTTCCGCTTCAACTTCTTCTTCCTCGTCATCAACAACTTCCTCACTCACAACTCCAGGTGTCACAAGGCTTGCTGTTGAAGTGCTGTCTGTATACCAGCTATCGCCAGAACTGTTGGTGTCGCTAATGCGTGCATGAATTGTTTTTCCCGTTGGAATATCAGTTAAGCTTATTTCAAGTGAGTTGGCTGCGTTCTCACTCACCGCATCTCCAATGGCAGTGCGCTCTGAAGCCCATCTGTCATCTTGATACGAAAACTGAATTTGCGCATCAGAGTCTGGATCAAAATCGACCCATTCGAGGGTGAAGCTGTTTACGGGTTCGGCGATATCATTTCTGTTTGTGTCGTTCGGAGTCAGCAAAACAATTTGTGATTGCCACTTATCAAGTTTTCTCACGTTTACGGTGTAAATATAGCGACTTGAAAGAATCTCTTCTTGGCCAAGTCCAGCTGCTTGTAACACATTTGTTTCTGTTGAATCATATTGCACCCACGCGGTGTACAAAGTGTGATTGGAACTTAATGCCATGTCAGAAGAAATGAAGCTCACCAGATCAGATTTGGTGGCAACGGTATCAGTTGTGGTGATAGGCGAAGCACTAGAAAGCGGAAAAAGAAACGAATCCATTTCAAGAGAACCGCTTGCACCAAATATGGTGGATTGTTTCCAGTAGTAGAGAAAAAAGAGATTGTTGCTGGCATCATTTTCCATATCTAAAAGTAAGCCGTTGTCTAGCTTATCTTCCTGCCAGCCAATGGTGTTGGCATCACTCCACGTTCCGCCAGATTTGTAACGATGACGAACTTGAATTGTTCCGCCAGAAACTTGAGTGCGATAGGAAATTTGTGGATTGTTGTTGGAATCAAATTTTAAATTTGTATATCGGCCCGATAAATCAGAGTCATCAACGGTTTCAGGGTCACTCCATGTTCCACTTGATTTTTTTGAATACAGCACATCAGTTTGAGTTGCGTCATTTTTTTTCATAAACGCAATGCCAGGATTTCCACTTGAGTCAAAATCGAGTGAAGGAAATTGCCCAACGCTTTCACTTGTTGTTACATTTTCAACAACCCACGTATCTTCTACAAGGGAAGCAAATTTTAAATCGGAATTTGCAGCATCATAGAAGGCCACACCCAACAAACCTTGAGCAGAAATTTCAAAGGAAAGATGACGGTCAACAAACGCTGCGCCCAAACTTGAATCAAAAGTAAGAGAAGCGATATCTTCTATTCTCCACACATTGTCATTCAGCACAGCATGTTTTAATTTTTTGGAACTGTGAATGGAATAAATCACATGCGGAATATTTGATGCATCAAATTTGAGATCACAATATTCGTTTGAAGTGATGGTGTCATCAATGGTGGAGGTATCCCAGCTTTGAGTTGAAGCATTGTAGATGGAAAATTTTAGCGCACGAGTTACAGCTGGATTTTGATTCACCAACGTTGGAGTGTCTTGACTCGCTTGCACAAAACAAACAGCAGGAATTTCATTGCTGTTGATATCAATGCCAATTTGATATGAGCCATACTGAGACTGGTTGCTTGCCAAGGTGGAAGAAGAAGCATAGTCGTGCGCAAATGCCTGTGTGCTCAAGAAGAGAACGGAAAATGCGAATGCAAAATATTTTGTTCCAGTTTTCATGTTGCCCCCGAAGAAGAAAAGAGCAACTCCCGTGCCAATGCAAGATTTTTAAAAAGGGCGTTTCAGTCCATTATAATCTTGAGAATTGACAATCGGATTTAATTTTGACGTTCTAAACTCAACAGACCTCTCAATATGAGAAAGAAGGAAATATGAAAAAGCATCTCTACATTGCCGGAAACTGGGAAGAGGCTTCGAATGATCATCCCCTTGTAAATTCCTATACGCAAAAGGAAATTGAGCGTATTCCACTCGCAAGTGCTGAGCAGGTTGAGCGAAGTCTTGCCGCAGCTGAAGCAAGTTTTTCCGAAACCAAAAAGTTAAGTGTTGGAGAACGAAAGGATATTCTTCACGATCTGCACACGCTTATTTCACATCAAGAAAAAGAATACGCTGAATGCATAAGCCTTGAAAGTGGAAAGGCTTATCAAAGTGCACTTGGTGAAGTGAAGCGAGCACTTGCAACCCTTGAACTCTGCAGCGAAGAGCTCAACACGTTTTCTGAAAGAATTAAAATTCAGCCGAAGAATACTTCGCATAGTGTTGTCTATGGCTATTTTCCCATTGGTCCGGTTTTGGGAATTACACCATTTAATTTTCCACTGAATCTTGTGATGCACAAACTTGCGCCAGCTTTGGCTGTGGGAAATCCCATCATTATTAAAGCCGCGCTTGATACGCCTGGCCCGGCAATGATGTTGGCGCGTGATATTGGCAAAACGGCATGGCCAAAAAAGGCTTTGTCTGTTTTAACCTGCAAGCATGAGCAATCGGAAACCTTGGTGAAAGATGATCGCATCAAAAAACTTTCGTTTACGGGAAGCGCTGAGGTGGGATGGAAATTAAAAACCTTGGCCGGAAAGAAAAAAGTAACCTTGGAACTTGGCGGAAATGCGGGAGTGATTTTGTGCGACGATGCAAACGTGCATCGTGCAGCAAAAGTGTTGGCGATGGGAGCATTTGGAAACGCAGGCCAGAGCTGTATTTCCACGCAGCATATTCTTGTGCAAGATTCCATTTACGAAACTTTTCTGACTCTGTTTGTGGAAGAAACAAACAAGCTTATGGTTGGAGATCCGCTTGAGCCTACAATTCACATTGGAACAATGATTCACGAAAAAGCTGCAAGCAAAGTGGAATCATGGATTGAAGAAGCGCTTCAAGCTGGCGCGTCTGCAGTGTTGCGAGGCAAGCGCGAAGGAAATCTTTTATGGCCTACCATTTTGAAAAATGTTCCGCATCACGCGAAATTATTTCAAGAAGAAGTCTTTGGACCTGTTGTGCATGTAAGTTCGTTTTCAAAGGTGGAAAAAGCTTTTGATCTTCTGAATGCTTCCCGCTATGGCTTGTCTGCTGCGGTTTGGACGGAGGACGAAAAAAGAAAAGAGTTAGCCTTTTCTACTTTAGAGTATGGACAAGTGATAGTAAACGACTCCAGTTCATTTCGCGATGATGCAGCTCCATATGGCGGAGTAAAAGATTCTGGCATTGGCCGTGAAGGCCCGCATTTTGCGATGCGAGAAATGTGCGAGATAAAAGCATTGGTGCAGTTTCGAAATCAGTAATTAAAAAGTGAGGCGATTATGAAAAAAATAATTCTATTTCTTTTAGCAATAGTCATTTCATTTCCAGCGCTAGCTCAGTATAAAAGCGACCTTCCCGAAGGTTGGGAAGAACCAAAAGATATTCCTGCTGGTTATATCCCGCTTGAAGAGGTGCAAAAGAAGAAGAAAAATGTTCCACTCGAAAATATTCCTCCACAAAAAGAAGAGAAAACACTTACGCTTGAACCCAATACAGAAAATATTCCACCTGAAAAAATTCCAGCTCCACCTCCAGAGCCAACTCCATCACCTTTAGCTCCACAATCGCTTCCCGCACCTGAAGCAGCAAAGCAGCCAGTGATTACGGTTCCTTCGCTTGATGAAACTGAGCGTCCACTTTCTGTCCCACAAGAGGAAACGCTTGCGCCGTCTGCATCAGAGGTGAAGGAGCTTCCACAAAGAGAGACAAAAACGTATCTTGCTCCCAAGAGTGATCTGCCTGAAGGCTGGGAAGAACCAGTGCAAGTACCCGCTGATGCAGTGCCATTGCATGAAGTAGGAAAGCCAAAGGAAGTTTTGCCTGCTTCGCCACAGCCAAAAGATGAAATGAAAAAGAATACAAAGAAAAAAGTTATTTCGAAACCAGAGCTAGAAGCATCAGATGAAGCTGAATCTGAGCCACATAAATCACCACAGCGCTGGGAAAGTTTCTAGAGTGTGTGGACAATGGTTTTTGTTTGTCATTCCCGAACGACTCTGTCAGGAATCCAGATGTTCTGACAATTCCAAAAGAAAACAAGACAACTTTTTCCAACAAGTTCCGATAAAGCTTCATGGTCACCATTCCATCCCATTTGGGCATGCTCACGCCTTTTCTTGGCCGGCCTGGCCCTATGAACCAAGCCTGGGCGAGCCCTTTGCAGTCTACGTCTCCTGGCATCAGCACTGCTTTTGGGAACGGTGCTTTTTCCATGAAGCTTCAGGGTGCACCCACTCATCCTCTTTGGGATTTTCAGAAGCAGTTTTTAGAAACAGGCTTTGCTCGATACCAAGGCTGGCAAGACCGCGGCCTGCTGGTGCTTCCCACGGGTGTGGGTAAAACCCTTGCGGCTATGAGCTTTGTGCAAGGCATGCTTTTGCATTGGAGTGGTTTGCAAACCTACATTCCAAAAAATGGCGATCAAGTTCACCTTCCGCCGGCTGGTGTGCTGTTTGTTTCGCATCGTGATTATTTGGTGCAACGCCTTGCTGATGAAGCTGGTGCACTGTTTGGCGCTAACGCTGTTGGTATTTTTCAAGGCGACAGAAAAAATCCAAACGCCGCAATTGTAAGTGCCAGCATTCAAACCTTGCTTGCCAATGCAGATGATTTTCCATGGGAACGTTTTGGCTTGGTGGTCTTTGATGAAGCCCATCATTATGTTCCAGAAAATGTATGGTCCCTCCCGCTGAGGCGCATGGGCTTTATGGCTGAGGATGGCAGCATCACCGGAAACTGGCCCAAGTTTGCACTGGGCTTAACCGCAACACCAGAGCGCCTTGGCGGAACACCACTGCAAAATGTGTGGGGGGCCCTAAGGGTTGCTGCAGGCTGTGGATGTTACTGGGTTGTGGGCACGAGAAAAAAAAGTGATTCACAAGCCAGAATTAATTGACGTGAACCTTACGGAAGAGGTTTCCACCTTAAGCGGTGAAGCTTTGGGTGCATTGCTTTCCGATATTTTTTACAAAGAGCTCAACCGCGGCGAACAGTTTCATCACAGCATTGTGTTTGTAAGTAGTGTGGACCAAATTGCAGGAACCGTTGCAACATTAAACGAAGTTGGAATTTCAGCTGAAGGCATTACGGGCGAAACTCCTCAAGCTGAACGTGATGCCATTTTTGAACGCTTTCGAAGTGGTAAAACACGAGTGCTCGTGAATTTTGGCGTGGTGGATGAAGGCCTCAACATTGAAAGCGTTGAAGTGGCCGTGCTTGCTTATAGTTCGAACTCGCGCCGCAAAGTGGTGCAGCATATTGGCCGCGTAAGCCGGCTTGATTCGCCCTCTGCTCTTGTGGTTGATTTGGGCGGAAACATGAGAAGGCATCACCTGGAAATCCAGGCCAGATCTATCTATGCGCAAGAAGGGCCAACGCTTACAAGGCAAGAAGCTGGAGAAACACGCGGCGCACGACCTGCACCAAAACGAAGTGGAACGGCTGTAATTGCAGGTTCTGGTGAAGTGTATCTCATCGGCACAACACCGGTAACGAATGACATTGCAACCACCTTTTCACACTTGAACATTTCTGCAGCTGACATCACCAGAGCAGCTTATCGCTTAAACATGAGTGCTGATCGCATTTTTGCTTATGCCAATAGCCTTGCCGTTCCGGCCTCACTTGAAGAAGTGATTCAAATGTCACGCGAGCTTGGCGATGCTGAAAATATTCTTCAAGCCGCGTGGGCACATGAGCGTGTTGCGCAAATGGCGCTCACACATCCGTATCCGCCTGACACCAGTGAAGAGTATGCCGCGTTCTACGACTGGCTTCGCTATGGGTTGTGGTACCGGCATGGGGGAATACTTCCGGATGTTGTTGGAATATCAAATGCCATGTTGGAGCGGTATCTCAACGGTCAGCAAAAGCTGGAAGAAGTATACCAGAGCAAAGTTTGGTTTGAAGAAGGCTTAAGCTTGATTGAAACTTTTGGAAGTGGTGAAGAACAGCAACAGCAAGGCTTCAACTTCTTAAACGCAGTTCTTCCTGCTGACTATGCAAAGCTTGAACTTAAAATGCTTAGCTTAACGCGTGAACAAAGAGCTTTATTGCTTTATCAACAACAAGCTCAACGCATCATCAATACGCATCTCGAAAAAATAGCAACTGGAGAAGCAAATGTCCTCCGTTTACTTGTAACCGCATTGCTCACAGCACATCCTGAATTCAGGGGGAAACTAAAAACAATAATGGAAAACTTGCCTAGGCAAAATCAAACAACAGCTCTGCGCATGTGGATTGAAGAGGATGACGTCACGTTTTCAGGCCATCTCGCCCCAGACGAATTTTACGGACAAGTAAAAATGCTTCTCACCCAACACCTCGGCGTTTCTGAAGCTGACGCCAAATGCTTTATTGATGCTGATCGCAGGGCAAGAGGTGTTTAGAGTTGTGAGGCTGTTGTTTCTCACTGCAAGAACTCTAACTCCCCCAACCCCCTCTTAATCTAAGAGGGGGAAATTGTCAGAGGAGATTCTTCTCTTCGTTCAGAATGACAAAGCAAAAAAAGTATTAAGTACCATCGCACTATTGTCCTATTGAACCATCACCCCAGTCTTACTTCATATGACGTAGACGCAATGCGTTTCCGATAACGGAGACAGAACTTAAGCTCATGGCGGCAGCTGCGATGACAGGGCTGAGAAGAATTCCGAAAAAGGGATAGAGTAAGCCTGCAGCAAGAGGAACGCCAAGGGCGTTGTAGAAAAAGGCAAAGAAAAGGTTTTGTTTGATGTTGCGCATGGTGCCTTTGCTTAACAAACGTGCTTTTGCAATGCCACGAAGATCGCCTTTTACTAAAGTAACCGCGGCGCTTTCCATAGCAACATCGGTTCCTGTTCCCATTGCAATTCCCACTTGAGCTTGAGCAAGTGCCGGAGCATCATTGATGCCATCTCCAGCCATAGCAACAACTGCGCCCGAAGCTTGAAGGTCTTTTATTTTTTGAAGTTTTTGTTCGGGTAAAACTCCTGCGAGAACTTCATCAATCTGAAGTATTTTGGCAACGGCACGTGCGGTTTTTTCATTATCCCCTGTGACCATGATCACCTTTATACCTTCTTTATGTAAGGTTTTGATTGCGTCAGGTGTTGAGCTTTTGATGCGATCGGCGATGCCGATAATGCCAACAAGTTTTTCATCACGTGCAAAGTAGATGAGTGTTTCAGCTTTTTCTTGAAGCTGTTTTGCTTTTTCTTCAAGTGGAGAAAGATCAATGTGCATTTCATCCATCAGCGTTTTGTTTCCCAGGGAAATGCTTTTGCCTTCAACGTTTCCCCTTACGCCTTTTCCAGTGAAGGCTTCAAAATGTTGGACAGAATAGAGTGAAAGGTTTTCTTCGCTCGCTTTTTCGAGAAGAGCAGCGCCAAGTGGATGTTCGCTTCCCGCTTCTAAACTTGCGGCGTAATGAATAAGTTCGGTGTGAGAAAAATTTTCAAGCGTTTCGAGAGATTTTACTTTTGGCTTTCCCTCCGTGAGTGTTCCCGTTTTATCGACAAGCAATACATTCACCGTGCGCAAGATTTCGATGGCTTCGGCATTTCTAAACAGAATTCCAGAGCTTGCTCCCTTTCCCGTTGCAACCATGATGGATAAAGGTGTCGCGAGACCAAGTGCACAAGGGCAAGCAATGATTAAAACGGAAACAGCATTGATAAGAGCGTAAGCCATGCGAGGCTCTGGCCCAACGAAGGCCCAAACGGCAAAACTTAACATCGCGCAAGCAATCACGGCGGGCACAAAGTAAGCCGACACTTGATCGGCAAGTTTTTGAATAGGAGCTCGGCTGCGTTGTGCTTCACTTACCATGTGAATGATGTTGGCCAATAATGTTTCGGCGCCAACTTTTTCTGCCCTCATGAGCAAGGTAGAATTTTTGTTTAAAGTAGCAGCGATAATTTTTTCAGATTTCTTTTTTAAAACAGGAGTTGGTTCTCCGGTGATCATTGATTCGTCGATGAAGCTTTCGCCTTCAAGTATAATTCCATCAACAGGAATTTTTTCTCCTGGGCGGATGCGCAAAACATCTCCCACTTTTACTTCATCTAATGGGATGTCTTCTTCCTTTCCATTTTCTCTCACAATTCGCGCTTGCTTCGGAGCAAGATCTAGCAAGGCTTTAATGGCGCTGCTAGTTTGTGCTCTCGCTTTAAGTTCCAAAACCTGACCCAAAAGAATTAACACAACGATGCTTGCTGCTGCTTCAAAATAAACTGCAACTTGTCCCTCATTGGTTCGAAAAGAATCTGGAAAAAAATCAGGAAAGAGAGACGCGATGAGGCTGAAAAAATAGGCCACACCAACACCAATGCTAATAAGGGTAAACATATTGAGTGATTTGTTGACGATGGATTTCCATCCACGAACGAAAAAAGGATAAGCTCCCCATAATACTACTGGCGTGCAAAGTGCGAGTTCGATGAAGCGGAGAGTGGAAGCTTGAACCCAGCGTTCGAAAAAAGCTTCCTTCATCAACATGCTGCCCATCGTAATAACAAGAAGAGGAAGGGTGAGGAAAAGAGTAATCCAGAAACGTTTTTTCATTTCACGCAACTCAGAATTATCGTGATCAGAAAATGGATTTTTTGGTTCAAGTGCCATGCCGCAAAGCGGGCAATCACCCGGCTCTGCGCGGATTACCTCAGGGTGCATTGGGCATGTCCACTCTTGAGAGGTGATGTTGTTTTCCTGTAGCTCAGAAAGTTTCTTTTTTTTATCGTGGGAATGATGATGGCAACACTCTGACATAAGTTCTCCTATTTAGGTTTAATCGCTTTCGTGCTGTTTTCGATCCAGTCAAGAATAACTGCTTTATCGGCTGGCGTTAGTTTCGAATTCCAATGCATAAGTTTGTATTGAAGAGGAGGCATGTCGTTTTCTTCCAGCACTTCATCAAGTTCTTCTAATTGTTTTTGTGCGCTGGGATGATGGCCAGCAAAGGGAAAGCCGTTGGTCATATCCATATGTTCTAGGCCTTCTTCGATATCGCTATCCATAAGTTGTTTTATACCAGGAACTTTGTAGTACCACGGATACACGGTGTTTTTGGAGTGACAATCAAAACATTTTGCTTCGAAAATAGGCTTTACCTTTTTTTGGTAATCAAGGTTGATTGACTGCAAAGTACTTGGTGATGCAGTTTCTAGCTCGGGTGCATTTTTTGCTTTTTCATTTTCATCTGCCAAAAGAAAATGAGTGGAAAAAAGAAACGTTCCACACATAACGAGCGTGAGTGTGATTTGTTTTTTCATAACTTTATCCTTCTTTCATTTTAACTTCTTGATGAGAAAATTCCTTTTGCTTCAAGCTCATAAAAAGAAGTGGAATAATAATGAGCACTAACACTGTTGAGCTGAGCATGCCACCAATTAGCGGAGTTGCAAGTGGCTTCGTCAGATCAGATCCGGTTCCCGTTGACCACATGATTGGAATCAGGCCAATAAGCGAAGTGCCAACGGTCATCAGTTTTGGACGAAGTCTCAAAAGAGATCCTTCAAGTGTGGCCTGATAAATTTCGTCTTTCGTAATGGGAATGCCTTGCTGGATGCGGGTTTCCAAGGCTTCGTTTAAATACACCAGCATCACCACTCCTGTTTCCACCACAACCCCCGAAAGCGCAATATACCCAACCCACACGGCCACACTAAAATTGTATCCCAAGAGCCATTGCAGAAAAAGTCCGCCAATGAGGCCGAAGGGAACCGAAAGGACCACCAGCAAACTTTCGCTCCACGAGTGAAAAGTGAAATAAAGAAAAAGAAAAATAATCAGAATCACCGCCGGAATGAGCAGTTGAAGTTTTTGTTTTGCACGAAGTTGATTTTCATATTGTCCGCTCCACGAAAGATAATAGCCTTGAGGAAGTTTTATTTCTTTTTCCAGTTTTGCCTTTGCTTCATCCACAAAACTTCCTACATCGCGGCCTCTCACATTCAAAAAAACGATGGCGCGGAGCAGAGAATTTTCACTGCTTATCATTGGTGGGCCAGAGGTAATGTTGATGTTCGCAACTTGACCTAACGGCACTTGCACTCGTGGCGCGGGGTTGCGCCAGTTCCAAGCATTTGCAACCAAAACTTGTTTTAAGTTTTCGGGATCGTTACGAAAATCTTTTGCGTACCGAACTCGAATAGGAAAGCGAGAGCGTCCTTCAATAGCGGTTGAAATATTCATTCCACCGATTGCGGTTTCAACCATGTCTTGAACATCGCCAACGTGCAAACCCAGTCTGGCTGAGGTTTCGCGGTTCACATCGATGTCCAGATATTTTCCACCCATCACTCGTTCGGCATAAAGATCTACCGTTCCTGGAATATTTTTTAAAACTTTTTCAACTTGAAAAGCCAAGTCTTGTAAGGTGTTGAGATCATCTCCAAAAATTTTCACGCCCAAATCAGTTCGTACTCCTGTTGCGAGCATGTTGATGCGGTTAATAATGGGCTGTGTCCATGCGTTGGTGACGCCTGGTATTTGAAGTAGTTCATTTAATTCGGCGATGATGTCATCTTTGGTAATCCCGGATCTCCACTCACTTTTTGGTTTGAGTGTGATGATACTTTCGATCATTGAAACAGGAGCGGGATCTGTTGCGGTTTTTGCGCGTCCAACTTTCCCAAGAACAGATGCAACTTCAGGATGATTTGAAATAATTTTGTCTTGCACTTGCACAATTCGCTTCGCCTCGGAAACCGTGACGTTTGGCAGCGTTACTGGCATGAAGAGCAAGCTGCCTTCATCTAAAGGCGGCATAAATTCTTTTCCGATTCTGGTAGAAATTCCAAGTGAAATCAAAAAGAGAAGAAGTGTTCCGATGAGAACTTTTTTCTTGTGGTGAAGAGACCAAACAAGTGCTGGTTGATAGAGTCGAGAAAAAAATCGAGAAAGGCGATTATCTTTTTCACTTCTGAATTTTCCCTTCATAAACAAATTCATCAAAAGAGGAACAAGCGTTATCGCAATGAAGGCGGCGGCCAACATGGCAAAGGTTTTGGTGAAAGCGAGTGGATGAAAAAGTTTTCCTTCCTGACCTTCCAAAAGAAAAAGAGGAGAGAAAGAAAGAATAATAATCAGGAGTGAAAAGAAAATAGGTCGTCCAACTTGCTTGGCCGATGTAAGTATAATTTCTTTTCGTTCTTCTTCTGTTTTTGGTTTTCCACTTTCCAGATGTCGATACGCATTTTCCACCATCACCACGGAAGCATCCACCAGCACTCCAATGGCAATGGCAATTCCACCTAAGCTCATAATGTTGGATGTGATGCTCAAGTATTTCATGAAAATGAGAGAAACCAATATGGCAATTGGAAGTGAAATGATAATCACAAGCGCACTTGGAAAGTGATACAGAAAAAGAAGAACAATGAGACTCACAATAATTATTTCTTCAAGCAGTGTGTGTTTCAAAGTTGAGAGAGCCCGCTCGATGAGGTTGGATCGATCGTAGGCAGTTTTGATGCTTACACCTTGCGGAAGACCTTTTGCAATTTCTGCAATTTTTGCTTTTACGAGATCGATCACTTCTTTTGCATTTTCACCATAGCGCATCACGACAATTCCACCCACCACTTCACCGTCGCCGTTTTTGTCCAGCAAGCCGCGGCGAATGTCTGAGCCAAGTTGAACTGCTGCAACATCCTTTACAAAAACAGGAGTTCCTTTTTCATTTACGCCCACCACAATATTTTCCAGGTCAGTTTTTGATTTGATGTATCCTAATCCGCGCACAACATATTCGATGTTGTTCATTTCAAGTAATTTTCCACCAACATCGTTATTGCTTTTTCTCACTGCAGCTACAATGTGTTGAAGATCTACGTTGTGAGAAAGAAGTTTGTTGGGATTCACATCAATTTGATATTGTTTCACAAACCCGCCAACGCTTGCTACTTCTGCAACTCCGGGCACCGAGTTTAATTGATAGCGAATGTACCAATCTTGTAAGGTGCGAAGTTCACCTAAGTCGTGCGTTTCACTTTCCACGGTGTACCAGTAAACATGGCCAACGCCAGTTCCATCTGGGCCAAGTGTTGGCATAACTCCATCTGGTAAAAGTCCGCTTGCGAAATTGAGTTTTTCTAACACACGAGTTCGTGCCCAATAGACATCAACATCATCTTGAAAAATCACATAGATGAGAGAGTAGCCAAAAAAAGATTGAGCGCGCACAACTTTTAATTTTGGCAAGCCTTGCAAATTGCTGGCAAGGGGATAAGTGATTTGATCTTCGATTACTTGCGGAGATCTTCCTTGCCATTCGGTGTAGACGATGACTTGGTTGTCTGAGAGATCGGGAATGGCATCAACAGGAGTGTTGAATGCAGCCCAAAATCCCCACAAGATGAGGAGAAGATAAAATAAAATAATCAGCATTTTATTTTTTGTGGAATATTCGATTATTTTTTCAATCATAGCTTGCTCCTAATGCTGATGTGCCGGCGTTGTGCCTTGTTCAAAACTTGAGTTGAGTTCGGCTTCAGAATCAAGCAGGAAGCCGCCTTGCGAAACAACTTCTTCGCCTTCACTTATTCCTTCTTCTACGATGAAGTGATCATCAGCTTTTTCTCCCAACACAATGCTTCGCGGCGCAAAATGATTTTTTTCAACGACAACCCAGACAACTTTTTTTGTTCCGGTGTTAATGACACTGGAACTTGGAATGCTTAAGTGTTCACCAAGATCGAGGTGAATTTCAGTGTGAGCAAACATTTCTGGAAACACTTGAGTTGCGTGAGATGCGTTAACTTGAATGCGTACTTTTGATGTACGAGTTGTGTGATCGAGGACAGGGCTTATTGCTGCTACAGTTCCAAAAACGGGTGAAGCATTTTTTCCAAAATGGATTTTAACTTGTTGTCCTTGTTTTATATTTTTGAGTTCTTCTTCATACACGGAAGCATTGATCCATACTGGTTTTCCTGGCGATGTGATATAAAGCGACTCATCTGCTTTTTTTGTTTTTTGAAGTATGCGGAGTTCTTCTTTGCTGATTCCAAGAAGTTCTAATTTTTTTTGTGCCGCTTGAAGAAGTGTATTGTTTTGGGCGTGAATATCAGAAAAACCACTTCGTGAAGATGACTGTGTAAGGTTCAGTGCGCTAATGTATTCTTGTTCAGCGATAAAAAGCTCGCGATCATAAGCCACAATACTTGCTGCTCGAAGAGTTTTGAAAAGATTTTTCTTTTCCACTTTGGTGGTAGCAACATTTCCCAACATTTGCTGCTGAGGAGAAAGGCTAAGCGTTTTGATTTCGTTACTCAAACTCTCTTTTGCATTTTCTTCATGACGCTGCGTTTCTTTTTTAATCAAGCGCATTCCACAGATAGGACAGTTTCCTGGTTTGTCCTGTTTGATTTGCGGATGCATCGAACAAGTGTAGTACACATTTTCTTGTTCATGCTGATGCGTATTCTGAAAAACAGTGTGATACAGAAAATAACTTCCCACGGCTAAAAGAAAAAGCAGTGCTGCAAGAAAGTATTTTTTTTGTGTTGATTTATTCATGGCTTTCTCCTCGTGGTGAAGCAAAGTTTTTTCCTAAAAGATAATTTAATTTTGCAACGGCTTGCGCAGAACTGGTTTCAGCAGCGACAAGTTCTAGCTCAAAATGTTGAACTGAAAGTTGATTTGTTAACACATTGATAAATTCAATTTTTCCAGTTTGATATGCACTTTTTGAATTCGCAAAAGCAGCTTTGGCTTGTGGTAACAAAGCTTGGCGGATGAGCGTTTGTTTTTTTTGCGTTCGTTTAAGCTCAGCGGTGATTTCTTCAAGTGAAGAGGAAAGTCTGTTTTTAGTAGATTGAGCTAAAGCTTGTGATTGTTGAAGCAGAGCTTTGCTTTCAAGTATTTTTTTATTTTGTTTTCGAGCCGCAAAAATCGGCAAAGGAACAGAAAGAGAAACGCTAAAAAAATCTTCTCCTTGAACAGGATCGTTGGCCATAAAGGCACGTTGTCTATAAGCCAGCCCAAGATCCACATTGGGAAGTGCCGAAAGCGTTGCGAGTCGTTTTTCCATTTTTGCAACGTCAATTTGTTTTTGTGAAATGAGATAACGCCAGTTTGTTTTTTGAGCTTTGGCAAAAAGAATTTTTGCTTCGGGAGATATTTTTGAGTTTGGAGTATTTTTCGAAAACAAAAGTTTTTCTTCTAAAGCATGACCAACTAAAAATTCAATGTGACTTCTCAAGCTTGTTTGTTCTTTTTCTAAATCCAACAATTGTTCTGCAGTGCTGCCATAATCAATTTGCGCCTTCAGCACATCTTGTTCTGTGGACATGTTGCTTGCAAATTTTTGTTGTGAAATGGCAACTAATTCTTTCGAAATGTTTTGGTTACGTTTTATAATGTCAATGGAACGCGTTATCAAAAAGTATTGATAATAGTGATGCTGCAATTCCCAAATAATTTTCCCAATCGTATCTTGAGCCTTCAGCGCTTCTGCATCAGATTGAAGTGAGGCCTTCTTTTTGGAAGTTCCTTTTTTCCCGGGGAAGGGAATGTTTTGCTTCAAGCCATATTGAATGCCACTCATCGGTGTTCTTTTGAGTGAGGGATCTCCCACGGGAACGTTCGAAAACTCTACACTTGCGCGTGGATCATCCCAAGCGCCGGCTTGTGGAATTCTGGCTTCGGCTGCAAGAAGGCTTGCCTTTGCGGCTTGAATTTCAGGATTGGAAATGAGGGCTTCTTGAATTAACTGCTCAAGACCCATTCCATTCCCAGCCAAAGTGGGAGCGCTCACAAAAACTTGAGCTAAAAAAAGTGCGAGAAAAATACGTTTCATACTTTATCCTTATCGTAAAAAAGATCATCACCGCCATGCGAATGGCGTACGAAAAAGATAAAGCTTAAATGGTGAAAACGTTTTTGATGAGGTAAAGCGGTGGCGCGGAAGAAGAGTGAAAACGTTCATGCTCTGACGTAAAGAAGTTTTGTTTTACCACTTGAACATCAAGTGAGCTGAAGAGAATGGTGGCAAAGCCAAGGAGGGTAAAGTGTTGAAGTGAGTTTACTTCTGAAAAAGCTTGAAAAAACTGATCCGAATTGTGGGTGCAGTTTGATTTTTGCGTTTGAGGCTCGGTTTGTTCTTCTTGTTGGTTTTCGCAGCAGCTATGAGTTGACGTTTCGAGAGACTCACTTGCTTGACATACCGAGGCACACACCAGTGCAGCCGACGAGCAGAGCCAAGCTGCAAGCAGAATCCAACGAAAATTCTTTTGGGCCAACTTTTGCATAGATAGAATAATGATGAACTCTATTTGCTTGAAATACAAGCACTTTTTTTCAAGTGCTTGGAATAAAAGACCATTTTTGGGCTGAAAAAAGCCTTCAAAACGTTAAAAAACACGAAACTTTTTTCTTCATCCCACGATAAAGGCGAGAGATGAACGATCAGATTTAGAATGAAAAGGAGTGAATATGGCTGGAATTTTACAATTGGGAATAGCGGCTAAAGCCCCTTCGCTTGCTTCTTCGCTAGCATCTGTGAATGCTGCCTTTGCGGGCAGAAATCTTAGCAAAGCCCCGGCTTTTTTTGTGGGACATGTTTCAGCGCCTTCACTTTCAAGGCCATCAGCACCAACACTTTTTGCGCGCTCTGCTGTAGCAGCGCTTGCGGTGGCGAGTGCTGCGCCATATTCGGAAGAAACAGCGCCGGGTTCATGGTTTGTCTTGTTGCCGGCACTGTTAACAGCCATTACTTTTGCGGCAAAGCTTGCTCGCTCTCAAAAACCAAAGAGTCTCGATCTTGCAAATATCGCCTTCTTTGCATCGCTTTCAGTGTTTGCAGCATCAGTAGGTATTACGCTTGGTCTCGATCCATGGCCGCAGCCGCAAGGCCACATTTCAGAGCTTGGAAAATTGCTTGGATCTGCGTTTGTTGGCGGAGGCTTCGCTGCACTTTCTCCTGAGCGTCGAAAACAAATTCTTGCTACCATTTTCCGTACTTTATCGGACGATTAGAACAAAAGGGGCCAAGTCTTTGCCCCATTTTTTGGGGAAGGATTTATGAAGGATCAATAATTTGAAGTTCGCGGATACTTGTGCTGCTAGGGCGTGTTAACACTATTTAAGACCCTCCACGATAAGCACGAAAAGAATAAAGCCAATGAACATGATGTCGAGCTTTTCAAAGCGACTGAAGATACGACGATAGCCTTTGAGCCTCCGAAAGAGT
>Ga0210019_1001076_pt1 | contig 30481 bp, 28 predicted proteins | sample CryGeyCG2114_020_2_FD_183969 | JGI IMG/M metagenome (GOLD analysis project Ga0210019, IMG submission 183969) | Groundwater microbial communities from aquifer - Crystal Geyser CG11_big_fil_rev_8/21/14_0.20 (SPAdes) (version 2) | ecosystem: Environmental > Aquatic > Deep subsurface > Groundwater ...
ACCGGCGATTGAGGTCGGCGAAATACCGGTCGGCCTGCACCCGCCATTCCTCCAGGTTCGCCGGGGGCGTTTCACCTGCCGAAAGCATCCCAGAAAGCGGTTGAAAACGTCCCAGCCCCGACCAGGCATCCAGCCAGTCGGTCATCAGGCGTTCCATGTCGGACCGCCATATCTCCATCGGCGTCTCAGCCGCGTGTTTCACAGGGACCTCGGTCCTGCCGTCGGTGGTTTTCCCTTCCGCCTTGGTTTCCGTCGCGGATTGCTGCGCGGTGCTCATTGGTCTCCTCCTTCCAGTGGTGATGATGCGCTTCACTGAAGGAAGATGGTGAGTGCACCCGGACGATGCCATGACTTAAATCAACGGCACACGTAAAAATACCGGCGACGACGCGATACAACTTCCGGTAAAGACGGCGGCCGGCGACGGCTCAGTGGTCGTCGCCGTGATGGCCGGCGATCGGGCCGTCCTTGAACAGGGTCTCGCGGAGTTCCTTGTCGAACTGCGGCATGTTGCGGCGCAGCCACTCCAGGACCATGGCGGCGTGCTCGATCTCCTCGTCCCGATTGTGCGCCAGGATCGCCTTCAGGTCCGGGTCCGACGTGGCATCGACGCGCTGCTGGTACCAGTCGACGGCTTCCAGTTCCTCCATCAGCGAAACGATGGCCCGGTGGCGGTCCATGGTCTCTTCGGACAGCTTGTCGATCGGTTCGTGGTAACCTTCGTTGGACATGGAAATTCCTCGTTAGATATGGGGAAGACGGATGTAATGCCGGAGTCATAGCACAGAACGTGCAGGCGCCAAGACGCCGATTAGAATTATTCTAAGACGTGACCCGGTCCCTGAGACGTTCCGCCAAGGCGGCGATGACGTCCATGTTCCCCGGCGCGAGCCTCCAGTTCATGGCCAGGCCGTCGTCCATGCGCCGGGGCAGCACATGGACGTGAAAGTGCGCCACTGACTGCGCCGCCGCCGGACCGTTCGCCTGCAAAAGGTTCATGCCCGGCGGATCCAATTCGTCGCGGATCGCCGCCGCCACGCGCTGCGCCAGGCGCACCACGGCGGTCAGGTCTTCGGGATCGACGGCGAACAGGTCGGGGGCGTGGGCCTTGGCGATCACCAGGGCGTGGCCCGGGTTGGCCGGGCTGATGTCCATGAAGGCGAGCGCCCGCACGTCCTCGGCCAGCTTGAAACACGGCACCTGGCCGGCGACGATCTTGCAGAAGATGCAGTCCGTATCCTGGGTCATCCGATCCTCCCCCTGCCCCTATCCTCCGCCCCTTTGGAACGCGCGGTCGAACGCGGCGATCGACGCCGTCCGTTCGTCCTCGGCATATCCGGTAAAGGTCAGCGTCACGTCCATGGCCTCGACCTCCATGAGGGCGATACGCCGCCGACGCTCCGGCCCCAGGGAAATCTCCAGCCGCCGCCCGTCCTTTTCGAGCACGATGCCGGCAGGCGTTTCCTGATAGTCCTCCGTGCCCAGGGCCTTGGCGATGCCGCGAAAGAACCCGGCCCGCGTCAGGGCCATCTCCTTGGTCACGACGACCGTGCCGTCCGCACTGTCCACGGATTCAGCCCCCCGCCACCGGCGGCCACATGGCCAGCGCGTCGCCGTCGCGGAAGGTCGTGGCCGCCCGCGCCGAGGGCTCGACATAGACGCCGTTCAACAGCACCAGATGGCACATCTTTTCCGGCAGGCCGAGCTGGGCGATGACCGTGGCCGGGGTGGCAGCCTCGGTGACCTCCAGGTCGGCCTCGTTCCCCTTGGTCCCCGGCGGCAGGTAGTCGGCCAGGGCGGCATAGAGCTTGACCCGGATATTCATGCGGCCGCCGGCCCCGGCGCCTCAGGCATAGGCATGGGCGACATAGGCTTCCATGATGCGGTGCGGGTCGGCCATCAGGCGGTCCTTCCACGGGCCCAGGCGGGTGCGGTTCTGGATCAGGCCGCGGATCACCCCCATGTGGTCCGTGCGCCCCAAGGACAGGGCGCCGACCAGGACGTCGTCCTTGAAGTTGAGGCGCAGGTACTTGAAACGGTCGCGGTCCAGGGCCTCGGCGCTGTCCGTGCCCTTGCCCCCCTCCCAGTCGCCGAACGAGGTCGAGATCAGTCCCGCCGTGTCCAGCACGTTCATCTGCAGCGAGCCCTTGTAGGGCGTCACCCGCCCCGCCATGTTCAGCGCCGCGATGCGGCCGTGCTCGGTCGAGGTCGGCTGGATGGCGTGGACGTTGAACCCGCCGCCGAAGTCGGGCCCCTGGGCGCAGTCGCCGGCGGCGTAGATGCCGGAGACGGTGGTCTCAAGATGTTCGTCGACCAGGATGCCCTGCTCCGTCTTGACGCCGGTACCGTCGAGGAAGCCGATGTTGGATTTCACCCCGGCGGCGACGACGACCAGGTCGGCCGGCGCCGTCTCGCCGTTGTCCATGGCGACGGCAAGACGCCCGTCCTTCCCTGCCACCTCGGTCACCTTGGTCGAGGTATGCACGGCGATGCCCTTGGCTTGGCACCAGTCCTTGATCAGGTCTGCCGCCGTCTCGTTCATCATGCGCGGCACCATGCGGTCCAGGGCCTCGACCACGGTCAGGTTGACACCCCGCTCGACCAGGGCCTCCAGGATGATGCAGCCGATGAAGCCGGCGCCCATCAGCACGACGTCCGATCCCTTTTTCGCCAATTTCTCGATCGCGCGGCAGTCTTCGAGGGTCCAGCAGTGGTGGACGCCCGGCAGGTCGAGGCCCGGCACCGGCGGCTTGATGGGGCCGGCCCCGGTGGCGATCAGCAGCTTGTCGTAGGGCTGCTCGCCGCCTCCCTCGAGTTTCACCCTGCGCCCCTGGACGTCGATGCCCTGGGCCCGGCCTTGGCGATAGGAGATGCCGAGCCTGTCGTAATGCCCGGGCTCCTTGCGCAGGTGCGTGCCGCCGTGGTCGATGATGCCGGTCAGGACGTAGGGGATGGCCATGCGGGAATAGGGCGGATCGGCCTCGTCGCCCAGCAGCACGACCTCCGCCCCCGGATCGGTCCTGGCGAGCGTTTCCGCCGCGACGACCCCCGCCGGGCCGGCGCCGATGACGACATAGGTCATGACCCTACATCCCCAGGCGGCTGACCGTTTCGTTGGTCGGCACGCCGTCCTTGGACCAGCCGCGAAGCTGATAGTACTCCGGCAGCATCTTTTCCAAGCCGTTGGTCAGCCCCTTGGCCGGGCCGGTCTTGGCCGCGTCCTTGAGCAGACGCTTGGGCAGGGTGTCGTCCTTGCCGGTGAATCCGGCGGCCAGGTTGAACTGGCGCTCCAAGTTCCACACCCGCTCGCCGACCTCAAGCAGCTTTTCGACCGACCAGTCGCCCTCGCAGGCGGCGTCGATCTGCGGCGCGATGTCCTCCAGCGTCCAGGCGAAGGTGGTGAACACGCAGATGCCCGCGCTGTCCACCGCCGCCGTCGCGTCCTGGAACGCCTTGACCAGGCCCGCCTTGCCGTCGGTGACCAGGGGATCGGTCTTTTCCGGGATGCCCAGGATCTCCGAGGCCACGGTATAGCTGCGCAGGTGGCAGGCCCCGCGGTTGGAGGTCGCATAGGTCAGGCCCATGCCCTGGATGCCGCGGCTGTCGTAGGCCGGGAACTCCTGCCCCTTCACGGACATGGAGAGTTCCGGCTTGCCGTACTTCTCGCACAGCAGCTTGGACCCCAGGCCGATCTCCGCCCCGAAGCCCTCGCCACGGCCGGTCAGTTCCGCAAGGTCCGTCAGGGCCTTGGCCGAGCCGAATTTGACCTCGATCCCGCCCGTGTCCTTGGCCGTGATGACGCCGTCCTCGAACAGTTCCATGGCCGCGCCCAACGTGGCGCCGAAGGAAATGGGGTCGATCCCCTGTTCGTTGCACACGAAGTTGGCGAAGGTCAGGGCGTCCAGGTCGTCCACGCCCGTGGCGGCGCCCAGCGCCCAGGCGGCTTCGTACTCCAGCCCGCCGGACGCCACTTGGTATTGCGGCCGCTCGGCGACCGTGTAATGGGTGCGGTCGACGGTCGAGACCCGCCCGCAGGCGATGGTGCAACCGAAACAGGCGGCGTTGCGCACCAGATTGGGCTTGCCGTCCGATTCCCGGGGCTCGGCCATGGCCTCGGCGGAAATCTTGGACGCTCCCTCGAACTGGATGTCGCGGTGATTGCGGGTCGGCAGCGCGCCCGTCTCGTTGATCACGTTCATCAGTACCTGGGTGCCGTAGGCCGGCAGGCCCTGCCCCGTCACCGCGTTCTCGGCCAGCACCTTCTTGCCCGCGGCGGCGGCCTTCAGGAAGCGGGGCATGTCGTCGACGGAAACGCCTTTGGTGCCGCGGATCGCCACTGCCTTGAGGTTTTTCGAGCCCATCACCGTGCCGACGCCGGAGCGTCCGGCGGCGCGGTGCATGTCGTTGACGACGCAGGCGAACTTGACGCCCTTCTCGCCCGCCACGCCGATCGAGGCGACGCGGATCTGCGGATCGCCGTGCGCTTCCTTGATGCCTTCTTCCGTGTCCCACACGGAAGTGCCCCAGTAGCCGGAGGCGTCTTCAAGGCGGCAGTCGTCGTTGTCGATGAACAGGTAGACCGGCGCCTTGGCGCGGCCTTCGAAGATGATCATGTCCAGCCCGGCGTTCTTCATCTCGTTGCCGAAGAAGCCGCCCGAGTTGGAGCACGCGATGGCGCCCGTGAGCGCCCCCTTGGTGATCACCGAGTAGCGCCCTGCCGTCGACGCGCAGGTGCCGGTCAGCGGCCCGGTCGCCATGATCAGCTTGTTCCCGGGATCAAGCGGATCGACCTTGGGGTCGATCTCCTCCATCAGGTATTTGGTCGCCAGGCCGCGCTGCCCCAGGTAGCGCTGGGCCCAGTCCATGTTGAGGGGTTCGTGCGTGCAGGTGCCCTTGGTCAGGTCGACCCGCAGGATGCGTTTTGCCCATGCCATGACATCATCCTCCCGTTCAATGCGCCGCCTGTTGGCCGGCGTCGGTCCTGGCCGCCCATTTGCGCATCTTGTCGAGGCCCGTCCAGTCGGCGTCGACGAAGGTGATGGCCTCGGTGGGGCAGGCCTTGGCGCATTCCGGATCGCCGCCGCACAGGTCGCACTTGATGACCTTGCCGGTCGCCGAGTTGTAGTTCACCGTCCCGAAGGGACAGGCGATGGTGCAGACCTTGCACCCGACGCAGAGGTTGTCGTTGACCTCCTTGGCGCCCGTCAGCTTGTTCAGCGCGATGGCGTCGACGGGACAGGCATGCATGCACCAGGCCTCGTCGCACTGCGTGCACGTATAGGGCACGAAGCGCCCCTGGTCGTGGAAGTTGAAGACCTTGATCCGCGACTTGGACGGATTGAACACGCCCTCGTTCTCGAAAGAGCAGGCAAGCTCGCACTGCAGGCAACCCGTGCACTTGCCCGGATCGATGTTCAAGGCTTTCAGCATGAAATCCTCCCGTTCGGTATGTTTGCTGGTCAGGCGTGCCGGCCGATTTTCGCGTTTTTGCGGCACCGGACGCCGTAATTCATTGGCTACAAGCTTAGCACTCCACCCCGGGGGTCTTGGGATTTTTTTTGTCCGGGAACACCCGGTCAACGAACTTTAAAAGGACTTTACAAGCGCCTTGGCGAGCGCCAAACCAAGGGCATGAACGCAGAAGACTATCTGAACGACTTCGAGGCCTTCCGCCAACTCCCCCATGCGATCACGCTGCTGGGGATGTCGGGCGTGGGCAAGACGATGCTGTCCACCAGCCTGCGCCGCAAGGCCGACTGGTTCCACTATTCGGCCGACTACCGCATCGGCACGCGCTACCTGTCGGAACACATTCTGGACAACATCAAGTACAAGATCATGCACATGCAGGATCCCTTCGTGGCGAACCTGCTGCGCTCCGATTCCATCTACATCAACCACAACATCAGCGTCGACAACCTGGACCCGGTGTCGACCTTCCTCGGCATGTACGGCGACCCGGCCCAGGGCGGGCTGGACAAGGCGACCTTCCTGGAACGTCAGAACCTCTACAAATGGGGCGAGCAGGAATCCATGAAGGACACGGGTCACTTTGTCGCGAAGGCCTGGGAGATCTATCGCTGCAAGGACTTCGTGAACGACGCGTCGGGCAGCCTGTGCGAGGTCGTCGACCTGGACGACCCGAACGACCCGGTGATCGCGGCGCTGCGCGCGGAGACCCTGATCCTCTACATACGCGCCGGACAGGCGGACGAGGAAGCCCTCATGGAGCGCGCGGAGACGGACCCCAAGCCCCTGTTCTATCACCCGGCCTTCATAGAAAAGCACCTGGCCGGGCAACCCGACGACGGGCGCGGCGTGGGGCCCAAGGATTTCGCCCGCAAGCTGTTCCCCGACCTGGTTCAGGACCGCAAACCGCGGTATCAGGCGATGGCCGACAGATACGGCTTCACCATCGACGTCGCCGGCCTGTTCGCCGACCCGCCGGCGGGACAGTTGGTGCCGGGCGCCGACAAGATTTTGCGGCGGGTACTCGAGACCATCCGCGCCCGATCCATGGACAACGAGGTTGCGGCGGCCAACGCCAGGTACTATGTGAACGCATGCCGCGCCCGGGCCCAGCGCCGGGCGCGGGATATCTAGACGCTCCCCTGCCGCGTCCGCGGCACCGCCTACCCGCATCCTGAAACCAACGCCGGACAGGTCAGCATGCCGATCAAGATCCCCTCAGACCTTCCCGCCCGCGCCGTCCTGGAACAGGAAGGCGTGCCGATCATCGGCGAGGACCAGGCGATCCGCCAGGACATCCGCCCGCTGCGTATCGCGGTGCTGAACCTGATGCCGCTGAAGCAGAAGACCGAAACGCAGATCGCCCGCGTACTGGGCGCGACGCCCCTGCAGATCGAAATGCACCTTCTGGCGCTGACCACCCACAAGCCCAAGACCGTGGACGAGCAGCACATGATCGACTTCTACCATCCGTGGACACAGGTCACGGATCAGAAATTCGACGGCCTGATCGTCACCGGCGCACCCATCGAGCAGCTGCCGTTCGAACAGGTCACCTATTGGGACGAGTTGTGCCAGATTTTCGACTGGTCGCGGTCCAACGTGCACGGCCTGTTCAACCTGTGCTGGGGCGCGCAGGCCGCCCTCCACCATTTCTACGGCATCCCCAAGTACCAGTTGCCGAAGAAGGCCTTCGGCGTGTTCGAGCACCGGGTCCTCAATACCGCGTCGGAACTGTGCCGCGGCCTGAACGATACCCTGAACATCCCCGTATCGCGCCATACGGAGAACCACGCGGACGATCTGAAGCCCTTCCCGAACCTGGAAGTCCTGATGGAAAGCCCGGTCACGGGGATCGCCCTGGTGCATGACCACGCGCTGGGTCATGTGCACATGTTCAACCATCTGGAATACGATTCCGACACGCTGGACGCCGAATACCGCCGCGACGCCGCCAAGGGCGAGAACATCCAGGTGCCCGCCAACTACTACCCCGGCGACGACCCCGGGAATACGCCGGTCAACCGCTGGCGCGCCTATGCCCACATCCTGTTCGGCAACTGGATCAACATGATCTACCAGTCGACGCCGTTCGACCTGCACCGGATCGGCGCGGATTGACGCCAGCCCCGCCTTGGATATTGTATACAAACAAGGGAGGCACACACGGATATGAAGGTCCGCCGACCAAGGTAGGAAGCGTCCATGAACAAGATTTCCGCGGCTCAACAGCGGGCACTCCTGACGCGCCTGGCAGAGCGCATTACCCGGTACGACCCCGACGTGATCTCCGAAAAGGGCCTTTGGCTGGCCAAGCTGGGCATCACCGACACGGTCGGCGTGACCCTGGCGGGCCTGCCCGAGGACTGCACGCAGATCGCCCTGCGCACGCCCGGCGTTGCCACGGCGCCGGGGGCGTCTCTCGTCTTCGGCAGCGGGCTTCGGACCAGCGCGCTGGACGCGGCCTTCGTCAACGGCATCGCCTCGCATGCCCTGGACTATGACGATTTCTCGTCCGTGTTCGGCGGCCACCAGTCGGTGCCGCTGGTCGCCCCGCTGTTCGCGCTGGCCGAGGACCGGAGCCTGTCCGGCCGGGACCTGATCGCCGCCTATGCGGTGGGGCTGGAGGCCGAGATGCGCCTCGCCCGCGCGGTTCATCCGCACCATTACGACAAGGGCTGGCACCCGACGGCGACGCTCGGCATCTTCGGCACCGCGGCGGGCGCCGCGCGCCTGCTCGGCCTGAGCGTCGAGCAGACGGCTCTGGCGCTCGCCATCTCGGCGTCGCTGGCAAGCGGGCTCAAGGCCAACTTCGGCACCATGACCAAGCCGCTGCACATCGGCCATTCGGCCCGTTCGGGCGTTCTCGCTGTCCTCCTGGCGGAACAGGGGTTCGACGCCAATCCGGGCGTCCTGGAGCACCACCAGGGCTTCTTCGAGGTATTCAACGGCGCCGGCACCTATGCGGCCGAACGCCTGCTGGAGGGCTGGGACGGCGGCCCCTGGGAGATCGAGGCCGAGACGCTGGCGATCAAGCAGTTCCCCTGTTGCGGCTCCACCCACCAATGCATCACCGCCATGCAACGCTTGGCCCGTAAGCACGACATTCCGGCCGAGGCCGTCGCGGGCATCGAGATCATGCCCCATCGGCGGCGCCTCAGGCATACCAACACGCCCATGCCCGACAGCGAGCTTGAGGCCAAGTTCTCGGTCCAGTACGTGGTCGCGCGCACGCTTCTGGACGGCACCGTGAAGCTGAAGGACTTCGAGGGCGACGCCTTCCGCGAGGACGCCGTGCGCCGCCTGTTGTCCGTGACCACGGCGCGGCCCCATCCGGACCTGGAAGGCGACACCGCCGACCAATGGGGGGCGGAAATCGTCGTCACCCTGAAGGACGGACGGAAGGTCTCGGAAACGGTCTCCAACCTGATCGGCCGCAGCGGCGACGACGCCATGACCGCCGCCGACCTGTGGGAGAAGTTCGAGGACTGCGCCGGCCGCGCCCTGCCCGCCGGCCGCCTGCGCCCCCTGTTCGACGGCCTGATGGTCCTGGAGCAAGCCGACAGGGTCCCCGACCTGGTCCGACTCATGGACACCGGCGCCTGAGGTCTGCATCGGCTGCAGGCCGGCTATGACGAATTGGCGAATTCCACCCCTTGTGAGCCGGTGCAATCTGGCGCAATCTCCGCTTCGTGGTGACCGTTAGGCAGCGCCGCCGCACCGCCCCTTGCGCGGGGATCAGCGCGCCCTATTTATGCGTCGTTCAATCCGTGCGGCCCGGCAGCGCCGCGTGTTGAGGCCCGGTCACGCCACTGCTCTTGGGATGCCCAGAATAAGATGAAGAACGTCCTTGCGGCGGCGTTGGTCGCCGCTGTCCTGCATGCATTGGCTTGGGCGGCGACGCTGGAAACCGCGGTCCTGCCCGACGTCACGGGCAAGGTCCATTCCATGTCCTTCAACATCGGCGCCCCCCGCGAGGCCTGGTTCGGGCGGCCGGCGACCCTTGAGGAACTGGCCGGCGCGCTGGACGTCGTCGGGCCCGTGACCCGCTCCGTCCGCACTTACACGGTCGGCGGCATCCAGGCCCAGGTGCCCGAACTCGCCAAGGAACGCGGTATCGAGGTCATGCTCGGCATCTGGCTGGGCCGCGACGCCGCCGCCAACCGGCGCGAGATCGAGACGGCGGTCTCCCTGGTGCGCAAGCATTCCAACATCCGCGCCGTGTTCGTCGGCAACGAAACGCTGCTGCGCGAGGACATGACGGTCGAGGAATTGATCGCCGTCCTCCGCGAGGTCCGTACCCGCGTGCCCGTGCCGGTGACCACGGGAGAGACCTGGGACCGCTGGATATCCAACCCGGAACTGGCCGAAGAGGTCGATTTCCTGTCGATCCACGTGCTGCCCTACTGGGAGGCCGTGGGCGCCCGGAACGCCGTGCCCTACGCCATGCGCCGCTACAAGGAAGTCGTCGACACCTTCCCCGGCAAGGACGTGATCATCGCCGAATTCGGCTGGCCGTCGCGCGGCTACCGCAACCGCGAGGCCGGGCCAGACCCCATGAACCAGGCCACCATCGTCCGCGAGTTCATTTCCGAAGCCTCGCGCCACGGCATCGGCTACAACCTGATGGAAGCCTTCGACCAACCGTGGAAGACCGTGGAAGGAAGCGTCGGCCCCTATTGGGGCGTGTTCGACCGCGACGGCAATCCCAAATTCTCGCTGGCCGGCGCCGTGGAACAGCCGGAGCAGTGGCGGCGCGGCGTCCTGGCCCTGATCCTGGGCGCCGTGATCACCGGCCTGTGGCTGACCGCGCGGCGGCCGACCTTCGGCCACGCCATGGCCATGGCGATTGCCGCCAACGCCCTGGCGGCGGCGGTGGCGGTGGCGCTGCTCTATCCCTTCGAGAACTACCTCAACCCCGGATCGGCCGTCGCCTGGGGCCTGGGCATGGTGCTGATGCTGCCGCTGACCCTGGTCACGCTGGGTAAGCTCGACGAAGTCGCCGAGGTCACCCTGGGTCCCCGGCCCAAACGCCTGTGGCGGGCCGAGGACGCACCCAAGGACGCACCCCTGCCCAAGGTCTCGATCCAGATCCCAGCCTACCGCGAGAACCCGGCCATGCTGATCGAGACGCTGAACTCGGTGGCCGCGCTCGATTATCCGGCTTTCGAGGTCGTGGTGATCATCAACAACACGCCCGACGAGCGCCTATGGCGCCCGGTGGAGGCCCATTGCGCCAAGCTGGGTCCGCGCTTCAAGTTCCTGAACTTCCCCAAGATCAAGGGCTTCAAGGCCGGCGCCCTGACGGCCGCCATGGCCCATGTCGCCGGGGAGGCGGAGATCCTCGCCGTGCTGGACGCCGACTACGTGGTCGACCCCGTCTGGTTGACGGACCTGGTGCCCGCCTTCTCCGACCCCAAGGTCGCCATGGTGCAGGCGCCGCAGGACCACCGCGACGGCGAACGTTCGCTGCTGGGGCGTTGCATGAACGCCGAATACACGGGTTTCTTCGACATCGGCATGGTTCAGCGCAACGAGACCGACGCCATCGTCGCCCACGGCACCATGCTTCTGGTGCGGCGCGCCGCCTTCGAGGCCGTCGGCGGCTGGTCTCCCGACACCATCACCGAGGACACGGAACTGGGCCTGCGCCTGTTCGAGGCCGGTTACCACGCCCATTACACCAGACGACGATACGGCTGGGGCCTGCTGCCCGACACCTACCGCGCCTTCAAGACCCAGCGCCACCGCTGGGCCTACGGCGCGGTGCAGATTTTCCGCAAGCACTGGCGCCACATGCTGCCGGGAAGCAAGACCCTGACCCGCCCGCAGAAGGTCCACTACGTCACCGGCTGGCTGCACTGGCTATCGGACGCCGTGGGAGCGCTGGCCGCCGTGGTCAACCTGGCCTGGGTGCCGTTCGTGCTGTTCATCGGCGCCATGCTGCCGCCCATCCCCTTCACGCTGCCCATCCTGGCCGCCTTCGGCGCGGGACTTCTGCATTGCGTACTGCTGTACATGGCGCGGGTGAAGATCGGCCCGGCGCGCATCGCCGGGGCCGCCCTGGCGGCGGCCAGCCTGCAGTGGACCGTGGCGCGCGCCATCTATGACGGCATCAAGTATCCGGACCTGCCGTTCCGCCGCACGCAGAAAGGCAAGACGCCGGCGGCCGGCGACGCGGCGCAGTCGCCGGTGCTGGCGGAAACACGCATCGGCCTTGCCCTGATGGCAGGCTCCGCCACCCTGTTCGCCACCAACACCTCGGGAATCGTTGAACTGAACCTGTTCGCGGGCACGCTTCTGGTGCAGAGCCTGCCGTTCCTGGCGGCGACCGCCATGTTCGGGCTGGAACGCCGGGACGCCTTGCGCGTCGCCCGCGGCAAGTCCGCCATCGCCGCGAGCACGCCCGCCGTGGGCATCGGCGAAGCGGCCGACCGGGCCGCCGCCTGAATCTTTCACGATCGTCCGAAAGACCGGATTTCCCGGCCCTTCCGCCGCTCCCGCAATCCCCGGACCGGCCGCTCGCCGGGGCCCCGGTTGATCCCCTCCGCCCCTGCTGGTACCCTTGGGGTGATGCCCGTGGGCGGCACATCGGCAGAGTTCCCGTAAAAACGGAGCCGGTTGGGCATGAAATGCGCCGTCCAGGCGGTGGACGCGTCGGGATCTCACCGGTCCCGCTGCCCCGATGGCGGGGTGGGTAACGACAACAGGAAAACGCGTCTTTTGGTCTTCCCTGCTGCAATCCCGCGGCACGGGCAGTGGGCCTGTTGAACCGCCAAAGAAACCAGATCGCTTCGGTATGGCCGGGCCGCTCGTGGCCCGTGGGTTGTGCCGTGCCGTGGACCATAAAGCAGGCCCGTCCGGGCCTGCCGGATGCCGCCCGTTCCCGGGCGGCCGGAAACCAATGATCACGCCTTGGAGGGGCAAAATGGACGACATCAATCAAGAGCATCAGGACTTCGGCGACAACCCGCTGGAGACCCGCACGACCGATCACTACCAAAAGGAATACATCCAGTCCTTCGTCGAAAAATGGGATGAATTGATCGACTGGGACGCCCGCGCGGAAAGCGAGGGCCGATTCTTCATCGACATGCTGAAGGCCCGCGACAAGCACCGCGTGCTGGACGTGGCGACGGGCACCGGCTTCCATTCGGTACAGCTGCTGAAGGCCGGTTTCGAGGTGACCAGCGCCGACGGCAACGCGGAAATGCTGACCAAGGCCTTCGAGAATGCGCGCGAGCGCGGCCTTGTCCTGCACACCGCCCACGCGGACTGGCGCTGGCTGAACAAGGACGTGCACGGCAAGTACGACGCCATCATCTGCCTGGGCAATTCGTTCACCCATCTGTTCAACGAGAACGACCGGCGCCGGGCGCTTGCCGAGTTCTACGCCGCCCTGAAATGGGACGGCATCCTGATCCTGGACCAGCGCAACTACGACGGCATGCTCGATCACGGCTTTTCGTCGAAGCACAAATACTACTACTGCGGCGACCAGGTAACGGCGGAACCGGAACACGTCGACGCCGGCCTGGCGCGGTTCTGCTACGCGTTCCCCGACGGATCGAATTTCCACTTGAACATGTATCCGCTGCGCAAGACCTATACGCGCCAGCTTCTCACGGAAGTCGGGTTCCAGAAGATAAAGACCTACGGCGATTTCCAGGAAACCTATCAGGAAAACGATCCCGACTTTTTCATCCACGTGGCGGAGAAGAACTATCATGAATAGGCGATCGCAGGCGGTCCGCAAGGCCGAGGAATACTACGACTCGTCGGAAGCCGACGCGTTCTACCAGAACGTCTGGGGCGGCGAGGACATTCACATCGGCATCTACAACCTCCCGGACGAGGGCATCGCCCAGGCCAGCCGGCGCACGGTCGAAACCATGGCTCGCCAGATTCCGGGATTGGGCGCCGAGACGCGGGTCGTCGACCTGGGTGCGGGATACGGCGGGTCCGCCCGCTACCTGGCCGACGCCTACGGCTGCCGCGTGACCTGCTTGAACCTGAGCGAGACCCAGAACGACCTGAACCGGGAAAAAAACGCCGAAACCGGGCTGGACCACCTGATCGACGTGGTCCACGGATCGTTCGAGGACATCCCCGCCGACGACGGGGCTTTCGACCTGGTGTGGTCGCAGGATGCCATCCTGCATTCCGGCGACCGCCCCCGCGTGCTGGACGAGATCACGCGGGTGCTGGTCCCCGGCGGCAATGTCATCTTCACCGACCCCATGCAGGCCGACGACGTGCCGGCGGGCGTGCTGCAGCCGATCCTCGACCGCATTCACCTGACGACACTGGGGTCGTTCGCCTTCTACCGTGCCGAGTTCGCCAAGCGCGGATTCACCGAAGTGCGGTCCGCGCCCATGCTGGGCCAACTCCGCACCCACTACTTCCGGGTCGGTCAGGAGTTGAAAAGCCGCTACGACGAGATCGTCAAATTGTCGGGAAGGACCTACGTCGACAACATGTTGCGCGGCCTGGACCACTGGGTCGACGGCGCCGACAGGGGATACCTCGCCTGGGGCATCCTGCATTTCGCGAAGGAATAGGGCGTCATCACGCGTCGGCGGAATACGCCGTCGCCGTTACGCGGACGGCACCGTTCGCGCGGCGGGAAAGCGCAGAATCACCGTGGTGCCCTTGCCGACCTCGCTCTGGATGGCCAGGTCGCCGCCGTGCAGGTCGACAAGCTGTTTCGACAGGGTCAACCCGAGACCCGTCCCCTCGTGGGTCACGGTATGGCTGGTGCGGACCTGGCCGAACGCCTCCAGAACCAGGGGGATGTTCGCGGCCGCGATGCCGACGCCGGTATCGGCGACCTCGACCCGGATGCCGCCCCGGTAATCCACGCCGGCGGTCAGGGTCACGGCGCCGCCCTCGGGCGTGAACTTGTTGGCGTTGGAACACAGGTTCATGAGGATCTGGCGGATCACGCGGCCGTCACCCCGAAGCCGCGGCATGCCGGCGGGGATGCTGACCGTCAGCACCTGTTCCTTGGCGCTCAGCCTGGGTGCCATCAGGCGCTGGATGGTGGCGGCGACCTCGTGCAGGTCCAAGTCCTCTTCCTCCAGCTTGGCCTCGCCGGCCTCGACCTTGGAGATGTCGAGAATGTCGTTGATGACGTCCAGGAGATGGCGCGCCGAATGCTGGATGTCGCCGGCATATTCCAGGTAGCGGGCGTTGGCCATGCGGCCCATGATCTCGTCGACCATGAACTGGGAGAACCCCAGGATTGAGTTGAGCGGCGTGCGCAGTTCATGGCTCATCATGGCGAGGAACCGGGATTTGGCCATGCTCGCCTCTTCTGCACGGCGGCGCGCACCCTCCAGTTCCCGGGTCCGCTCGGCGACCGCGTCCTCCAGCCGCTCGCGCGCGCCGACCAGTTCCTCCTCGTAGGCGGCGCGTTCCGCATGGGCCGTTTCGAGGCGGTTCAAAAGGCGGTTGAACGCGTCCTGCAGGTGCCGCAGTTCGCCGTCTTCCGGTCCCACGGCCTGGATTTCCCGGTGCGGCCGCCAGCCCGGATCGATCCGGTCGACGGCGTCGGACAGCCGCGACAGGGGCCGCACCAGTTGGCGCTGGGCATAATAGTTGAACAGGATCCAGATCAGCAGCAGCTTCACCGATGCCGCCGTGAAAATCAGCATGATGGATGGCCAGGAGCGGACCAGCGACAGGTCATTCGGAAGGTAGAGTTCCACATGGCCGAGATGACGCGCCTTGTCCGCGCCCTGCGGGACGTAATTGATGTCGAAGGAATGAACCACCATGCCCGATCCTTCGCCGCCGATGGTAATGCCGTGGGCGCCCAGGCGGCGGCCGCTGAACGGATCCGTGACGGCGACGCCGTCGGCCACGGACAGCCGCACCAGGGCGGCCAGGACCGCTCCCAGCTCCTTTTCGTCATAGGCCCAAAGCTGGTCGGCGATGGGGTCGTGGAAGGCGCTTTTGACGATGCGGATCTCGCGGTCGATTTCCTCGTCCGCGCGGCGAAGGACGTCCCACACCAGGACGGCGGTGATGAGAATGCCGAACGCGAGGAACGCCAGGAAGATCGAGGTGAACAGGCGTCCCGCCAGGGTGCGCCGCACCGGGCCCGGCGCGCCCGCAGTCTTGTCGGCATCCATCGCCTTATCGGTATCCGTCGAGGATCCTGCCGATAAGCGGCGAGCGGTTGATGACGCGGATTTCGTTCCAGAAGGCATCAGCCAGTGTCGTCTTGTTCTTGTAAAACTTCTTTGAAAACAGAAGGTAGTAGGCCTTTTCGGATATCGCGGGCCGTAGTCTTACGATCCCGCCGTACGTGCCGCCGTTCTCAGCAAGATAGGGCGCGATCATGTTATCAAGTTCCGCGTAGGCCGCAACGCGTCCTTTGTCCAATTTTTCCAAGTTCAACGCTTGGGTGCGTTCCTCCTCGAAAGGGATGTCGAGCGCCTTCAACTCCCCGATCACGGAATAACCGCGGGTGACCGCCACCGCGCGGCCGCCGGCCCCCAGGAGTTTCCGGCCGTCGAAGGACACGCCCGCCTCGCGCCGCGCGAAGAACGAGTAGGACTGGAAGAACACGGCGCGGGTTTGGTCGGGCGTCTTGCCGTCGGCCAGGGTCGGATAGACGGCGTAGGCCGTGCGTTCCTTCTTGAAACTGGCGTGGAAGATGCCGTCGGCCTCGCCCGTTTCGACCATGAACAGGCCCCGTTTCCAGGGCACGCGATCAAACTTGAGCGTCACGTTCAGGCGCCGGGCGACTTCGCGGAACACGTCGATGGTGGCGCCGGGCTTGTCCACCGGCACCTTGGCCGTCGCGCCGTAGTAGCGGGGCGGGTTTTCGACAGGCTCATATACCAGCTGGATGGTTTCCGCCCGCGCCGGAACGGCGAGCAGCATCCCCACGAACGCGGACAGCCAGAACCGGAGCATGCAGCCCTCCAGACCAGGCCCGGCAGGGTCGCACCTCGCGCGCCCCGGCCGGATCACGGGACAGAGGTTATCGGCCCAACATTAACACTACATGACGGCCCGCAAGGCTCCGCCGCGTCAGAACCGCATGGCCTGCGCGACGATCACATGCTCCAGGGCCTGGATCCTGGCCAGGATCTCGGGCGACGGCGCCTCGTCGACTTCCAGAAGCGCGATGGCGTCGCCCCCCACCTCGGCCCGGCCCAGGTTGAAGGTGGCGATGTTGATCCCCGCGTCGCCCAACAGCGAACCCAGCGCCCCGATCAGACCCGGTTTGTCGTAGTTGGTGATATAGAGCATGTTCTTGCCCAGGGTGGCGTCGATGGGGATACCCTTGATCTCGACCAGGCGCGGGCGGTCGTGGAACAGGGTCCCGGCGAGCGAGCGGGTCTGGTTCTCGGTCGTCACCGTCACCTCGACGCGGGAATGGAACGCCCCGGCGTCGTCGGAGCGCACCTCGCGCACCAGGATGTCGCGGTCCTTGGCGATGGACGGCGCGTTGACCATGTTGATGCCCTCCATCGTGGGGCCCAGAAGCCCCTGCAGAACCACCGCGGTCAACGGCTTGCAGTTCAATTCGGCGCAGGTTCCCTCGTAGGAAATGGTGACCTCGCGGATGGCCGAGCGCGTCGCCTGGCCGGCGAAGCTGCCGAGCTGCTGGGCCAGGGTCATGTAGGGCCGTAGACGCGGCGCCTCCTCGGCCGTCACCGACGGCATGTTGAGGGCGTTGGACACGGCCCCGTCCAGAAGGTAGTCGGCCATCTGCTCGGCGATCTGCACGGCGACCTTTTCCTGGGCCTCGGTCGTCGCCGCGCCCAGATGCGGCGTCGCCACCACCTGCGCCATGCCGAACAGGGGGCTCTCCCTCGCCGGCTCCTCCTCGAACACGTCGATCGCCGCCCCCGCCACCTGGCCGCTTTCCAGGGCGGCCTTGAGCGCCTTTTCGTCGACCAGCCCGCCGCGTGCGCAGTTGATCAGACGCACGCCCTTGCGGGTCTTGTTCAGGGCGTCCGCGTCGATGATGTAGCGCGTGGCGTCGGTCAGCGGCGTATGCAGGCTGATGAAGTCGGCGCGGGCCAGAAGCTCGTCGAGGGTCACCTTCTCCACGCCCAGTTCCATGGCCCGTTCCTCGGACAGGTAGGGGTCGAAGGCGATGACCCGCATCTTCAGGCCCTGGGCGCGGTCGGCGACGACCGAGCCGATGTTGCCGCAACCGATAATGCCCAGCACCTTGCCGGTGATCTCGACGCCCATGAAGCGGGACTTCTCCCACTTCCCGGCGTGGGTCGACGCATTGGCCTGCGCGATATCGCGGGCCAGCGCCAGCAGCATGGCGATGGCGTGCTCGGCCGTGGTGATGGAGTTGCCGAAAGGCGTGTTCATCACCACGATGCCCTTGGCCGTGGCCGCGTTCAGGTCGACGTTGTCGACGCCGATCCCGGCGCGGCCGATAACCTTGAGGTTCTTGGCCTCCTCGATGACCGGGCCGCGCACCTTGGTCGCCGAGCGCACGGCCAGGCCGTCATAGGCGCCGATGACAGCGGCAAGGTCCTCGGGCGACAGACCGGTCTTGACGTCCACCTCGATCCCGCGGCGTTGGAAGACCTCGGCCGCGAGGTCCGACATCTTGTCGGAAATCAGTACCTTGGGCATGACGATACCCGCGGCCCTTAGGCCGCTTCACCCGCAAGCTCGGCGCGGACCTGATGGAACGCCCATTCGATCCAGGGAAACAAGGCTTCCAGGTCCGAGGTCTCCACCGTGGCACCGCACCAGATGCGGAAGCCCGGCGGGGCGGACTTGTGTTCCGAGAAGTCGTAGCCCGCGCCCTCCGCCTCGCACATCTTGGGGATGCGGCGCAGCGTCTTGCGCAACTCGTCCTCGGACAGACCGGCGAACGCCGGGTCGACGACCTTCAGCGTCACCGAGGTGCACGACCGGATGGCCGGATCGGACGCCAGAAAGTCGACCCAGGACGTACGCTCGACCCAGCGCCGGACGGCATCGAAGTTCGACTGCACCCGGCCCATGAGAACCGGCAGGCCGCCGATGTCCTCTCCCCATTTCAGGCCGTCGATGGCATCCTCGACGCACAGCAGCGACGGCGTGTTCAGGGTCGAGCCCTCGAACGGCTCGGGGTTCAGCTTGCCGTTCTTCTTCATGCGGAAGACCTTGGGAATGGCGCGCTCGGGGTGGAACGTGTTGAGGCGCTCCACCGCCCGCGGGCTCAACGCGATCATGCCGTGCGCGGCCTCGCCGCCCATGACCTTCTGCCAGGACCAGGTGACCGCGTCCAGCTTGTGCCAGGGCAGGTCGACGCCGAAGATGCAGGAGGTCGCGTCGCACAGCGTCAGGCCGGCGCGGTCATCGGGAATCCAGGAGTCGCCCGGCACCATCACGCCCGACGAGGTGCCGTTCCAGGTGAACACCACGTCGTTGTTGAAATCGACCTGCGACAGGTCCGGGATCTCGCCGAAGGGCGCCGTGAAGGCGCGGCAGTTCTCCAGCTTGAGTTCCTGTACCGCGTCCTTCGTCCATTCGTTGCCGAAGTTCTCCCACGACAGAACGTCGACGCCGCGCGCCCCGAGAAGGTTCCACATGGCGGCCTCGAAGGCGCCGGTGTCGGAACCGGGCAGGATGCCGACGTGGAAATCGTCGGGAATGCCCAGCATCTTGCGGGAACGAGTGATGACCTCGTTCAGCTTCGCCTTGCCCGTCGCGTGGCGGTGCGATCGGCCGAGAAAAGCGTCTTTGAGATTGTCGAGGGACCATCCGGGGTGCTTGGCGCAGGGGCCGGATGAAAAGCACGGATTGGCCGGGCGCACGCCCGGCTTCTGGGGAACTGGCATCGAATTTTACTCCCTTCGCTTCCAGAAGGGTCCGGTCCCGTTGGGGGGACCTGGCCCACGCGCTGTATACGCCCCGAGGGGTGGAGGCGTCAATGCGGCCCTCTGACACGACGCGTCGGAAGGCGGGCCGCATAGGATTGTCTCGCCCACTCCCAGCGACTATGGTCCTGACAAATCCTCGGCGACGAACGCATCCTTAATGGCGGACAGCACAGCTACCTCTCCCGGCAACATCCAGGCCATGGTCGTCGGCGCGTCGGACGTCGTCGCCCGACGCATCAAGTCGGTGCTCGGCGATCTGAAGGGCGTCGACCTGGCGGCCGAGGCGAAGGACGGCGTCGATGCCGTCAGCCGACTGCGCCGGCGCGCCATCGACGTCATCTTCATCGACATCGGCGACACCAACGCGAAGCTGGCTACGGACCTGTCGCGCCTGCTGAAGGTCGATGCCCATGCCCAGATCGTGCTGGTGGCGACCCTGACCTTCGCCAACGTGAAGAATGCCATGGCGGGCCTGGTCGCGGGCGCCGCCGAATTCGTCCAGGCGCCCTCGCGCCACACCCCGCATATCGCCGAGGCCGAGTTCACCCGCCAGATCGCCGACCTGGCCCTGGCCCTGGGCCGCGCGCGGCGCGACAAGGGCCAGCGCGTGATCGCCCCGCCGCCCGCCGCCCGCTTCGAGCACCCGACTCCCAAGGACTTGCGCAAGCGCCGCCTCCACGTGCCCAAGGCCATCGCGATCGCCAGTTCCACCGGCGGGCCACAGGCTCTGCTTTCTCTGTTCAACGACCTGCCGCGCGAGGTCGTCCAGCCCATTTTCCTGACCCAGCACATGCCCGCCGGGTTCACCGCCGCGCTCTCCGACCACATCAAGCGGCGCACCGGATGGCATTGTTCGGAAGGCAAGGACGGCGAGGCCGTGAAGGGCGGGCAGATCTACATGGCGCCCGGCGACTATCACATGACCGTCCGGCGGGCGGCGTCCGGACCGGTGGTCGCGACCGACCAGGGGCCGGAGGAAAGCTACTGCCGCCCCTCGGCGGAACCCATGATGCGCGGGCTGATCGACGTTTACGGGGCGGACAACGTCCTGTTCGTGGTGCTGACGGGCATGGGATCGGACGGCAAGGCGGGAGCCAAGGCGGTCGCAGACGGCGGCGGTACGGTGGTGGTGCAGGACAAGGAGACGAGCGTCGTCTGGGGCATGCCCGGGGCCGTGGCCGCCGCCGGCGACTGCCACGCCATCCTGCCGCTTTCCGACATTCCCGGGTTCATCGCCCAGGCGGCACGGGGGAAATAAGGCCATGACCGGGACCGGCGCGGACGATTTCCTGACGGCGTTCCTGCGCCGAAGCGGCCTGGCGGCGGCGGACGAGACGCCCGCCTATACGGCCCTGGCCGGCGGCGTGTCGTCGGACATCTGGCGCGCCGAACTGCGCACGGGCCCCGTCTGCGTCAAGCGCGCCCTGCCCAAGCTGAAGGTCAAGGCCGACTGGTTCGCCCCCATCGAGCGCAACGCCTTCGAGGTCGCCTGGATGGAAACGGCGAACGCCCTCGAGCCCGGAATCGCGCCCAAAGTGCTGGCCCACGACGCGGGCCTGGGCGTGTTCGCCATGGCCTATCTGGACCCGGCCGGCCATCCGACCTGGAAGGACGAACTGCGCGCCGGGCGGGCCGACCCGGCCTTCGCCCGCCGGGTCGGAGAACGCCTGAAACGGGTCCATGCGGGCACGGCGAACGACGCCGCCGCGGCCGAACGTTTCCGCACGGACGAAACCTTTTACGCGATCCGCCTGGAACCCTACCTGATCGCCACGGGCCGGGCGCATCCGGACCTCGCCCCACGCCTGGAAGCCCTTGCCGCGACCACGGCCGCCAACCGCGAGGCCCTGGTCCACGGCGACGTCAGCCCCAAGAACATCCTGGTCGCGGGGACGCAGCCCGTGTTCCTCGACGCCGAATGCGCGTGGTACGGCGATCCGGCCTTCGACCTGGCGTTCTGTCTCAACCACCTGCTCCTGAAATGCCTGTGGACGCCGTCGGCGGCGGACGGGTTCCTCGCCTGCTTCGACGCCCTCCGTGCCGGCTACGCCCCCGCCCCGGCGGTCGAGAAACGGGCCGCCACCCTGCTTCCGGCCTTGTTCCTGGCGCGGGTGGACGGTAAGTCTCCCGTCGAATATGTCACCGCCGAGCCCGAGCGCGACCGTGTGCGGCGCGCGGCCCGGCCGATGATCGAAACGCCGCCCGGACGCCTGGACGGTGTGCGCCAAGCCTGGGAAAGGGAACTCCGCTCATGACGGCCTCCTCCGCCACCGCCATCACGTCCGTCAAGGGCCGCCGTGTCTGGGATTCCCGGGGCCGGCCGACGGTCGAGGCCGACGTGACCCTGGCGGGCGGCGCCCTGGGCCGGGCCATCGCGCCGGCGGGGGCATCGCGCGGCAGTCATGAAGCCATCGACCTGCGCGACGGCGGGCCGCGCTTCGGCGGCTGGGACGTGACCGAAGCGCTGCGGCAGATCAACGGCGCCATCGCCCGGGCCCTCGGCGGCCTGGACGCCGCCGACCAGGACGCCGTCGACGCGGCCCTGATCGCCCTCGACGGCACGCCCAACAAGGCCAACCTGGGCGGCAATGCCACCATCGCCGTTTCCATGGCCGTGCTGCACGCCGCCGCGGCCGCCGCAGGCAAGCCGCTGTGGCGCCATCTGTGGGACCGGGGCGGCAATTCGGGAACGCCCGTGCTGCCCCTGCCGGAAATCCAGATCTTCGGCGGCGGCGCCCATGCCGGCCGGCGCATCGACGTGCAGGACTTCATGGTCATCGCCACCGGGGCCGACGACTACGACCAGGCGCTGGCCTGGACCGCCGAGGTCTACATCGCCGCCGGCAAGATCATGGCCGAGCGCGGCCTGCTGCAGGGGGTCGCCGACGAGGGCGGCTTCTGGCCCGCGTTCGACGCCAACGAGGACGCCGCCGAGACCCTGCTGCGCGCCATCGAGAAGGCGGGACTGAAACCGGGCGAGCAGGTCGCGATCTCCCTCGACATCGCCGCGTCGGAATTCGGCCGTGGCGGGCGCTATCGCCTGGCCCGCGAGGATCGCGGGATGTCGAGCGGCGAACTCGCCGAGATGCTGCTGGGCTGGGTCGGGCGCTATCCCATCGTATCGGTCGAGGACCCCATGGCCGAGGACGACCCGGAAGGCTTCATCGCCTTCGCCGCCGCCGCGCCGAAGCACCTGCAGATCGTCGGCGACGACTTCCTGGTGACCAGCGCGGATCGGGTCCGCGCGGCGGCCCGCGACAAGACCGTCAACTGCGCGCTCATCAAGCCGAACCAGGCGGGCACGGTGACGGAAACCAAAGCCGCCTTCGACGCGGCACAGGCCGCCGGCCTGGGGGCCATCGTGTCCGCCCGCTCGGGCGAGACCGAGGACGTGACCATCGTCCACCTGGCCGTCGGCTGGGGGGCCAGGCAGTTGAAGGTGGGATCGTTCACGCGCTCGGAACGCATGGCGAAGTGGAACGAGGGCCTGCGCGTGGCCGACGCGCTGGGCACGGCCGCCCTGCCGCCCAAATCGGCGTTTCCCTGGGGTTGACTCCCTATCCCGCCTATTCGGCGGAGCGCGCCATCCCGCGCAGGCGGTTGACCAGCACGCCCATCAGGCGGTGCAGGACCTTGTCCGTCTGCTCCAGGCGCTGCAGGCGGACCTTGAGCGAGTCCTTGGACAGCACGATCAGGTTCGAATCCTCGGTGGCGCGGGCCGAGGCGGCGCGCGGCTGATCGTCGATCAGCGACATCTCGCCCAGTAACTCGCCGGGGCCCAGCCTGGCGAGGCTCTGCTCGATGGCGCCACGGCGGTAGACCTCGATGGCGCCGGCGGAGATCAGGAACGCCTCGGTCCCCGCGTCCCCTTCCTCGAACAGTATCTGGCCCTTGACCAGTCTGCGGTGCTCCGGCCCCTTGCCGTTGCCGTTCTGGGCCTGGGTCTGCGCCTGCGGGGCCGACTGGGCGGCCGGGGCGGAATTCCGCGGCGCGTCGTCCCAGCGCTTTTCGACGGGCGCCCGGGTCCCCGTCGGAGTGGCCGCCGCCGGTCCGTTGGCGCCCGCATTGGCCAGCGCCTTGGCCAGGGTCGCCGAGGCGGCCCTCTTCACCTCTTCGGGCAGGCCGGCGGCGGCGATCTTTTCCGTCAGCACGTCGGCGACCCGCTTGGCCATGGTCACGTCCTGGCCGCCGCCCGTCAGCGCGTCGACGCTCGTCAGCCCGCGCATGGCCTGGGCCAGATTGCGGATGACGGCGGCCTGCTGTTTGGCGCCCGTATCGGTCGTCGACAGATCCAGCACGAACCCGGCCCGGGACGGCAGGGACGGCAGGAAGCTGATGACCTTGGCCACCGCCTGCTCGGCGCTGAGGTCCCCGTCCGCGCCGCCCAGCGCCATCTTGGCGCGCAGGGTCAGGGCCTCGGCCATGTGCGGGCCGCCGAGCAGGCCCGCATAGCCCTCGAGGTTGCGGATCAGGGTGACCAGCGCCGTGCGGTCGCCCTCGCGGCCCTCGCGGGTCATGGGCTTGACGCCGCCGATCCCGCGGGCGACCCGCCCCAGGATCGCGTCCCGCGCGTTCTCCAGCTCGTAGGCCGCCATGGTCTTGTTCAGCTCGTTGATGCAGCTGAGGGGATTCTTCACCTCGGGCAGGCGGCCCTGGCACAACTGCACCAGCATGCGGTGAGCCGTCGCCGCGTCGGCGACGCCGCCGAGAAGTTCCGTCACCGCGGCGGCGCCATCGAGGATTTCGGCAAGGGCCTCGTCGACATAGGCCTGGACGACCACGCCGGCCTGGCCGTCCAGCAGTTTGACGAGAGCCTCGATCTTGCCGCTCCAGTCCCCCTGCTCGCCCATGTAGGCGGCCAATCCGGCGAGGACCAGGGCGTGGCGTTCGTCGGTCGGCGCCTCGGCGTTGACCTTGTCGATCAGGGCCTGCAGGCCGCCCGCGTGAACGGCCTCGGCCAGATCCTCGCGCCGCATCATCTTCTGCGCATTGGCCATCAGCTGATTGAACAGGCGTTCCAGCTTGGTCTGGCGGTCGGCGGGCTTCTCGCCCGCCTCCTTGTCGACCTGCAGGCTGGCGAGGCGCGACAGGGCGCCGATGTAGAGCTTGTCGTCGCGCTCCAGCATCTTCAGGCGGCCGAAATCGAAGGCCAGCTCCAGGGCCGTCATGCCGACGTCGTCCAGGTACTGGCGCAACAGCCGCCCGGCCGTGCGCCGCGCCCCAAGCTGGTAGAAATCGGCCAGGGTCTCGCACACCGGCGAGGAATCGATGGGCACGATGGTCAGGCCCTTGTCGGTGACCTCGGACCTTTCGTTGAAGATGGTCTCGGTGCCCTTGCGGTCGCTTTCCGCGATGACCTTCACGCCGGTGTACTTGTGGGTGTCCAGCAGGGCCTGCGCCTGCTGGATCGCCTGGGACTTCACGTTATGGGAAGCGTGGAGCGTCCACTTGCCGTCGGACTCGGTCTGCACCTCGTACGTCTTGCCGGCGAGGTTTGTTTCCATGTTGGATCCCCTGTGCACTAATGGGCGTTACCCTGACGGGTAAAGCCGCGGCCCAAAAGCACCCCTCGAAGAACCCGCCGGTTGACCCGGAGGTTATGATTTGTGGCGTAGGATGCCCATTCTGGAAAACGCGCGCAAGCCTGACCAAAGGGCATATGCCCCACGGGGCCTGCAAGGCCCCGGTGACGGTTCCGCGTATGTTGCAAAAATCGCCACTATCGTTAAAAGTGAACCGGTGCCGATTTTCGGACCTTTTTCTGCTCACACTCGGCCTTGTAAACGAATATACGGGTACCGATCCGTAAGGATTCCAGTGGACTAGACGCTAAACCTTCGGGGAAGAGGCAAGCATGGCGAACGCTCGCTCGCAAGCAAAGATAGAAAACTCGAAATACCTGGACAAGGTCCGATGGGTGCAGCAATCCCGTGCGACCCAGAACACGCTCTACCGCAACGCCGGGACGCAGAACCTGACATGGGACGTCCTGTTCCTCATCGCCGAGGCCCAGTACGCGGGAAAGAACCTGAACGTGTCGGACATCTGCGTGTCCGTGGCGGCGTCCAAGTCGACGACGCTGAAGCTGATCGCGCAACTGGCCATGGACGGCGTGATCAACAAGCGGCAGAAGGAAAACGACTCGCGCACGCAGCTCGTCACCCTCAGCGATTCCTTCCGCAAGAAGCTGGAATTCTACCTCGACAACATTACCAGGACCTATCCGGACCTGTGACCGCGCCCGGCCCCGCGGGGCCGAAGCCGACCGATGCCCGGACGCCCGACCGGCAAAGCCGAAGCCGAGAGATTTTAGGTCCCTTTTGCTTGAGAAAATAGGCGCTGAAACCTGTGCCTCTAATCGGAATATACCGGCTGTTTGGCGCAACATTGCGGCAACGTCTGCAACAACTTAAGCGCCTAGTTGTCACAAATGATTATACGCCGCGTCCATAGGAGCGGTATCCAACTTCTGGACCAATGGCGTCCAACAATTTCTCTGTGAGGTCTTGAAGCGCACCAAACGAGGGAAAGATCTTTGCTCCTGTTACGATGTAACGAAGTTCGGTCGATGAATGGAGGTCGCTGATAAGGCCTAGAACACCGACATCCACCTGATTGAGAACCACAAACTTCTCGATTTCACGGCCAACGGCGGCCTCCCAAGCCTTCTTCAAGTTGTGATTCAGACCCGAAAGTTGTTTAAGGGTATATCCGCGATGCCGAAGATAAGATTTTAAGATCAACTCGATTGAATGCGCGGTCAGAAACAATACCGGCACGGATGGCACGCTCAAAAACTCTGGCCGGTCCTCCAATGCTTCGTCTGCCGCAACTGCAGCTTCATAAAATTCGACCGCATATCGGGCGAGTCCAAGAGCGGTTGTTCGGTCGGTGTCGCTCATCCATTGTCTCGAAAAATGGTGCGGACAGCCAGACTTGAACCCGCACGGGCGAAAGCCCGAGAGATTTTCGTACCAGCTACAGCTTGCACCGCCCCGCCTTCGCCTCGGAAGGCTGCGGCGCGGTTTTGTGATCTGGACTATCCTCTCACCGTAACGTACGCGTCTTAGGTGCCGCGCGTCCAGAAAATGAACCTTTAGACGTTGATCTACAGTCTCTTCTTGGCGAACAGCCGGCCGTTGCCGGTTTTCAGGAACGCCTCGAAGGCGTCGGCCTTGGCGTGATCCTCGAAGGCCAGATAGGTCTTCACCCGCCAGGGCTTGAACTTGTTGGTATGGATGGAGTTACCGGAATTGTGCTCGCTCAGCCGCCGTGCCAGATCGACGGTCGAGCCGACGTAATACCGGTCAGGGGCGATTTCACTTTGCAGGATGTACACGTACTTCATGGGCCCGCTTCCGCTCCCGCCTGCGCTGCGCTTCGGCGCGGCTACAGCGCGGCACCCGTTTCGCTAACGCTCCACCGCTTAACCGCGCTGTAGCGTAAGCGAAAGCGGGTGGTGCGGGCGGCCGGACTTGAACCGGCAAGGCCGAAGCCGAGGGATTTTAAGTCCCTTGTGTTTACCAATTTCACCACGCCCGCGCGCGGCCGCCGTTGCGGCATGCCTCTGGTAATCCTACGGCCTTTGCGCCGCAAGGGCCAAGGACGGTTGCCCGCCCCCGCCCCAGGGGCTACACCTCGGACCCATGAGCGAGCCACAGCCCGACGCCCCGCCCGAGTTCGACGCCGCGTTCCGCGACAAGCTGCGCGACCTGTTCCTGTGGCGGCGCGACGTGCGGCGGTTCCGAACGGTGCCCCTGCCCGACGGCCTGGTCGAGGGCCTGCTGGCCCAGGCGGCGCTGGCGCCCAGCGTCGGCAACTCGCAGCCCTGGCGCTTCGTGATCGTCGAGGACCCGGCGCGCCGCAAACGGGTGCGCGACGACTTCGAGACCGCCAACAAGGACGCCCTTGAAGGGTATTCCGGCGAGCGGGCCCGGACCTATGCCGGGCTGAAACTGGCGGGCCTGGACCGGGCCCCCGTGCAGCTTGCCGTGTTTTCCGACCAGGCGACGGTGCGCGGGCACGGCCTCGGCCAGAACACCATGCCGGAGATGCTGCCCTATTCCGTGGTCGCCGCCGTCAACACCCTGTGGCTGGCGGCGCGGGCGGCGGGCGTCGGCGTCGGCTGGGTGTCGATCATCCACCCCGAGCGGGTTTCGCAGATCCTCGATGTGCCCGACGCGTGGCGGCTGGTCGCCTATCTGTGCCTCGGCCGGCCCGAGGAGGAACACCCGGACCCGGAACTGGTGCGCGCCGGCTGGCAGGACCGCGCCGACGTGACGGAATTCATCGTCAGGCGCTGACGCTAAAGGTCCACGTCCTGCGGTTCGCCGCCCAGGCCGCGGATGATCGCGCGCAGGGCGTCGGCGGCCTGGGCGATGTCGGCCTGATCCGTGCCGCGGATGACGATGGTCGCGCCGTGCCTGCCGTCGCGCGAGAACGGGTAGCTGCCGATTTCGAGCGCCGGATATGCCCCTTGCAGGTCCGCCAGGCGCGCCGCGATCTCGCCCTCGGGCGTGTAGGAGGCGATGGACCTGGACAGCATGGCCGCACCGCCCGCGAGACGGTGTTTGAACAGGTCGAACATGGCCTGCATGATCCGCGGCACGCCCGGCAGCACGAACACGTTGTCGACCTGGAATCCGGGAGCGCGGCTGACCGGGTTGTCCAAAAGGACCGCGTCCTCGGGCACGTCGGCCATCTTCATGCGCTCGGGCGTCACGTCCTCGGGCCTGTAATGGGCGAGCAGCAGCGCCTCGGCCGCCGGATGGCGGATCAGCCTGCGCCCGAAAGCGCGGGCGACCGCGGCGGCGGTGATGTCGTCGTGGGTCGGGCCGATGCCGCCCGTGGTGAACACGTAGTCGAAGCGGGCCCGCGCGTCGTTCACGGCGGCGATGATGGTGTCCTCCACGTCGGGAATGATCCGGCCCTCCATCAGGCGGATACCCAGCGCGTTCAGGTTTTCCGCCAGGAACTGCAGGTTGGCGTCGCGCGTGCGGCCCGACAGGATTTCGTTGCCGATGACGATCAGGCAGGCGGTGACGGTCTTGGTTTCGCTGATCTCTCTGGTCATGGGGGCCCTCCGGAATGGCGGCAAACAGGTAGCCCGAACACGGGGCCGGAGGCAACGGTCCAGGGACGGCCTTCAAGAAAAAGGGCCGCCCCGCGCGGAGGCGGGACGGCCCAGGCAGGGACAGGGAGGAGGTCGAACCGTCCCTGTTGGAGGAGAGGAAGGTGCTTGGAAGGAGACTCCCTGCCGTGTCGTCGGTCAGCCGGAAATGCGCCAGGCGCCATCGGCGGTGCGGCAGGCGGTGCCGTAGCCTTCCTCGACCCGGCCGCCGATGCTCACCGTGGTGCGGTATTCGCGGCAGACTTCGCCGGTACCCGTGTGCTGAATGGTGCGGACCGGCGTAACGGTGCCCGAGTTGCCGCTGTCGGGGTTGGACCAGTTCACGGGCTGCCAGTCGGCGCGCTGCAGCGCCGCGTTCTGGGCCTGGTTCATGTAGAGCCGGTCGGCGCGGTCGAGCGACTGGCCCACCTGGTTGCCAAGGAAGCCGCCCGCCAGGGTGCCGATGGCGACCGCCGCCAGTTGGCCGCGGCCCTGGCCGATCTGCGAGCCGACCAAGGCGCCGGTGCCGGCGCCCAGCAGGGTGCCCCAGCCTTCCTTGGACGCGTATTGGCCGTCGCTGACGCAGCCGCCCAGCGCGACGGCCGCCATGGCGGCCGCCGTCGCCGTCGCGGCCAGCCGGGAAGCCCGGCGTTTCGGGAAATTCGTTTGCGAGGCCGCGGGGGCCCGTTCGATGGTTTTGCGTGACATAACTACCTCCTACCGCGGTTCCGGCGGAACCTTTTCGCCTGTCCATTGGACAGAATATCGAATGTATATTTACATGCAATTATGATGTCAATAACTAATTTCATTTTTGCATCTAGTTTCCGATGCGCTATAAAGCCCCGAGGGGCGGCGGCGCGCCCTGGGGGGATTGGCGCGCCGTGCAAAAAAGAAATTGGGGCAACGATCCGATGAAGCTGAATTTCAGCAACGAACAGCACCGTGCCTACATGGACTTCACCGACACCATCGGCCGCGAATGGGTGCGCGTGTTCGAGGGCGACACGGACTTCTACGACGCCGCCTACTGGGACCTGCTGACCAGCATGTGGCGCGCCCGCACGCCGGTGCGCAAGACGGACGCGCTCAAGTTCATGACGGGCATCAAAAGCGCCCATACGGCGGGCAAGTATCTGGACGTGGCGCTTCAGAAGGGCCTTCTGATCGAACAGAACAATCCCAAGGACGCGCGCTCCAAGCTGCTGACGCTGTCGGCCGACCTGCGCGGCCGGCTCGACGCGTTCTTCGACCTCGTCCTCACCGAGATGAGGAAGACCTGCGCGCTCATCGACGGCATGGGGTGATGCCCGCGATGCGGGCCCCGGGCGCACGGCTCTTCCTGCTCATCGCCCTGTTCTACCTGGGCTGGGCCAAATTCCTGGCCGACGGCACGGACGTCTACCTGGTTGACTACGCGCAGCGCGCCCTGATCGTCGCGCTCGGCTGGAGCGCCTTCACGGAGGCCTGCCGGCGCCCCCTGCCCCCGCTCACCGATGCGGTATGGCGCTGGGCGCTGTTCGGCGCCGCGGCGATCGTCGCCGCCGATACGGCGACGGACGGCCTGGCGGCGCGCCAGGCGTTCGATACCCTGCTGTTCCCCGACGTCACGTTCCCGCCGCTCGACAACCCGGTGTGGGAAGCCGCCGACCTGACCTTCGGCCTGGCCCTGGTGGCGGTGTCGGAGGAGCTGGTGTTCCGCCGCCTGTGGGCGGAGTGGTGGCGCGCGCGGGGCGGCGGTGCCATGGGCCTCTACCTGGGATCGTCGCTGGTTTTCGGCCTTCTGCACCTGCCGCAGGGCCTGGCCGACACGGCCGTGGCCTGCGTCTGGGGGCTCTTGCTGATGCATCTCTACCGGCGCGGCGGCAGCCTGCCGCTGGTCATCCTCGTCCACTACCTGGCGGACCTTTGGTATTTCGCCTAGAGTCCTTCACGTTTTGACGGAACCGTATTTTGCGTTTCTGAAGTAGTTTCGGCATTCTTCCTCGGTGAAGGTTCCGACGAGGTGTCCGACGTGTCGCCAAACGTCTTCCATGTCGCGTTTCTG
>Ga0210019_1001077_pt1 | contig 30476 bp, 29 predicted proteins | sample CryGeyCG2114_020_2_FD_183969 | JGI IMG/M metagenome (GOLD analysis project Ga0210019, IMG submission 183969) | Groundwater microbial communities from aquifer - Crystal Geyser CG11_big_fil_rev_8/21/14_0.20 (SPAdes) (version 2) | ecosystem: Environmental > Aquatic > Deep subsurface > Groundwater ...
AGATAATCTTTTAAAGGGCGCAAGAGTTCTTGAGCGTTTTTTAAAAAACTTCGGGGGCGCTTAAAATTTTATAAATAAAAAAGAAGTTTTATTAAAAAATTCTATTGCTTAATAAAGGATAAGTTAGTAATATAAGAATATGAAAAAACGAATAAACATAATGTGTATGTTTTTTCTATTATTCGTATTATTTAAATTATCCGCTTACGCGGTGCCCATTAAAGGCCCCTATTTTCTCAAAAGAGGAAAGCTGGAAATTGGGCAGGAGACGAATATAATGTACAGGCGTGACATAGAAGACATCACGGCCAAAATAAAAAGCAGCCAATTTTTCTTTTTTTTCGCTTTCGGGTTATTTGACTGGTTAAATATAGAAGCTAAGTTTGGGACAGGCGATATTGCCGATGATCAATATAACGGCCAAAAATTTTATTATAATTATAATTGGGGCGGAGGTTATGGCTTCAGGATCAGGGTTTACGAGAGCGAAAATATTAAATTTATATTCGGAGTGCATCATGCAAGCATACATCCGGATCCGAACAAAAATACCGATAATCTTACGCATCGCGCGATATTAGATGAGACACAGTTTGATCTAAACCTTGCTTTAAAAGGGCAAAGATTTACTCCTTATGTGGGGGCGAAGGTTTCGCGCGCGCGCCTTATTAGAAGGATTGATGGGGAACGCGCCACGTTAAAACAGGAAGAAAACTACGGCATTATAGGCGGGTTTGACTATATGTTTGGTAAAAATACACGCTTGAATATCGAAGGGCGTTTTATAGATGAATACGCAATAACCTGCGGCATAGGGTATACTTTTTAAAATGGACGCGCCAATAAAATTTATAAAAAGGCCTAAACTGAAAAATGTGCATTTTCTTGCTGCCTGGCCGGGCATGGGGGATGTCGCTTTTAGAGCGGTTACTTATTTAATAGAAAAGCTTCCCTGCGAAGAATTTGCCTCATTAGATACTCCGGAATTCTTCCCTCCAGACGGGGTTGAAATTGAAAACCAGGATATTTTTATACCCAGGCAGACAGGGGGAAGGTATTATTTTTACAGCAATAAAAACAAAGATTACGATATAGTTATATTTGTGCATGACAGGCAGCCACTAGCAAATTTAAGCTATAAATACGCGAAAAAAGTTTTGGATATAGCCAATTTCTTAAAGATAAAACGCGTGTTTACTTTTGCCGGGTTGCCGGCGCCCATAGATCATTTGAAGGTGCCGGATGTTTTTGCCGTCGCAACAAAGAAAGAAGCCTTGAAATCTATTAAGCCTTTGGGGTTAAAGCCAATGCGCTCAGGCCAGATCAGCGGATTGAACGGCTTGCTTTTAGGGGCCGCCAAAGTTTTAAATATTGAAGGCATATGCCTGCTGAGCGAAGTCCCTTTCTATACGATACATATAGAGAATCCGTTAGCATCGCTGGCCGTACTCCGGGCGTTTTCGAAGATATTGAATTTAAATATTGAATTGGAAGATTTATTTCAAGAGGCGAATTCCCTGGAGATGGACGTAGATAAAATAATAGATTACCTTAAGTCTTCCATCACCAGCGACCCCATAGATGAAGGCGATGTGGAAAAGATAAAAAAAATGCTTTCGTCATACGTTAATCTGCCGCATTCCGCCAAGAAGAGCATAGAAAACTTATTTAAACAGGTGGAAGAAGATATTTCAAAGGCCAATATGCTTAAAAATGAATTGGACAAATGGAATGTTTACAACGAGTATGAAGATAGGTTTTTGGACCTCTTCAAGAGCCGCGGCAGTAAAAACGAGGAACAGAAATAAAAAATGTGGATATTCTTGGCAGCAGGGTTAAGCCTTGCCGTTATCAGCTTGCTATTGTTAAAGGCGGCAATTTGTAAGCGTAATAAGTTTTTTTATGGTTTATTTCTGCCCGTATTTTTATTGGCTGTATTTTTAATATTTATCGGCTATAATCTTTCGGGTTATATGTTATTTAACGATGCCAAAAAGATAGCCTTTATTAATTGCCGGCAGGTTAAAGGCCAGCTTTATGATATGCTGCTTACATTCCGCGCGGGTAATTCCGGGAGCATCAATAAAAAAGAAGAAACATTTTTTTTATCAGGTAATCAATGGGCAATGCAAGCAAACATCCTTAAAATAAAATTTCCGCTGAAGTTAAACATGTTTAAAATAACGCAGATAAAAAGCAGGTTTAAGGATTTACACAATGAAGATAACTCTCCGCGCATAAAATACAATATAAACAGCGTTGATGCCGTCTTTAGCTTCTTACAGAGATACAATTTAGCGTTTGCCGAAGCCTCTTTTTTAGATACGGGATATGTCTCTTCAGGCAGGGCCTCCGGCAAAGCGGCAGAATTTTATCTTTCCGATAACCCCTCAAAGCCCCTTAAAGAAAATAAATAATAGGTACAATGAATAGAAATATTAAAATGATCATGTTTGATTTAGGCAATGTCCTTGTAAATTTCGATCATAATCTGGCCATAAATAAAATCAAGCATTCCACTAATATTGATTTGCCGCAGGCTTACCAATTATTTTTTGATTCGGAGTTAACGGCATCATTTGAAGAGGGCAGAATGATCCCGATTGATTTTTATGCCGCCATTAAGGAAAAGTTAAATCTTAAAATATCATATCAGGAATTCGTGCCTATATGGAATGAGATATTTTTTCTTACCGAAAATAATATAAAAATTCAAAATTTAGTTGATAAACTTAAACAAAATTTCATTTTGGTTCTGGTCTCCAATATAAATGTTTTACACTACAATTATTTAATAAAGCAATATGAAATATTCAGGCAGTTTAGCCGCCACATTTTGTCTTATGAGGTTGGCGCGCGTAAGCCCAGCCCGTTAATCTATAAAAGCGCTTTATCTGTTCTTGGCGTAGAGCCGCAAGAGGCTATCTATATTGATGACAGGCAGGATTTGGTTGAGGCGGCATCTAAGCTAGGCATACATAGTATATGTTTTAATGATTATGCCTTGCTGGATAAAAAATTATCGAATTTTTTACCGGAATATTTCTAAAAAATTATTAAAAATACTTGACAATGCCTATATATTGTGTTAGTTTTTAATTAACAATGCAGTGTTTAGTATCAAAAATAAAATAGGGATAAGCCTAAGAGAGGTAAAATAAAAAGTGAAAAATAAATATTGAAAAGGGCCCAAAAAATAATGCGGGCCCTTTTTTCTGTAAAAAAGCACAACCCTTTAACACAAAAGAGGATATGATGAGTTTAAGAGTCGGATTGGCATACGATTTAAAAAGCGATTATCTTATACAAGATAGCGATCCCCGAGATATCAACGCCGAATTTGACGCGCAGGAAACGGTAGATTTAATAGCCGCCTGTTTAAAGGAAGGCGGTAATGAAGTAACCAAGATAGGCAATGCAAGGAATCTGCTTGATAACATAGCTCTTTTAAAGTCGGAAGTAGATATTGTTTTTAATATTTGCGAGGGTTACAGCGGGAGGAATAGAGAAGCGCAGGTGCCCATACTTTTAGAGATGTTCGATATTCCTTTTATAGGTTCAGACGGTTTAACTTTAAGCCTTACTTTAGATAAAGTTATGAGTAAAAAGGTTTTTATCGCAGAGGGCATCCCTACGCCTAAGTATTTCATCGCAGAAGATTTTAAGGCAGGCTATAATCTGGACGGCTTGAAGTTTCCATTGATCGTGAAGCCAAAAAATGAAGGCTCTTCCAAGGGGTTAAATAATAATTCGCGCGTTCAAAATATAGAACAACTCAAGAAACAGATTGAGTTTGTTGTTACGACTTATAACCAGCCTGCGTTGGTGGAAGAATTTATAACCGGCATGGAGTTTACCGTCCCGATTATAGGCAATAAATCGCCGGTAGTTTTTTCTCCCGTACAGGTCCACATCGGCAACGATGTAAACCTGGGAGACAGATTTTATACTTTTGATTTTATCAGCTCTGACGCCCTGGGGTATGTTTATCCGGCAAAAATCAGCCAGGAGTTGAGAAACAGGTTATGCGCTTTGGCGCTTAGGACATATGAGGCTGTCGGCAGCAGGGATTTCGGCAGGGTGGATTTTCGCATGGATTACGAAGGCAACCTTTATGTATTGGAAATAAATCCGCTGCCCTCTTTAGCCAAGGCCGATGTATTTACGCTTATTGCGAAAGAAAAAAATTTGTCCTACGCGGCTGTAATTAACCAAATCCTGCATGCCGCAGTTAAGAGATATGGCCTAGATGTTCCAGGAGAGGGCAAGAAAGACGCGCAGCGTCAAGCCGCCAATTTATTGGATGTTTAAGCGTTTTTAATCAAAGTTAATTTTTGGATATTTGAGGGGATTAATTCTGACATATAATTTAGGTGATTCGTATTCCGTAAGTTAAGTCATTATTAAGGAGGGAAAAATTGAGCAATAGCCAGAGTGTGCTAGAGAAGCAACAACAGACAGCCTGTGTTTCTTTAAGCAGTTCACCCCGCCGCAGGTATTTCCCCATAGATTACAGCGAATTAAGCATTTTTAAAGATGTTTCGCCTCTGGAGTGGGAAGATTGGCATTGGCAGATAAAAAACAGCGTACATAACAGAGAGCAACTGGCCCAGATTATTAAATTAACACACCGGGAAGAGGAAGGGATTAAGAAGAGCCGGGGAAGGCTGGCTGTTTCCATTACTCCTTACTGGTCAACTTTAATCGATCCGGAAAATCCATGTTGCCCCATTAGGCGCCAGGCGGTGCCTTTACAGGATGAGTTTGTGGTTGGTTCTCATGAAATGGTTGATCCCTGCGCCGAAGATAGGGATTCACCGGTCCCGGGCCTCGTTCACCGCTATCCGGACCGCGTACTTCTTTTAGCTACCGAACAGTGCGCGATGTATTGCAGGCACTGCACGCGTAGAAGAATTGTCGGAGGTAAAGAACATAAGCCGTTCGATCTGGATAAGGCAATAGATTATATTAAGTCAATGCGTAAAATACGCGACGTGCTCATTTCCGGCGGAGACCCTCTGATGCTTGAAGATGAACAACTGGAGGAAATCCTTTCTAAGGTGCGTTCTGTATCACACGTGGAATTTGTAAGAATAGGCACGCGCGCCCCCATAACTTTGCCTCAGCGCATAACCGAACAATTGGTAAATATGCTGAAAAAATATAGCCCTGTCTGGATGAGCCTGCATGTTAATCATCCTCGCGAGATAACGAAAAGGGTGAAACAATCATTGGAGATGCTGGTTGATTCCGGAATACCGCTGGGCTCTCAGACCGTTTTATTAAAAAGCGTTAATGATAAACCCTATATCATGAGGAAGCTTATGCATGAATTACTTAAGGTACGCGTAAGGCCTTACTATGTTTATCAGTGCGACCCGGTAAAAGGCACGGCGCATTTTAGGACGCCTGTCGCGGTAGGTATAAATATAATTGAAAAAATGCGAGGGCATACAACCGGTTATGCTGTGCCGACATATGTCGTTGATGCTCCCGGCGGCGGCGGGAAAATCCCCGTAAGCCCTAACTACGTCCTTTCGCAGGATAAAGGCAGGTATACTTTAAGAAATTACAGAGGTAAAATTTATACCTACATAGAATGATATTTAAACGCCTGCTGTTTATTTATTGCCTCCTGTTTTGCCTGCCTGCAACGGCCTTTTCTTATGCTCCAGCAGAGCGCGAGGAGGTAATTTCCGAAACCCTATCAAACTTAAAGAAGGCTTCAAGACCTTCGCCTTCCCCATCCACATCACCAAAAACAGATTATTTGTCTTTCGGAAATCGCAGCTTATTTCCGTCAAGAGAAACCATCATCGAAAAAGTCCTTAATGAGATTGAAATTAAAATCGGTGTTCAAATGGGCTATCTAACGGGGCATACGACATATGACTTTGACCACCACGTCAGCGAATTAAAGTTTCCCTTAGGCAACTGGATGGCCGGGTTAGATTTGGGGATTGCTTCGGGCAGTTTGTCTTTTAATGCTGGATTCTGGGGTTCAGTAACCAGAGCGGTAACCGGAAGCAAAATGACAGACAAGGACTGGTTAGGGGATACGTTAATATCTTCTACCGAGTCTACGGCTAAGGCAGATGTGATTATCTATGATGCCAGCCTGCGTTATGATTTCTATGATAAGTTTTTATATAGGGATTTTGATTACCTGCTGCTAAAGTCCAGTGACAGGGTAAAGATAGGCTTAATCGGAGGATATAGGTATGAGAGGCTTGATTTTGATATGTATGATCTTTATGACACAATTAATAAAAGCATGAGTTTTAACGGTCAGCAGGTGTTGACATACAAGATTGAATATTTCCTTCCTTATTTGGGCATGGGCGTTGATGTTTTGAGAAAAAATTACGGCTTAAGCGCGAATTTTAAATACGTTATCTTTCCCAAGGCCGAGGATTTGGACAACCATTTGCTGCGTACGCTGACCTTTCCCGGAGATTACGAAAGAACAAATACAAAGTCCTTTATGTTCGGAGTAAGCGGATTCTGGAACCTAAATGATAATTGGCGGGCAAGCCTTGGGTTAGACGGGGTATCTCTTAGAATTGACGGTGATACCTGGGAGATCGGAGGCGATCCGGCATGGAACAAAGATCAATTCACCGATACAAGCCAGCTGATATTCTGGTCCAGAATGCAATATAAGTTTTAAATTTCGCCTGCCGCTTTTTATCTCTTGACCCGGCTTTTTTGCTAGTATATAATTATCCCATCTGATAAAGTAGCCTAACCAATCCCGTTTCATATTATCCGCTATTGAATAATGCGTTGGCGGATAAAGGTACCGCACTTCATATTATCAATTCTAATTATTTAGGAGGCAGTAATATGGAAGCTGAAAACAAACGGAGTTTTATCCTGCTTGGTCATGCCTCATGTGGTAAAACTACGCTTTCCGAGAGCATTCTTTTTGCCTCGCAGGCGATAAGCCGCAAGGGCGCTACAGAACAGGGGAACACGGTAAGCGACTACAACCCCGATGAAATAGAACATAAGATTTCTATTAATATGGGTTTTCTTTTTTGCGAGCATCAAGGCAAAAGGATACAATTTATTGATACTCCGGGATATAGCGATTTTATAGGGGAAGTAATCGCAGGCATACGCGCTGTAGACGGGGCCATTGTCGTGGTGGATGCGCTTTCAGGGATAGAGCTGGGCACGGAACGCAGCTGGGGTATGTTAGATAAAGAAAATTTGCCCAGGATTGTTTTCGTCAACAAGCTGGACAAAGAAGGCCTGGATGAAGCAAAAATAATTTCCGAGCTCAAGGAGGGCCTTTCCCAAAACTGCGTTTTGATAAAAAATTTGAATGATAAAGACCTTATTGAAGCCGTAGCAGAAAGTGATGACGCTCTATTAGAGAGATATCTTGAAGGGCAGGCACTGGCTGAAGAAGAAATAAAACCGGCTTTGCACAGGGCTGTTATGAACGCTGTGATTTTCCCGGTTATTTTTGGTTCCGCAGTCACCGATAAAGGCGTAAAAGAATTACTTGATGCGGCAGTTGATTATCTTCCTTCTCCGCTGGAGAGGGCTAAAATATCGGTAACTAAAGCGGATAACCAGGAACAGAAGGAGCTTGTGTTCGCGGAAGATGGAGCGGCTTGCGGTTTTGTCTTTAAAACACTGGCAGATCCGCATATGGGCCAGCTTACGTTGATAAGGCTGTTTTCCGGCAAATTTTTAAGCGGAGATAATTTTTATAATGTTGTTACAAAGGCAAAGGAACGAGTCGGCACTATTTATATGCTGCAAGGCAAGGAACACCAGGCGCAAGAGGCGGCTTCTTGCGGCGATATTGTAGCATTGACTAAGCTCAAAGATACGCATACTTCAGATTCGATTGGCAACGACAAAGATTTATACCTGTTTAAGCCGCTTATTTTTCCTGAGCCGTCAATATCGGCATCTATGAAACCTAAGACGCGGGCCGACGAAGAAAAGATTTCTATTGCTCTTTCTAAGCTTATTTCCGAAGATAAAACTCTGCATGTAAGCCGTAATGAGCAAACAAAAGAAGAATTACTTTCAGGGATTGGCAATCTCCATCTTGAAATATCCGCAGGAAGGCTTGCCAGCCGTTTTCATGTGGGGGTAGAGCTGGGAAAACCAAAAGTGCCATATAAGGAAACTATTAAGCAGCATGCCAAAGTGCAGGGCAGGTATAAGAAACAATCCGGAGGCCGCGGACAATACGGGGATGTTTGGATAGAAATCGAACCGCTTCCTTCGGGGAACGGAGATTTTGAATTTGTAAACAAAATATTCGGCGGCGCCATACCGCGTAATTATATTCCTGCCGTAGAAAAAGGCGTAAAGCAGGCATGTTTAGAGGGAGCGCTGGCCGGTTATCCGCTTACCGGCATAAAAGTTATACTTTTTGACGGCTCCTATCATACTGTTGATTCCTCGGATATGGCTTTTCAGATAGCGGGTGCCATGGCTTTAAGAAAGGCTGTTCTGGAGGCAAAGCCCGTGCTTCTTGAACCGATTATGGATGTTGAGATTATGGTGCCGGAAGCTTTTATGGGGCAAATAAACGGTGATATAAATTCAAGGCGCGGCAGGGTTATGGGCATGGATTCCAAGGGGAGGCTGGAAGTGATTAAGGCTAAAATTCCCCTTTCGGAAATGTTTGAATACGCAAATGATTTAAAATCTATGACAGGAGGCAGGGGAAGTTACGCAATGAAATTCGGCGACTACCACGAAGTCCCTCAAAAAATAGCCACCGCAGTAATTTCGCAATATAAAGAACAAAAACAACACGAGGAATAAATAAAACTCCACCACAGGTTTTTTGTTAAAATTCCCTCAATAAGGATAGGATGAAAAATGGCTAAATTAGGCATATTTGGGCTGGAAAATATTTTTTCAGGAGGAAAGGCGAATATCGTAGATGAGCGTGTTGATAGGCTGGAAGAAATGTTTGATTCCAAGAAGAAGGTTTATATCCAGGCAGAGATGATTTATGACCCTGCTAAGATTTCCGAAGCAGACGGCATAATCACCGATCAGGAGCTAAAATTGGATTTAATATTGTCTGATTTGGATTTTATAGAAACGAGGCTGTCAAGAGCGGAAAGTGAAGAGGAAAAAAATTTACTTGGCAGGCTGAAAATGGAACTTGAAAAAGAAAATTTATTAAACGGAATAAATTTAAGCGATAGTGAGAAAAAAATTATTTCAAGTTTTCAGTTGCGTACTATTAAACCTGTTTATTTGGCTGGTTCCGAAGAAAAAGAAAACAAAGACGCGATATTGTTTAAGGCATATTATAATTTTGGGTACAGTTCGTTTTTTACCGCCGCGGAAAAAGAGGCGCGTGCCTGGTCGATCAAGAATGGCATGGCTGCTCCGGAGGCGGCGGGCGCGATACATTCTGATATACAGCGCGGCTTTATAAGAGCGGAAGTCGTGCACTTTGATGATCTAATTAAAAGCGGAAGCCTAAGCGCGGCAAGACAGGCGGGATTATTAAAGCTTGAAAATAAAGAGTATGTGGTTCAAGACGGCGATTGGATGTTGTTCAGGTTTAATAAATGAGGATATCCCGAAGCGTACGCAGGAAATTTCTCCGAAATTTCCAAGCGTTTAGGCAGGGGAAAATGAGTAGGTTTGGTTACGTTTATATGCAGGGATTAATTAATAACGGAGGGCTGGAAGGTGATTAAAGTAAAGCGCGCGTTGATAAGCGTATCGGATAAAGAAGGAATTTTAGAGTTTGCAAGAGGCCTGCAATCGTTGGGTATTGAAATAATTTCTACCGGGGGAACGGCTAAATTATTAAGTTCCGGCGGCGTAAAAGTTATTGAAGTTTCTGATTATACGGGTTTTCCAGAGATGCTTAACGGCAGGGTTAAGACGCTGCATCCTAAAATACACGCGGGCTTGCTTGCGCTGCGGGATAATTCTGAGCATATGGCGCAATTAAGCCAGCATAAAATAGGCCTCATCGATATGGTTGCGGTAAATTTATATCCTTTTGAGAAAACCATACAAAAGAAAACAACCACGCTTCGCGAGGCAATTGAAAATATAGATATAGGCGGGCCCTCTATGCTGCGCTCAGCAGCAAAGAATTACCGCTCGGTTGCCGTGGTTTCCAATCCGGGAAAATACAGCGAAATAATAAATGAGTTAAGAAATAATAACGCTGTTTTATCCGATAGCGTATTGGCGAACCTTGCGCTGGATGTATTCAGGCTTACGTCAAATTATGATAAGGCGATATTTGATTATTTAAGGGGAGCGTTTTCTCTAGGGCCTCTTGATAAAATAAGCTTTCCGGAGGAATTGAATTTTGTTTTTGATAAAGTGCAGGATTTAAGATATGGCGAGAATTCTCACCAGAAAGCCGCATTTTACAGAAAAAAGACAAAAGACAGCGAAGGGATAGCCGCGGCCAAACAGTTGTGGGGAAAAGAATTATCCTATAATAATATATTGGACCTGGATTCTGCCTGGGCCTTGGTTTTAGAATTTGAGCGCCCGGCAGCAGCGGTTGTTAAGCACAATAATCCATGCGGTAGCGCAGAAGACGATAGCCTGATCAAAGCTTTTTTAAACGCTTGGAAATGCGATCCGCTTTCGGCATTTGGCAGTATCGTGGCTTTAAACAGGCCGGTGGATGAAAAGACGGCCCTGGCGCTGAATAAGAGTGGTTTTATAGAATGCGTGATTGCTCCAAAATTTGATAAAAGGGCGTTTGATATCCTAAAAAATAAAAAGAATGTACGGCTGATGGAATTAAAAAATAATAAAACATGCGAAACCATTGATTTTAGAAATATATCCGGCGGGCTTCTTCTCCAGGATAAAGATTTAAAGATATATGACAGGGAAAAAATCAAGACGCCTACAAAGAAAAAGCCTACGAAAAAAGAATTCGAATCTTTGATTTTTGCTTATAAGGTTGCCAAACACGTAAAATCAAACGCGATAGTCCTGGTAAAGGGCACGAAGTGCGTGGGTATCGGGGCCGGGCAAATGTCAAGGGTTGACAGCGCCTTTATTGCCGTAAAAAAATCAGGTAAGAATGTTCGCGGCTCGGTCGCGGCAAGCGACGCTTTTTTCCCAAAAGAAGACGCGGTAATACAGCTTGCCCGCGCCGGCATAAAATCCATAATACAGCCTGGCGGCTCAATCGCGGACGAAAGCATCATTAAGGTTGCCGATAAATATGGTATTTCTATGGTTTTTTCAGGCACAAGGCATTTCAGGCATTAAGCCATTAATAGGGACACATCCTATTTTTAAAGTATCTCTTTGCTATAAAAAATAGGATGTGTCCCTGATTATGATGACTTATCCAGAAGCAATCCGGTATCTAGAATCCTTTGTCAATTACGAAAGAATCCCTGCCTATACTTACAAGAAATCCGTAAAACTTAAACGCATCAAAGGTTTCTTGGATATAATCGGTAACCCCCAGGATCAACTCAAATTTGTGCATATCGCGGGCACTAAAGGCAAAGGCACTACCTCTATATTTGGTGCTTACATTTTAGGCCAGGCAGGTTATAGGGTTGGATTGTATACCTCGCCGCATTTGTCGGATTTAAGAGAGAGAATACGGATATTAGCAAAGAGCAAAGAGCTAAGAGCAAAGAGCAAAGAGTTTGAGGGCATGATTTCCAAAAGAGATTTTTGTGATATAGTAGAGAGGTTAAGGCCTGTTATTGATAATTTTAATAAGCGCTCCAAGCACGGTTCGTTGACATTCTTTGAAGTTTATACCGCTTTAGCTTTTATTTATTTTAAAGAAAAAAAAGTTGATTTTACGGTTTTAGAGACTGGCTTAGGCGGAAGGCTGGACGCGACCAATGTGGTTGACCCGTTAGTTTGCGCGATTACTCCCATAAGCTTAGAGCATTTCGGCCTGCTCGGAGATACAATTACTAAAATCGCCCGTGAAAAAGCCGGAATTATAAAAAACCAAAGGCCAAAAACCAAAGGCCAAAGACTGATAGTGGTTAGCGCGCCGCAGAGATGGCAAGCAAGAAGAGTAATCAGGGACAGATGTAGAAGGGCGCATGCTAAGCTTTATGAGGTAGGCAAAGAAATCAAATTCAAAATCCAGAATTCAAAATTCAGGGTTAAAGGCGTATTGGCTGAATATCCGAATTTAAAGATAAAGCTTTTGGGCAGGCATCAAGCGGTGAATGCGGCAACAGCGGTGGGGGTTGTAGAGGCGTTAAAAAATTATGGCGTTAGCGTAACTGTTGAGACGATAAGAAAAGGGCTTTATAAGGCGCTTTGGCCGGGCAGATTTGAAATAGTAAAGAAAAATCCTTTAATAATATTAGACGGCGCTCAGAATAAGGCATCAAGCATTGCTTTAAGAGACGCTGTAAAAGAATTATTTAAGAAAAAAATAATTCTCATTTTAGGCCTATCAAGCGACAAAGATATCAAGGGGGTTCTTAAAGTGCTTACCCCTTTTGCTAAAAAACTAATATTGACCAAATCAAATAATCCCAGGGCGATGGCTCTTGAAATATTAAGGGAAAGCGCTGAAAGAATAAAAAAAAATATAAATTTGTCTTTAACCGAAAATGTGCCCCAGGCATTAGAAACAGCTTTTAATTGCGCGCATAAAAAAGACCTGATTTTAGTTACGGGTTCGTTATTTGTTGTGGGTGAGGCGCGGGATATAATAATGAAAAGTTAAACTTTTCCGGTATGAATAATTTATTTACTTTTAATGATACAATCGCGGCAATTTCAACGGCGCAAGGCGCCTCCGGCATAGGCATCGTGCGCCTTAGCGGGAAAGAAGCGCTTGAGATTGTCGATAAGATATTCTTGCCTAAAGACATGGCCAAGCCGTCAGATTTCAAAAGTTATACGCTGCATTACGGATGGATTGTTGCGGGCTGCAGGCGGAAGCCTAACATTATAGATGAGGTTTTGTTGACGGTAATGCGGGCGCCTAAGAGTTATACCAGAGAAGACGTAGTAGAGATAAATTGCCACGGCGGCATAGTTTCTCTGCGGAGTATTTTGGAGCTGGTTTTAGCAAATGGGGCGCGCCTTGCCGCGCCCGGAGAATTTACTAAAAGGGCATTTTTAAACGGCAGGATTGACCTTGCGCAGGCCGAGGCAGTTCTAGATATCATACAGTCAAAGACAGAAGCCTCCTTGCGTTTAAGCAATGAACAACTAAAAGGAGCGCTTTCCGATGGCTTAAATAATATACGCAAGAGCATCTTGGATATATTAAGCTTGCTGGAGGCATCTATTGATTTTGGCGAAGAAGAGGACGCAACAAAAACAAAAAACGGGCGCTTAACAAGCAGAATCAGATCTATAAATAATCAACTAAAACAGGTTCTTGATTCGGCATCTATAGGCAGGCTCTTGCGTGAAGGAGTGAGCGTTGTTATATGCGGCAGGCCGAATGTCGGCAAGTCTTCTTTACTTAACGCGCTGCTGAAAGAAGAAAGGGTAATCGTTACGCCTATTGCCGGTACGACCCGTGATATAATAGAGGAAACATTGGACATAAGGGGCATACCCGTAAAAATCGCCGATACCGCCGGAATAATAGAGCCGCGCGATTTAGCCGAGCATGAGGCTGTAAACAGAGCGCGCAGATATTTTGGTAAAGCCGATTTAATAGTGCTTGTATTTGACGCGAGTAAAAGTTTGACAAAGCAGGATAAAATCCTAATCAGGAAGATAAACTCAAGGCCTGCTATAGCGGTGCTTAATAAAATAGACCTCCCTTTAAAAATAAAAAAGGCTGATTTAAAGCCGTATTTTAAAAAGATAGTGGAATTATCGGCTTTAAAGCTAAAAGGGATTGGGGCCTTAGAAAAAGCTCTATTGGATATGGTTTTGGGTGGCAGGCCTATTGAGGCCGAGCCCGCTATGATAAGCAGCCTCAGGCAGAAGGATTGCATAGTGAGGGCATTTAATTTTTGCGCAGAGGCATTAAATCTGGCAAAATGCGGCTGGAGCCAGGAATTAATCGCGGAGAGTCTAAAGGGCGCGATCTGTTCTTTGGATGAGATTACAGGCCGTAAGGTAAGCGACGATTTATTAGATAAAATATTCAGCGAGTTCTGTGTCGGTAAATGAGGACATAACTTATGAAGCGATAGCGAACATAAGTTATCTGTCCGAATTTATCCCGCAGCCTATCGGGTAAATATCGAAGAGATTTACCCGATGTTAAGGCAAGGGAAAATGAATAAAACTAAAAATTGAGAGGGCTTATGGATAAGAAAAAAATAGAAAAAGCGGTCAGGGAAATATTAGAAGCGATAGGGGAAAATTCAAAGAGGCGGGACCTTTTAGATACGCCTAAGCGCGTGGCGGAAATGTATGAAGAGATTTTTTCCGGCATTAAAGAAGACCCTTGTAAGGAGCTGGAAGTTATTTTAGATCAGAAGCATGAAGAGATAGTGCTGTTAAAAGGAATACCGTTATACAGCGTATGCGAGCATCATCTCTTGCCTTTTGTAGGCCGCGCGCATATTGCTTATGTTCCTAAGCAGGGCAGGGTTACCGGATTGAGTAAACTGGCGCGGGTGGTTGATATTTTAGCCAAACGGCCGCAGGTGCAGGAACGCCTTACTACGCAAATTGCAGATATAATAATGTCTAAGCTTAAGCCGCAGGGATGTATGGTGGTTATTGAGGCGGAGCATTTATGCATGTCAATGCGCGGAGTTAAAAAACCCGGGGTGACAACCGTTACTTCGGCGGTAAGAGGGATATTTAAGAAAAATCAGAAAACCCGCTCGGAGGCGCTCGCTTTGATAGGGGTAAGATAACAAAAAATCTCTGTACACTTTCCTAAAAAATAATTCTATGTACAGAGATTTTATTAGTTGTCTACCCAGACTTGTTCTGTCCCGCAACCGCAAGCTGTCGGCCTTGTTTCCCAATGGCCAGCTGGTTCCGGTGCAGCTACTGGTTCCGGTGCAGCTACTGGTTCCGGTGCAGCTACTGTCGGTTCCGCATTATTGCCGGTAGTTATTGTTTCTCTATCTTTCAAATCCGCGGTATCTACCTTTACCATTTGGATTTTTTCTTGTGCCAGAGTTTTTAAGTCGTCTTCACAGCCCTGGCAGGTAGCTTCTTCGATATTTAATTCCGGCATGGCCTCAATCAGGACCTCTTTGTATTCTTCGAGTATGGCTTGGCGCATTTCCACGTTATCTATCTTGGCCAGTTCTTCCCTGAGGGCAGTATCCATTTCTTCTTTATCAAAGCAATAAGCGGAATTAAAGCATATACATATAGCAATGGATGGAATAAAAAATGCAAGCAGTATTAATATCCTCATCTTTTTCATTTCAGTCTCGCTTTCGGCTAAAATTAAAAATCCTCAAACCTTTTCTGTCGGCTTGAGGTATTCCTTTTACCTGGCAGCCGACTGCCCTATCCCCTTTGGGACTTAGGCTCTTAGCTTTGCGCCCTGCGATTTCCCGCAGTTTGCCTTTTACAGATAAGCCCTATTATCTTTTACATTATAAGTATACACGATAAAATGCCTGTTTTCAAGGCCAAGATGAAAGTATTTTTGATTGTAACCCATTATATAATAGATAGTTATATATAGAAAATCTTATTTTAATATATGTTGACCCCGTTAGAGATTACGGCTATACTATTTATCGGTAAATTATCTCTAACGGGGGTTGACAAAGATGACGTTAGCTAATACAATAAATCAAAGCCGGGTTTTAATCCGGATATAGTCTATCTATTATTGGCTTTTGCTTTACCAATGGCAGTGAGGTAGTCAATATTTCGCTTTGTTTCACGGAATTTTTACCATTCGTTATACAAAGCTCAATAAGCATGGATAATATAGATGGCTAATATGTACTATAAGAAAATAATAAAAAGAAGCCTGCTCTCTTTCTTGCTTTTGGCATTCTTTTTGACTGATGCGTCTTATCTTTTTTCGGCGGATGAAGATGAGAACAGGTCGGAGCAGCAGGAGGATAAGGTTGCCAGCTTTAAGAAAAGTATTTTATCGGAGGCACAGACTACTTCCGAGTTAATCGAATTACTTAAACAAAGAGCGTTGTTACGCGTAAAAAAGAAAAAAAGAGAGCAGCTTCTTAAATTTAGCGTTTTTGCTTCTTTGGCCGGGGGATATGAAAACAACGTAAATAATGATTCTTCCACTAAGGGCGATATATTTACCAGCCAATTTGCCATGGTCGGCTGGAACCCTATTTTTAATAAGCACTTGGGGTTAAATGTTAATACGCTTGCTTTTAACCAAATATATTCCGATTTTACAGACAGCAACTATCTTTATGCCATTACCAATGCCGGCTTGCGGCTTTATCCTTTTTCAGACGGCAGGCTGCGCCTTGAGCCCGGCATAGGTTATGAGTCTTTATGGTATCCTGATTCTCCGCTTTCAAGCTATAGCGGCATGAAATATTTTCTTAAGACCAAGAATTATCTCTCGCGTAATTTTAACATAGACCTAAACTTTGAATTCAGCACCAAGGAATATAATACGAAAAAAGCGCGAAATCCCAGCGGTGTTGAGATGGATTTCGTCAGGGAGGATGAGAGGTATGCTTTTGAGGCCGGCATAACACAGAGGATAGGGAGATATTCTATAACCATTGAAGAGGAGGCCTATCGCAATACTTCCAATGATTTATTACAAGACCTAAACGATTATTACGCTTTAAAAAGTTCTTTAAACATATCAGGAACTTTTCTGGAAGACAGAAGCTTATATGTGTCTTTTACCCCCAGCTTTGAAAGGAAAAATTACCGGGTACGCCTGGGCCGGGATAACGCCAGGTTTGATGACCGGTATAATTATAAGCTTGCTGTATACTATACGCTAAATAAGAATATTAGTGTCAGCTACAGATTTGACTATTGGAAGCTTGATAGTAATAATATTGCCGCAGAATATGAAAATGTAATTAATCAGGTAGGCCTTTCGGTCAGATTCTGATATCTAATATCTAAGGCGCGGTTTTTATGCAGCATATAAAAGTAAAGCTTGCCCGTAAAGAAGCCGATGGCTATGTTATTGCCCTGGGCCCGGTTAATCTGGTAAGCGTGGTTACGGATGTAGGCATGCTTGCCTGCGGCGCTTTTAACGCGCTGGCGTTAGATAAATTTAATTACCCTTGCGGGTGCGTAAGTTCGCCCAACGGAAAGCCTGTCGCCAATATAGATGATTTACTGGAGTCAGCGGTTATGGAAGCTAATAATTCTGCGCAAAGATTAGGAATCAGGATAGGCATGAATGCCAGAGAAGCCCTTGATAAAATGTAGGCGGATAATTCGCGCAAATAACTTACGTCGCCTTTCGAGCTCCGTAAGTTATGCGCTCATTATATGAAAAAAATAATCAGTTTCTTTATATCGGTAAGTATTCTATTATCGCCGGCTGTTTATGTTTTCGCGCAAGAAGATAAGCCTGAAAGCGGCGTATTTATTATTCGTAAAGCCCATGAATTACAGGAAACAACCGTAGGCGTTGAGGCCTATCTTAATAATGGCATGCTTGAAGTTACTGTGAGCGCCCGTATGTACGGAGCAAAACCTAAGATATTCAATGCGGTAATAATGGGGCCAAAACTTGGGCGCTTAAGCTCAGAAACGCGAAAGATGATTTTTGCTACCGGCGAAGAAGAAGAGCCCTTTTTTACCGAAGAGCTGGAAGGAAAATTCCTTCGCACAAGCAAGAAAAAGGAGAGCAAAAAAGCCGCCGGAACACTCACCAAAGAAGCGATGAAATTTAAAATTCCCAAAGAAAAAATTCTTCCCGGGAAAAAATATAAGCTGTGGATAAAAGTTGAAAGCATGCAAAATATAAAACCTATACAGACTTTTAAATTTGAGCTTGATAACCTTGCGGAATTAATACACGGCAATACGCCATAATGCCTGCCAAGCCGTTAAATGCCGGAATATATATGCCCCAATTGCCATAATCCAATTTACGATGACGAGGCGCTTTTATGCCTTTATTGCGGAGAAAGCTTAAGGCGCGGCGCAGGATTTATGGGCAAAATTAAATATGCGCGGCTGAAAATAATTACAGCCGTCTTGGTGATTGTTATCTTAGTAATTTTTCTGATCATCATGGCAAGATAAACAGAGAACAACTCACCGGCTCTTTTGCTTGATTTTTAATATTTTTATAATATAATAGAGTTACAACCCCGTGCCTTTTATGGCCTTATTGCATAAAGGGCATGGGGTTTTACTGCCTTTTTTAATTCGGCAGGCAGGTAAAAATAATTAATCGGGATGGCGCTATGCTAAAAAAACAAATTCTAATATTAATAATAATGTTTTTATGCGGTGCCGCCGGCTTTTCTATTTATAAATATATACTCATAAATGAAGATTTAGAGGCTAAATTAAGCGATATATCCGAGCTGCAGGATAAAAATGAAAATGCCATTGAAAAAATAGAAAAGCAGGCGCTGGAAATAAGCCAGTTAAATGATGAAAAAAAATCTCTTCAGGATGAGATCGGAACAACTACCCAAAAACTTAATCTATTAAATATGGAATTGGAATCCGGCCGCCAGGAAATAAGCAGGATGGGTAGGGCCAGTGAAGGCCTAAAGAGGGAAAATCAAGATTTAAAAAATAAAGAAGAGGCGTTACGGATTGAGTTACAAAGGCTTAACGAAGAAAAAAGCAAGTTAGAGGCGAAATTAAATTCTATTGAAGAGCTTACAGAAACAATAAAAGCTTTAAAGAAGGCAAAAAGAAGCCGTAACTATAAGCGGTATAAGCGGGAGGAGGCGGAAACCGGAATAGCCAAAGGGAATAAAGGTTATCTTATTTACCGCGGCCAGGCGACATACGATTCTAACGTTTCAATAGAGGTGATTCCCGCCGATTAATAATGCCTAAAGACGAGGATGTATTAAATGCATGAATTTTTTGATGCCATTTTAAATAATAGAGTATTAATAATTACTATCTGGGGATGGTTTATTGCTCAGAGTATTAAAGTCTTCGTAGGGATCATAACGAAAAAAAAGTTTGATTTCCGCTGGTTTGTGGGTACCGGAGGGATGCCTTCGGCCCATGCCTCAGGGGCAAGCGCTTTAGCCACAGCCACAGGAATACATTTTGGCTTTGCTTCTCCTTTATTTGCTTTGGCTGTTATGTTTGCCTTGGTTACAATGTTTGACGCCCAGGGCGTAAGGCGTTCAACAGGCAAGCAGGCAGAACTCCTGAACCGGGTAATGGAAGATATTTACTGGAAGGGCAGGATTCAGGAAAACCGGCTTAAGGAATTGATAGGGCATACGCCGCTGCAGGTTATCATGGGCTCTATTTTAGGCATAAGCATAGCTTTAGTTATGAGCTTTTGATTGGCCTATGTAAAGTAAGTTTATGTTCTTAGTAAGGAGGAGGTTGTGATTAGGAAATTAATCATTGTTTTTATTTTAATTATATTTGCCGCCGCCAGTTTTTTAGTTATAAATAAACCTAAACATAGGTTAAGACAGGAAGATAGCGGCAGTTCGGGGCAGGAAATTGATCCCGGGGCTGTGCAGCCGGCTAATAAGCTCTTCGACTTGGCAAAGCGTTATGAGGCTGAAAATGAATTTGCCTTGAGCAGGGAAACCTATCAAAAGATATTGCGTCTTCATCCTGACTATCCGCAGATTCAGGAGGCGCAAAAACATCTGGAAGATGTAAACCTGAAGATAATTTTTTCTCCCACGCTTATTACGGCCGAAAGCCAATATTATGAAGTAAAACCCGGAGACACCTTATCTAAAATCGCCAAGAAATTCGATACGACGGTAGAGTTGATTAAGAAAATAAACATGCTTAAATCCGATCTTATCCGCCCAGGCATGAATCTCAAGATCTGGAAGGGAAAATTCAGCGCCCTTGTTGATAAGTCATTAAATATTTTAATGTTAAAATCAAATGAAGCAATAGTTAAAACATATATCGTAGCAACAGGAAAAAATAATTCTACGCCTGTGGGCACCTTTAAGATTATTAATAAGCTCGTTGACCCCGTGTGGTTCAAGCCTCAAGTGGGGGCGATGGTGCCTGCGGATAGCCCTGAAAATATTCTGGGTTCGCGCTGGATGGGTTTTGATGCGGCAGGTTACGGTATTCATGGCACGACTGAGCCGGAAGCTTTAGGAAGCCAGGTTACGCAGGGTTGTGTCAGGATGAAGAATGAAGACGTGGAAGAGCTATTTTCTTTTCTCCCGCAGGGCACAGAGGTAACGATTATAGATTGATGGCTAATTTAGATTTTGAACGCCCCATAATTGAGCTGCAGAGAAAGATAGAGGAGCTTAGGACTTTTGCTTCCGGCAGGCATGTGGATTTATCTTCCGAGATAAAAACGCTGGAGGAGAAATTAACAAAGCTGCGTAAAGATACCTATGCTAATCTGAGCGCCTGGCAGAGGGTGCAGATTGCCAGGCATCCTGGGCGCCCGTATTCTTTGGATTACATAAAACTTATAACATCTGATTTTATCGAGCTTCATGGAGACAGGCTTTTTGGCGACGATAAGGCGATTATCTGCGGTCTGGCAAAGGTATCCGGTAAAAAAATATTGATAATCGGCCAGCAGAAAGGGCGTGACCTTAAAGAAAATATCTTACGCAATTTTGGCTGTGCTCATCCGGAAGGTTTCCGGAAAAGTATGAGGCTTATGAAAATGGCCGCGTGTTTTAATTTACCGATAGTCGTTTTTATCGATACCCCGGGAGCCTATCCCGGTATAGGAGCTGAAGAAAGAGGCCAGGCCCAAGCGATAGCCTATAACCTAAGGGAAATGATGCTGGTAGGCGTTCCAATAGTTGCTGTAGTCATAGGCGAGGGAGGCAGTGGCGGAGCGTTGGGTATAGGGATAGCGGATAAGATATGTATTTTGGAAAACGCTTATTATTCGGTTATTTCTCCAGAGGGATGTGCCGCTATATTATGGAAGAGCAGCGGTAAGGCCGCTGAAGCGGCAGAGGCGTTAAAACTTACGGCAGGCGATCTCTTGAAGGCGGGCTTAGTAGATGAGGTTATTCCGGAGCCTTTAGGGGGCGCGCATAATGATCCCGAGAAGACAGCCAATAATATCAAAGAAACCTTAATCAGATATCTTGAAGAGTTGAGCCATATCCCCCAAGAAGAGCTTTTAGAGCAAAGATACGAAAAATTTAGAAGAGTAGGCAGAATCGACACAGAAGAACCTTCCTAGGGTTTAGCGGCCCACATGCAGGATATAAAAAACCTTTCCTTTGTAGACCTCAATAAAAAACTTATTAGTTTGGATTTTAATTCTTACGCTGCCAGACAGGTTTTTGATTGGCTTTACCGCAAGAAAATAGACAGTTTTGAAAAAATGACAAATCTGTCTAAGCAAGGCATAGCTATGTTAAAAAATGAATTTTATATCGGCAGAATTGAGCTGTTAGAATGCTTGAATTCCCAAGACGGCACGGAAAAATTTTTGTTTAAATTGCAGGATAATGAAACTATAGAATCCGTATTTATTCCTGCCGGCAATAGAAATACGGTTTGTCTTTCTTCCCAGGTTGGGTGCAAATTCAAATGTTTGTTTTGTGCCAGCGGCAAGAGCTTTTCCCGCAATCTTTCGGCCTCTGAAATTACTTCTCAATTATCCCAGGCCATGCTCATTACCAGTAAAAAAATAACAAATATTGTTTTTATGGGCATAGGAGAACCTTTTGATAATTATGATAACGTGTTAGGGGCGATACGCATTTTAAATCAACCGTTAGGGTTTAACATCGGCGCAAGGCACATTACAATTTCCACCTGCGGGATAATAGATAAAATAGAGAGATTAAAAGAAGAGGGCCTACAGGTTGAATTATCCATTTCGCTGCACGCGGCAGGTAACGAATTAAGAAATAAGCTTATGCCGGTTAATAAAAAATATCCGCTTAAAGAATTAATAAAGTGCGCAAAGAGCTATGCCGCCTATACCGGCAGGCAGGTTACTTTTGAATATGTGCTGATAAAAGGCATAAATGACGCTATGAATGAGGCGGATAAATTAGCAAACATTTTATCCGGCGCCAATTGTAAGGTCAACCTTATTTTATATAATGCGGCCGGTAAGGGCCGGATAGCCCCGGTTTCAAAAAAAAGCGCCTTGAATTTTAAAAATAAGCTTATAAAAAATGGCGTGCATGCCATGATAAGATTGCCTCGCGGCGCGGATATTCAGGCCGCCTGCGGCCAGCTGAGAATTAAAAATTTAAAATGAAAATAATATATTCCCCAAAATATGAAGTTGATATCGGAGTGTATGTTTTTCCTGCGGAAAAATACCGCCTGGTAAAAGAGCGGCTAATCGAAGAAGCAATCGCCGATGAGGAAGATTTTATTCAGCCGGAAGCCGCAAGCATGGAAGAGGCGGGGCTTGTCCATACGGCCTAATCTATTTTGATTTTTTAGCTTGAGAAGCGGCCTTTTTAGCTTTAGCCGGATTTATGTTTATAAACGTATATAGCTTATTTTTTTTATAGCTTCCGCTTTTTTTAGTAAAATAAATGGTGCCGTCTTCTCCGGCATGAATTATATTCCTGCCGGATACGTTTAATCCTGCCTTCCATTTGTTTCCCTGCCTAGTCAGTATTGTGCCTTTAGTGACAAAACTGCCGGCATTGACTTTTAGCCCTTTTGTTTCTTTATAGTGTATATGCGATAAACCGCCTTTTTGTGCCATATCTCAATCTCCTTAATGAGCTCCGCTGCAGGCGGGGCGAATCTCTTTATTATTTTTTAAACTATTTCCGAAGAGCCTTATTATATGCTATGGCGCTTAATTTGTCAAATTCAAAAATAAATTCCAAATCACGCGCAGTATGGTATAATTTAGAAAATTTAGGGGTTCTATCAACATTTAGGAAGGAGCTTATATGCGCAAAATGAAAGCATGGTGCCTGGGGAGCGTTATTTTTTTTGCCGCATTTTTACTGTTTCAGATAGAGCTTATTATTTCCAAGGTATTATTGTTTAATTTCGGCGGCGCCTACACGGTCTGGGGCGCCGCCCTTGTTTTTTTTCAGGCCACGCTCCTTTTGGGCTATGCTTATTCCCATTTTGTTTTAACAAAAATTGGCATACGCCGTTATCGCTATATTCACTTCACGATATTATTCCTGGCTTTATTGTTTTTCCCGGGCAGGGGCCTGCCGCAGATGGTTTTAATACAGAAAATACCGATGGTCGTAAATATTTTTCTACAGCTTGCGCGCTGTATCGGGCCGGTATTTTTTCTTTTGTCTACTACCAGCGTAATATTTCAGGCGTGGTTTTCTATGTCGGGTCTGCCTGAGCGCAAAAACCCTTATGTTTTATATGCCGTATCCAATTTGGGTTCTTTTGCCGGGCTCTTAACATACCCGTTTTTCTTCGAGTTATTCTTCGGCTTATCCAGGCAGTTGAATATGTGGAGGATTATTTATTTTTTTCTGCTTCTTTTGCATGTGGCGGTATTTATGCTGGTAAAGCCGGATAAAAACGGTGCCGCCGATAAGGAATTATCCGCCCCTATTGCAAACAAGGAAAAATGGCATTGGTTTTTATTAAGTATTGCCGGCGTGGTTATGTTTTTGTCGGTAACCAACATAATAACTTATGAAATTACCCCCATGCCGCTGCTTTGGATTATGCCTTTATGCATATATCTTTTTTCCTTTGTTTTAAGCTTTAAAAAGAAGCCCTGGAATCCCCCCTGGCTTAAAGAAAAATTTTACATAATCATCGCTTACAGTATTTTACTTTTTTTCATAGTCCAGCAGAGAGTAATCCCCGTCGCTATCGAGATAATTCTTCAGCTGGTATTGCTTTTTTTTCTTTGTATGTTCTGCCAGACGGAGTTAAACAGCACAAAGCCAAAGGACAGCCGCAATTTAAGCATGTTTTATCTTATGGTATCAAGCGGAGGATTTGTGGGCGGTCTTTTGGTAAGCTGGGTTATGCCGTTGATTACTGCGTACATGCTTGATTATTTGGTGGGTATATTTATTATATCTCTGGCTATGGCAATAGCAAATCAAAAAATATTTGATATGGACCGTTATCGTCTGCGCTTAATTATTTATTCCACGATTTTTATGCTGCTGTGGCCTATGGTGTTCGACAGGTATAATTTTATAGGCATTGTGGTAATCCTGATCGTTTTAAAGATGGTTTATTCCGAACTAAAAGCTAAGCCGCTGGCTGTTTGTTTGAATATAGGCGCGATTCTGTGCCTGTTTTCTTTATTGAGCTTTATCTGGGCTCCCGACGTATATATTTACGCAAAACGTAATTACTACGGTGTTTACAAGGTGTATGAGCGCCGCGGCAAGAGAATGCTTTTAAACGGCACAACTCTGCACGGCGGGCAATATATAGGTGCAGAAAAGCGAAAAGAACCCCTGACTTATTATCATCACGATACGCCTGTAGGCGAAATTCTTCTTTCTGAGCTTTTTGAATTTAACGATATAGGTTTGGTAGGATTGGGCAGCGGGGCACTGGCTGCTTATGGCAGTCCCAAGCGTGCCATAGATTTTTTTGAATTAGACCGGGATGTCTTTTATATCGCGAAGAATTACTTTACTTATCTAAACGACTCGGAATCCGAAATAAATTATATATTCGGCGATGCCAGGATAACCATGCGGGATATTCCGGATAATAAATACGATTTATTGATTATAGACGCCTTTAGCGGAGATTCCATCCCCGTGCATTTGTTGACGGTGGAAGCGATAAAGGAATACCTGAGATGCCTGAAGGATAATGGATTGATATTGTTTCATACATCGAACAGGTATATGCAGCTGGAACCGGTCTTGTTCAGCAACGCCAAAGAATTAAATATCTATGCCTGTTATAAGTTTAAAGATAAGTCGGATAACGAGGACGCTTTTGCTTCATCCTGGATTGCCATAACTTCGGAGCCGGATAATTTTCAAAAGCTAATTTCCAAACTTGGCTGGTCGCATAAGCCGGAGCCGGGCAGCAGAGCATCTGTTCCCTGGACAGACGAGTACCATGATTTGGTGCTTGTATTTGAAATCAAGAACTTGCTTTCTCAGATAAGGAATTTCCAGCCGTTCTACTGGGAAGACCGCCCGCTTACTGTTTATTGATAGGGTATTGGTGCCGAAGGTGGGAGTTGAACCCACACGGGCGTAAACCCAATGGTTTTTGAGACCACCGCGTATGCCATTCCGCCACTTCGGCAATAAAGATTATTTTTTCTCGGTGAACGCTTTGAGTATTTCAAGCGGGAGAGGGAAAATTATGGTTGAATTATTTTCAGTGGATATCTCCGCCAACGTCTGCAAGTACCTCATCTGCAGAGCAATGGGTTCTTTACTCATCGTGTTGGCTGCCTGAGTTAATTTTTCAGCTGCCTGGAATTCGCCTTCGGCCGCGATGATTTTCGCGCGCCTTTCGCGTTCTGCCTCAGCTTGTTTTGCCATGGCTCTCTGCATTTCCTGCGGAAGGTCCACGTGCTTGACCTCTACGTTAGATACTTTTATCCCCCAGGGATCGGTTTGCTTGTCTATAATTTCCTGAAGCTGGGCGTTTAATTTTTCTCTCTGGGAAAGCAGATCATCTAAATCCGCCTGGCCGACAACGCTTCTAAGTGTTGTTTGTGACATCTGGCTGGTGGCGAAATTATAATCCACAACTTCTATGACCGCTTTTGAAGGGTCTACCACCCTGTAATAAACTACGGCGTTTACTTTTACGGAAACGTTGTCGCGGGTGATAATGTCCTGCGGCGGGACGTCTAAGGTTATGGTGCGCATGTCTATGCGCCTGGCTACATCAATTGGCGCAAACACAAGGATTATCCCCGGTCCTTTCGGCTGCGCTAAAACTCTTCCCATGCGGAAAATAACGGCGCGTTCATATTCCCGCAATATCTTTACGGAATTAATAAGATAAAACACAAAAAATACCAAGATCATCATCGGAAAACCCATATAGCGCCTCCTTGTTAGGCAAAGCCTTTAGATTATGGCTTGCGTGTCCGCCTCTTTTTCCACGTATAAGGTCAGCCCCTTTACGTCCTTTATGATCACCGCCTCGTCTTTATTTATTTGCTTCTCCGAAATATTTTTTGCCTGCCATATTTCTCCATGCACGAAAACTTTACCCTTGGGATTTATGTCTGTGATGGCAGTGGCGCTTTCTCCTATCAGGCCTTCTTTGCCGGTTTTGATTTTTTTCAGGTGAGTTTTGAGCACCGCGCCTACTAAAAATACCGTGATCGCTCCTATAAATATGGCCACCGGTAAAATTAACTTTAAGGATATGCGCATAATCCCGAAGGGGGATTTTATCAGCATAAGCGAGCCTAATACCATGCAGGTAAGCCCGCCCAATGTCAGCAGGCCGAACGTGGGAGTAAAGGCTTCGGCTATAAAAAGTATTATGGAGAGCATTATTAACGCTACTCCGGCATAGTTAACCGGCAAAACATTAAAAGCGTAAAAAGCGAGTATCAAGCAGATTAATCCGGCAACACCCGGAAAGCCCACGCCCGGATGGGTTACTTCAAATAGCAGGCCAAGAAATCCCAGCATCATCAGAATATAGGCGATTTGCGGGTGTATAATAATGTTGAGCAGCTTCTGGGAGGGGGTTAAATCCAGGCTTGTGACGGCGGCGCCTTTTGTCGCCAGCGTTACGGTTTTAGAATTAATTTTTACATTGCGGCCGTCTAATTTAATCAAAAGGTCTTGAAGGTCCGTAGCTATAAAATCAACAACTTTTGCCTTGACTGCTTCTTCCGCCGTGATAGATTCGCTTTTTGTCACAGCTTTTTTCGCCCAGGAGGCGTTTCTGCCTTTTTCTTCAGCTATGGAAGTAATCCAGGCAATGGTATCATTCATTATTTTATCGCTCATTACGTCTTCTTCGGACTCGTTTTCCTCTTTATCCGGCTTTTTGCCTTTGAAAGAGACCAGGCCTACCGGGTGAGCCGCTCCGATATGCGTGGAATTACTCATTGCCGCAATATGGGCTGATAAAGTAATAAATACTCCCGCGCTTGCGGCGCGCGAGCCTTGCGGATAAACATAGACGACTACTGGAATTTTTGAGTTTATTATGGATTTGACCAGTTCCCGCGTGGACTCAAGAAGCCCGCCCGGCGTATCTAATTGGATAATCAGGCACTGGGCATTTTTGTCTTCAGCTGTTTTAATAGCGTTTTCTACATAATCTTTTACTATAGGATTAATCACATAATTATCTATGGTTATGGTATAGACTTTTGGCGGATTAAAATTTTCTTCGGCAGAATATAACCTAATGCCGAAGAAGAAGATAAGTATAAAGAATATGATATAGTTTTTAAAGTGTTTCATGGTTTGGATAGCATTGTAAAACAGCATAACTATATCATAGAAGGCAGGTATTGTCAATTTTTTGCTTAAACCGGTTGTGTAGAATAAATTGTGTAAATTATAGCGGATTAACATGGCCGCTGGCTTGGCCTTATTTTTCGCGGGCGCTCGGCCTGCGTTACGCCCTGCTCAAAATCAGCCCAAGCCAGCAGGCGAATTTACACAATTTTCCGCATACTACCAAAAGGGAACTTTATATTGACATGTATAGGCTGGAGTGGTATAGTTTTTCGTTATGGGGCTGTAGCTCAGTTGGGAGAGCGCTTGCATGGCATGCAATAGGCCGAGGGTTCAACTCCCTCCAGCTCCACCAAGATTTTCTGCCACAGGCAGAAAATCAGAGCAATTGAGCAATCGAAAATAGAAAATAGGATAGGAAAACGATTGGCAATGATAAACTTGGGCGGCATTAGGCCGCCTTTTTAACTATAAAAATGATTACGCTAAACGGTATTTCTAAAAATTACGGCAGTAAGGTTTTATTTGACGGCATCAGCCTTAATATTAATCAGGGCGAAAAGATAGGCCTGATCGGCCCTAATGGCGCGGGCAAATCAACGCTTTTTTCCATGATTTTAGGCGAGGTTGAGCCCTCGGGCGGAAGCGTGCAGGTAAAAAAGAATACGCGTATCGGTTATCTGCCGCAGGAGGCAAGCTTTTCTTCTGCTTACACTGTTTTGTCTGAAATCTGCCGTGGTGATAAGCATATCCAGCAGCTGAGGGAAGAAAAAACAATCCTGGAAAGGAAAAATGAAGCAGATTCTAAGCGCTATGGTGATATATTGCATGAACTGGAGGTGCTGGGATATTTTGAGCTTGAGCATAAGGCAAAAAAAATCCTTATGGGGCTTTCTTTTAAAGAGGGCGATTTTGATAAGCCCATAACTGCCTTAAGCGGCGGCTGGCAGATGAGGACGCTTTTGGCAAAACTTTTGACTTTACACTATGACCTTTTATTGCTTGATGAGCCTACAAATTACCTTGATTTAAATGCCGCGCTCTGGCTAAAAGATTATCTTTCCGCATTCCGCGGCGCTTTTGTTATAATTTCGCACGACAAAGCGTTTTTAAATGAGGTTTGTAATTACGCGTTAATTTTAGAGCAAGGCTCTATCTTTAAAGTTAAGGGTAACTACGAGCATTATGAAGCGATAAAGAGGGAAAAACGCGCCTATTTAATAAAGCAATTTAAAGAATATGACAAAAAACGCAGGCAATTGGAAGAATTTGTCGCCCGTTTTCATGCCCAGCCAAACAAGGCGTCACAGGTGCGTGCTAAGCGCACCATGTTGGAAAAAATGCAACAAATAGTTGTTCCAGATGATGTCTCAGAGAGCATGAAAGATTTTGATTTCCCGCAGGCTAAGCGCAGCGGGCAGCGCGTGATCCGCCTTAAAAAGATATCAAAATCATACGGGGATGTTTCTGTTTACAAAGATTTTGATTTTGAGATAGACAAAGGAGAAAAAGCGGTATTGGCAGGCGAAAACGGAGCGGGAAAATCCACGCTTTTAAAAATTTTGGCAGGCGCCGCGGACATAGACAATGGCGAGCGTATCATCGGCCATAATGTGGAGACCGGCTATTTTTCCCAGACGCGCATGGATGTATTAAACCCTGATAATACTGTTTTGGATGAGGCCTATTCCGCCGCAAAAGGCCACATGAAACAGGAATCAATACGCACGATTTTAGGAGCTTTTTTATTTAGAGGCAATGATGTGGACAAAAAGGTGAAGGTTCTCTCCGGGGGAGAAAAAAGCCGCTTGATACTTGCCAAGCTGTTGATTAATCCGCCTAATTTTTTGCTTTTGGACGAGCCTACCACGCATTTGGATGTGGACAGCGTAGACGCCTTAGTCAAGGCGCTTGATAGCTATGAAGGAACGATTGTATTTATAAGCCACGATATACATTTTACGCGCATGATAGCCAATTGCGTCTTTGAAGTAAAAAATGGCAGAGTAAGAAAATTCCCCGGAAATTTTGACTATTTTTTAGATAAAAGGAAAGAACAGCCTGTAAATCAGGAAAAGCAAAGTAAAAAAAGCGAAAAAGAACCCGGGGTGAAAAAGGAATCCTTGCTAAAGGAAGAGAAAAAATCCCTTCCGGGCAAAGAAAAAGAAGAAGGGCGTAAAAATGATAATGCCGGGATAAAAGAAGAGATAGAAAGCTTAAGAAGAGAAAGAGAGGCTTTAGAGCTGGAGCGTTACGCGGAAGAGCGTGTTTTATCCGAGCCTAAAAGTTATCACAGCGATGATTTAATTGAACAATACAGGTATCGCGTTAAAGAAATAGAAAAACGGCTGGCGGAAATTAGTAAAGAAATAAGGCAGTTTAGAAGCCGCCTTGACAGGTAGGGAATTAATATTTAATCAGATATGTTAAAACTGAGGGTAAAAATATGGGCATGGGAGATGTTTATTTGACGCGGGAAGGCCACCAGAAACTGACGGAAGAGCTGGAATTTTTAAAAAAAGTTAAACGCAAAAAGATATCTCAGGCAGTGCGTGATGCCAGAGAGCACGGCGATATTTCGGAAAACGCCGAATATGACGCGGCCAAGGAAGCGTTGGCTTTGAATGAAAAGAAAATAGCGGAGCTGGGAGATAAATTAGCGCGGGCGCGTATTATTGACAATGAGAAAATACCCAAGGACCAGGCGCTTATCGGAGCTAAAGTAAAGATAAAAGACCTGGATACACAGGAAGACTCCGAATATATTTTAGTTTCTACCGAAGAGGCAGATTATGAAGAGGGGAAGATTTCTATCTCTTCTCCGGTGGGCGGCGCTTTGCTGGGCCATAAGATAGGCGATATTATTGAAATTGAAATTCCAGCGGGGAATCTTAAATATAAGATATTGGAAATATCGCGGTAGGGTGAGAGTTTAAGAGGCGCCGGGCAAATTGGCGGCTTGTCCTGTTTTGTGTAGGGCGTAACGCAGGCCGAGCGGGCACGGTTCACCCTCGATTACATATTGGTGAGAGCGAGGCCGAGTAGCCGAGCACAATTTTCCACGCTGGGAAAAATTGTGCGTCCCTGCGCAAAACAGGACAAGCCGCCAAC
>Ga0210019_1001078_pt1 | contig 30460 bp, 25 predicted proteins | sample CryGeyCG2114_020_2_FD_183969 | JGI IMG/M metagenome (GOLD analysis project Ga0210019, IMG submission 183969) | Groundwater microbial communities from aquifer - Crystal Geyser CG11_big_fil_rev_8/21/14_0.20 (SPAdes) (version 2) | ecosystem: Environmental > Aquatic > Deep subsurface > Groundwater ...
GCCTCGTGGAGCACTCATCCTCTGTAAAGAACCCTTCGCCAAAGAAATCGACAAAGCCGTATTCCCCGGCATGCAAGGCGGCCCCCACGACCACATTAACGCTGCCAAAGCCGTAGCCTTTAAAGAAGCCCTTCAACCGGAATTTCAAGATTACGCCAAACAAGTTATTGTTAACGCACAAACCCTTGCTCAATCTCTAGTAGATATGGGCCACGTCATTATTACCGGCGGCACCGATAACCACTTAATGTTGTTAGACACCATCAAATCCAAAGGTCTTAGCGGCCAAGAAGCCGAACACGCTCTCGAACAAATTGGCGTTTCCTGTAACAAAAACATGGTCCCCTTTGACGAACGCAGCCCGTTTGACCCATCCGGTGTTCGCCTAGGTACACCAGCCATTACCACCCGCGGTTTTAAAGAAGCAGAAATTAAAAAACTAGCCCAGTGGATCGACGGCGCATTATCTAATGCCGACAATCCAACCGAGTTAGAAAATATTAAAGCACAGGTTAGGGAAGTGTGTGAACAATTCCCTGTGGCCGGCACAGTTTAAAAATCTTCGACTACCAGTATTGGCGTTTCAAATTTAGAATATACAATTTTGACATCGATACCATCTCTGGTAGTCGCTGGAAATTCGTCGGGAAAGCCCATTTCCATCGTACGTAAATCATTAGCTATTTTTGCATACGTTGGATCACTTGGATCACCAAATTTTTTATTTAAAACGGCAAACCCATAGTTTTCATTAGCCATTTTAATAACTTTATCAAAGTTAGTACTAGATACCTTTCCCATAAATTCAAATACTGGCTTAATTGAGTTTAGTTCTGTCTTTCTAATATAATCTCTATTTTTTTCTAGTTGAGACGTCATTTGCAAAATGCTGTTTAACTTATGCTGCAATAATTTTATGTTATTTGCTTCAGCTTGCTTGGCCTTACTTGGGAAAAGAGAGCGCCACATTTTTGCAAGTGTATTCATTTTTGGTTCCTTTATACCAAGATGATTTTTAATTGTCTCATGCAACTCAACTTCGGTTTGGCTTTTTGCCTTGTCCGCTACAAATTCTGCAAATTTTACCAGTTCAGTAGGTTCCACAATTTGTGTTGCTCCAAGTATCTTAAATAAATAACTCACCTGATGTTCCCATCGTGCCACAATCTCTTCCGATGCAGCAATTTGACCTTTTGCATGCTTGATATTATTTTGATGTGCTTGGTAATATATTGAGACGTTACTACTAATTATATTAAGCTCATTAATTAATGATTTCTTGCGATTATTGAGACCAAGAACATCTGCCAAATAATTAACTTTACTTGCATTGTCATTTTTATCAATGTCGGCAAGTATACGTCCCCAACCTAATACGTCGTCTTCAGAAGGGCTCTCCACGTTTAGTCTAGTCAAATGCAATTTTATTGATTGATATGCCGCCTCCATTCTTGTTTTTGCTGTCTCATCAGTATTATTCCCCATAGTTAATTCACGGTATGTTTTATCTCTAACCAATGGATCTTTTTGATCGCCACGTGGTAAATATGAGCTAGGATTATAGTCTGATACGGGTTCACCATCTGCTAATTTGGCGTCAAGGTCGTTTGGTGTTCTTAAGTCACAAACTTCTGATTTTGGTGTATTTGGGGCAAAATAATATATTGTTTTTAAGTCACAATTAGCTTCAATTTCCCAAGTACCATCATCTGCTAGGCATAAAGAAAAATCTAAGTCATGAAATTTAATATCGATTGTATTAACATTTACAAATAGAGCCTCCGTACTATCTCCCAAGTTGCATAGTATTGGTTTGCCATTTCTATCTCGTGAAACAGTAATCTCGGCAACGTAGTAAGTATGTTTTTTGGTGGCATCTGATTCATCGCGAATTTGAATACTATATCTATCGTCAGTAATACGTCTTAAGTAAATAATATGGTTTTGGCTTCCCAAATACAAAGTTTGTATCCCATAACTAAGATCAATTCCTATTTGCGCTTGATTTGCCTTTAGATCAACACTTACACGTTCTGGTTGTAATTCATCTAATGTTGGCTCTGGTGGCGTAGGTATATCAACAGTTTGTGGCTGAGGACTATTATCTGCAACCAAATAACTTACAATACCGGCAAGTTTAGTAATACTAACAACGGGCAAACCATTATCATTTGTACGAACTTTTAGCTCAACCTTTGCGTCACCATTATTAGAGCTTAACGTCGTACCAACACGGAAGTCGGTAGATGGGCTTAATTGTGTCAGCTGATTATTTTGCAAATCAGTAACCGTTAGCCTGTCTGCACCTTCTTCTTGGATAACATGGTAATCGTCATCACCAATCGTCACTAACATTTCCACACCGTTTTGCAATACCACATTAATTGTTTCGCCAATTTGCGTTAATTCGCGCGATTCACCAACTACATGGGATTTATCAATAGTATGCATAATTTGTGGTTGAGTTGGAGGTTCAGTTGGCGGCTGAATAATTGATTGCGTATCATTTTCCTTCTCTCCTCGTAACACTGTAGATTCCATTGCAGATTTTGCATGATGAAAGGTGCGTAATTCTGTATTTGATACAATATTTATTGTACCATCTACCGCAACACTAATAGTGAAATCCATTGCATCATTAGTGATTTCTCCATTTAATTCAATTTTCTTGCCATGATTAGAGATCATGACTTGTTGGTGCTTACCCTGTTTTAGTGAATCTGCTGTGATCAATTTAATGCCTTCAGAAACAGAATCAGTTACAGTTATTGTAATCGGACCGGTAATCCTACGGTCTTCGCGTGGCGTTGCTGTTTCAGCTGTAGCCTCTTCACTTGTTAAAGGGCGAAGTACTTCTAGCATATAAGTTGTTTGACCTGGCGTATCCGAAACGTTGGTTAAATACGCACCATAGTTATCAGTATGAATCGATAAGCATTCTCGTAAAACGCCATTTCTAATATCGATACCGTATTGACTATCGCCAGATTGCAACAGTTCTGAAACTTTTTCAGTCTTTGCCACAACTTTTTGTATTTCCTCATTAATCGATTCAACAACTACTTCAGATCCTTTTTTATCTTCCTTATAAACTGCTATTAAGCTGTAACGGCCGCGTTTATATCCAAAGTCAAACTCAATCTTTCCAGCATCTTCATCAACATCTACTAAGTTACCATTAAGTACTTGAGCATTATCCACAAGTGTAACTTCACCGTCTTCGTTAAATTGTACTTTTGCAATTTCAAAGTTCTTCTTATTAACTGCAACAGCATGATCTGTCCTATCACTTAAAATTATTACATTACCTTTATCCGTAATTTGCACTGCGAAATTGCATTCACCAAGTTTTACAAGGTGCTTACCTGGATTTTCAACAGGTACGTGTAATGTATTATTTACGGGTACTTTATTAGTAGGTAAACTCTCGGTACCAAGATTATTATGTTCCATAAGGCATATTTAAAATCAGGCAGAAATTATAATAACTTATGTCTATTTTGTCAATACATGAACTGGAATAAGTTATCTATAAATTTGCATATGCCGATTCTGTACTTTTTCCCATTCAATCGTAGAAATAGGTTTGCTACCATAATCGTGTCCGGGAAAAACCTCGGTGTTATTTGGTAGTTGGCTAATACGCCTTAGACTTGCCTTTAAATCTGTTGGGTTGCTAAGGGGAAAATCAGAACGTCCACACCCTTCAACAAATAGGGTATCACCAGTTAGCAGTTTTGGTGTACCGTCCAAAGCTTGCTCTGCCGATATATAGAAACAGACCGCATCATCAATATGCCCCGGTGTATACAAAACTTCTATTTTCAAATTACCTAATGCAATTTTTGTCCCATCATTAATTAGGCGTATCAAGCGTGAGGGGACGTCAACTCTGTCCATGGCATTTTCGTGCAAGTAAACAGGAATATCGTAATGAGCAACAAGGGGAGCGACCGCCTCCACATGGTCATGATGACTATGGGTTAGTAAAATCATTTTTGGTCGCCAGTTCCCCTCATCAATAATTTGTTCCAATAAACTAATGTCCCCCGGATCAACAATGGCAATGTCTTTTGTTGACTCGTCATTTACAAAATATGAAAAGTTTCGATCATAACCATTAATCGCGATTTGCTGAACATTACTATTTTTGTGGTTCAAAAGCTTCTAGGGTTACAGTCTTTTCTATACTCTTGCCATCACGCCAAATTGTAAGGTTAACCTTGTCATCTGGCTTTTTGTTTCTAATTGCTTCTTGTAAGCCAAAAGTTTCATTAATCTCTTTGCCGTCCACTTCTAAAATCACATCTTTTGCCTGTAGTCCCGCCTTGTCCGCCGGCGAGTCCTTTAATACTGCCGGTAGAGCCTCGGAGTCATTACCCGCTAGGTAGGCACCGTGGTCCACATCTATTTCAAAATTTTCAGCATTGGTCTTAGATAACAGCACATATCTTACACCTAACTGAGGTCGCACAATTTCCCCAAACTCTTTAACGCTGCTTACTACCGGCTTTACATCGTCAATCGGAATGGCAAAACCAATACCATTTGCGCCAGACGCAATTGCCGTATTTACGCCTACAACCTGTCCAGATAAATTAATTAACGGACCACCACTATTACCGGCATTAATGGCTGCATCAGTTTGCAATAAGTTTGTTAAGACATCCCTATTTCCACCCATAGAATCCGATGCTTCAATTTGTCGGCTAATCGCACTCACAATTCCAGATGTTACCGTATTTTGAAATTCACCAAGGGCATTGCCAATCGCAATTACTTTTTGGCCAATTTTTAAATTGTCACTTTCGCCAAATTCCACAATCGGCAAATCTTTTGGCTTACTCTTATCTTCACCTTCCAGTATTTGAATTACAGCTAAGTCATTTGCCGGATCTCTACTGACTACCTCGGCCGTATATTCCTCACCATTATTAAGTACAACTGAGTAATCAGCATCCTCGTCCCTTACTACATGTTTATTGGTAAGGACCAATCCATCTGCCGAAACAATAAATCCGGATCCACCACTAACTTGCTGGCGTTGTGTTTCCACTTGCGGCGCTTCTTGTGGAACCGGCATAAACGGATTAAATAGCGATGACGGTGAGCGTCTGACAATTTGCAAATCTCTTGTTGCCACAATTGAGACTACTGCGGGTTGTACTTTTTCAATCGCATCTATTGTTTGCGACCCTTCTTCCACAATTTGTGTTTGTTGAACCTGCCCACTGTCACCCACCAAGTCCGTGTCACTTCCAAACAAATTGGTCGTAGCCGCCCCAAGGGAGCCGCCCGCAAATCCCAATACCAAAGACCCAACCAAAGTCAGCGCAACTGTACTTTTTCTTGTATTCATAATGTAAATATTAACAAAATAAATTTATGTAAATTTTTTGTATTAAAGATTCTAATAATGTCGGGTAAAAAGATCAAGTGCAAACACTTGTATAAGCAGCCAAACTATAGTAAAAATAATAGGCACAAACATGGGCAAGTGGCGGAATTGGTAGACGCGCTAGCTTGAGGGGCTAGTGGCCATCTATGGCCGTGGAGGTTCAAGTCCTCTCTTGCCCACCATCGGATAAAATTGCAGCATGAAAATAGCCCACCTCAAAATCCACGACCGTACCCTAATGGTTTTAAAAAATCTCTATTTTTTGTATTTGGCTTTATTGCCATCGCTAACAATTTATACTTTTCGTTTGGCGTATCCAAATGGAGGATTTAATTTAGATCCAAAGTGGTATATTTTGCCGGCAATCGGGGCTTTTGTAGCTATATTTTTTTATTTTGCTTGTTTTTCCATTTTCTCTTTTCCTCATAATTTGTGGCGAGCTGTCCAAACTATGTTTGTGCCATTAATTCCCATTGGCATTAATGTGGCACTAGGGCAGGGCGGTATCTCGCAGTTGGCTGAGTTTTTTACGGTCAGTTTTTTCGTGATCACAATCGCATTTTATGTCATGCTCTTTACCAAGTTTAAGTCGGAAAGCCCCGACACTTTTTCGGTAGGCTTAATTTCCATCACCTTCTTTTCCTTTTTATTTATGTTGGCACCACTTATCGCGCTTAATACACCGTGGTGGGGGCTATTGTTAATTACTTCATCTATTGTTGGCCAAACCTTCTTTTTTACACGCGGTTATGCCGAAATTGGTACCGATCCACACCCAGTTAATGTGGTTGTAATGATTATCATTGGCGCCTTATCTATTTTTTTAATTCCCATTATTCTTGCATTCTTTTAAAGCCCAATTACGGCAGCAGTTTCTATTAATGCGAGAAGCCATCTCCGAAAGCGAGCGCACCCAAAAAAGTAAATACATCAGAGTCCACCTTGCTAATCTAATTGAGGCACAAATGTCTACAAGCATCGGCATCTACTACCCGGTCCGCAGCGAGGTCAACTTACTACCGCTTGTCGAGCAAAACCCACAGCAATTTTTATTCCCGATTACCACTGCGGATAACACAATTAGTTTTTATCAGGTATCAGATTTAAAGGATTTTAAAGAAGGTCAATTTGGTATCCCAGAGCCAATCATCACTAACAAACAACCCCAAACACCCGATTGCCTCATTGTGCCGGCCATCGTTTTTGACTTACAAGGAGATCGACTTGGCTACGGCAAAGGCTGTTACGATCGCTATCTAAAAGAGTTTCAAGGCGTTACCATCGGCGTTAACTATAGTGAGTGCATTACAAGCGAAACCCTACCAACAGAAACTTTTGATCAAAGTGTCGAATACATAATTACCGAAAATGGCATCCAATACACATACTAAATTGTGGACCGAGCAACAAGACGTACCCGAGTACAAAGTTTTGCATCAATTTAATTTGCAATTTACGTGCAACACATTAAAGATTCCCGCCATTAATAGTTTTGGCCACGATGTCCACAAACAGCAGTACTTTTTAAATAGAGAATTTATTAATGGCGAACATCCAAAAGACCTCAACGCAATTATCTACGCTTACAAAAAGCTTGTCTCGAAAATGCCCAAACCATTATGTCAGTCAACCATAGCAGAACGCTCCGCATGGGGCTGGCTTAAAGAACAGCTAAGCCAATACAACGAACCGGAAGCCTCACCAATTCTTCAAGATGCTCGAAGTTATCTTAGCCAAAAGGCAAATCAGCCGGCAATGCTGTGGACCCATACAGCATTTTTACCGGAGCATCTTATTCAAAACAGTGATGGCATTTATTTGATCAATTTTAGGCATGTTGGTTATCGACCGCAATATTTTGGTCTAGCCCAACTTTTGCATCATTTTAAAAAAATAGAAGCAGGGGAGGGGATTTACAGTCAAATCGCTTTGGCATTAATAGAAATGTATAGGAAACCAACGCAAACCAAGCTAAACTTGATTGAACAATTATTAAATATTACCAATGCTTGAAGCCTTTCTGCTTGCCGGTTATGTCCTTGTCCTTTCACCATTGCTTTATTTGCTTAAGATTGAGCCAATTTGGATTTTTGTCGGCATGTTAATTATCTCCTTGCCCGGTATTTACGCCATGGTAACAGGTGCCCCCTTTGTCCCAACTTCAAAAAAAGTTTTACGCAAAATGATGACATTGGCTAAGCTTACAAAAGGTCAGAAAGTCTACGACCTAGGCTGTGGCGACGGCCGTCTCATTTTTGCCGCAAGTAAAGAAGGCGCCAATGCTGTTGGGTATGAACTGTCTTTTCCAACTTACGTCTTAGCCAAAATAAAGTCCCTATTTTCCCCTGGATCTAAAATTCAATACAAAAACTTTTGGACCCAAGATTATAAAGATGCCGACGTCATTTTTTGCTTTCTCCTTAAAGATACCATGCAAAAGTTTTATAAAATTGTTTGGCCACAACTAAGACCCGGTTGCAAAGTTGTTTCACACGCTTTCAAAATTGATGGTCTTAAACCAAGTGACAAAATCGATAGTGCCGTCCTGTATATTAAATAATCCTATATAAATGAAAATTAGTCAACGCAATTTAATCTTAATTATTATCATGGGAATTGTCATCTCCAGTACCTTCATTTTGTATTATTGGGGCCAGTCACTTAATCCAATTAACCGAGTACAAAATTTGGTTAAAGAAGCACAGCGACAAATCGAAATTATTCCGATTGAGTACGAATCCGAAGCCACCCCACAACAGCTACCTGCCGAAAAAATTCACAAAGTGCCATTTATCTCTCAAGCCCCATTTGGTGATTGGGCGGACGACCGCCAGCAAGACGGTTGCGAAGAAGCCTCCCTTTTAATGGCCTACGGATGGGCAACCGGCCAAGCCCTCACAAACACAGAAGCCTTAGCAGAAATCCTCGCCATGTCCGCTTACGAAGATGAAAATTATGGTTTCCACAACGACTCATCCGCCGCCGACACCCAAAGATTAATGACCGATTATTTGCATTATTCAAATACAGAACTAATTTACGACTTTACAATTGACGATATGCGCAGCCAATTGGCAAGCGGTAATATCATCGTTATTCCCGCAAACGGCATTGCGCTCCATAATCCCAATTTTACCAACGGCGGCCCCGAACGCCACGCCCTAGTAATTACCGGCTACAACGACGCCAAATCTCATTTTATCACTAACGATCCAGGCACACGTAACGGTAAAGACTACATATATTCATACACCACACTTTTTGAAGCTATTAGAGATTATCCAAGCGGACACAAGAATCCCATCCTCACCGAGCGCAAAGCCATGATCGTTGTAAAGCCACAATCCTAACCCCTAGGATGTTACATCTAACTTCGACGCCGCCTAACTGCAGTGTCCTGTGACCCCCTCCGTTTGAACGCTAGTGAGGAGGGAATTTTTTTATTTTATCGTCTACCTGGTGGGCGGTATTGGGGTCGAACCAATGACCTTCTGGGTGTAAACCAGACGCTCTAGCCAACTGAGCTAACCGCCCATAATAATAAGGGTACGTAGACCTTTTTATCAAATCGTACCCCAATCGTCAAGCAAAAGCAGATCTAATTACTTAGCTGCTGTTGTCAGTTTGTACTTATCAGTCTTAGTTTTAGTAAATTGATCTTTATTCTTTAGGTTTAGCAAAATTGTGATTTTTTTGACTTGGCGCTTTTCTAATACCTTTTCCACGATTTCATCACGTTCAAGTTCACCGTGTTCAATCAAAACTTTTTCAATCACATCAGCAACTGTCCCTTCTTCATATCCCCAAAATTTTAAGGCGTAAATACCACGACCAATCAAAATAAACTCATCGTATCTAATTAGTTCATTATGTACAGCCTGTGTATTAACTGATTTATTATCAAAACTAAGCTCTGTAATTTGATTAGAAATATCGATGTAATGCAGTGGCTTCTTCATTTCATTAAAGACATAGAAGATTTTATCACGCAGTGTTTTTGGATTGATATCACGCCAACTTGCTAAACCTACACCGTCGGAAACAACCTTCAAGTCACGATCTAAGCGAGCGGCCGATTTTATAAATGCTTCATTTGCACACGCAATTCCATTTTTTTCTTGGCAATGTGTTGCTAGTTTTGCTGCACTCATTACTTTTTCATTTTTCTTCAATTCCTTTTTTACCGCATCACATGCCTTGCGAATATCACGTGGCTTTAGATCTACCAAACGCCAAAAAGGGCGAAACCGGATTGTGTTATGCTCACGCACTAGACCTTTATCTAAATCGATAGTTAATTTTAAACTGCTCACATCAATACCTTCCTTGCTATCAGCTAGTTTTAACATTTCATTTACCATCATTTTTTCACTGACTACGCCACCATTATCTTCCAAAATTTGCAGTGCCATAGAGGTCAAATCACGTAACTGTGTATTGTTCACATTTCGTGATAATTTGCGTAATGCATTTTTTTCAATTTGGCGGATGCGCTCTCGCGTTACGTTGTATTTTTCACCAATCTTTTCTAACGTTAAGCGTGGATGATCATTCAAGCTAAAGCGATTTTCCACAATATACTTTTCTTTCTCGGACAAAACGATCAATAAACTATTAATCAATTCCTGAACTTTGGGAAGAGTATCGAGGTGTGTCATTTGTGTTTTTATTTAAATTTTTTATTAATGTCATTATATGACCAGATTGATATGAGGCAATTGTTTTCGGCAATAAATTTACAGCAAGGCAAGATGTTATCCAGTTACGACCGCGTAAACCGCTTTTACAAGCTTTAAACGTTTTGTAGAAAAAATTTGATTATATCCTCAGCGGCTTCCAAGTCGGCCGGTAGTTTCTCCAAAACCAAATCAACATGCCGACGCTTGTATCCCAAATTTAACAATGCCTCAATAATATCATCCGAAACCTGAACAGTATTTTCATCTCGATCATGCAAAAATTTAGGTAATTTACCTTTAAGCTCCAAAATCATCCGCTCTGAAGTTTTTTTGCCAAGCCCCTTAATAGACTGCAAGAATCTAGTGTCCTCAGCCTGAATTGCTTCTTGGACTTTATGGATAGGCGCCGCCAATATATCCATCGCCAATTTTGGTCCAACACCATTAATACTAATTAACGACTCAAAGAAAATCAGAGTCGAGTTCTCCATAAATCCATAAAGCTCAAAAGTGTCTTGGCGAAAATGGGTGTAGATATAGAGTTCAACCTCATTTCCCATATTAATGTCTTGTGCAGATAATAAAGATTGTGGCGCAAAAACCCTATAGCCAACACCGCTACCAGTTAAAATCGTAATTGTTCTGGCTTCCATATGAACAATTTTTCCTTTCAAATATCCAATCATAATTTTTAATTACAGTTGGCATTCACTTTAGCATTATAGCAATATTATAAAAATCTAATCTCGCCATTTTAACCAAAACTGCTGGCGGAATTGGTCAAATTCTTGCCTATCAATTGCTTCTCGTATTTGTTCCATTAATCTTGTGAGGTAGCGCAAGTTATGAATTGTTAATAAGCGCAGCCCCGTAATTTCCTTTTCTACAAATAGATGGCGTATAAAGCTTCGTTCAAACTGCTGACAAGTAGAACAGTCACACCCTTCCATTAGTGGGCGCTTATCGTCTCTATTCTGCTCCAGCTTAATATTTTGGCGACCAAATTGATCCCAATAAGCACCATGTCTCGCCAGCCTTGTGGGTAAAACGCAGTCAAACATATCAACCCCGCGCGCCACACCTTCAATTAAATCATCCGGCGACCCCACACCCATTAAATACCTTGGTCGATCATCATTCAAAATCGGCATCACAACATCCAACATTGCCAACATCTGCTCCTTAGTTTCTCCAACAGACAAACCACCAATTGCCACACCTGGCGCATCAAATCCGTTTAAAAATGTAGCTGACTCCGTTCGTAAATCCGCAAACATTCCTCCTTGTACAATCGGAAACAGAGCCTGTGGCAGTTTAGTGGGGGCCCCCATCTCTAACTCATCATGTCGCTTGTAGCATCTTTTAAACCAGCGGTGTGTCCGCCCCATGGCGGCTCGTGCGTAATCTTTAGTTACATTAGCAGCGGAGCACTCATCAAAAGCCATCATAATATCGGCACCAATTTTCGACTGAATTTCTACGGCCTTCTCCGGCGTAAAATAATGTTTTGAACCATCTAAATACGACCTAAACTCCACGCCATCCTCATCAATTTTAATCAACGACTTACCAGAATCATTACGGGTACCCTGCAAAGAAAAAACCTGAAACCCTCCCGAGTCCGATAGCATTGGTGCATTCCAGTTGTTCCATTTTGGTAAACCGCCTTCTTGTGCAATTAACTTTTCACCCGGCCTCAAATATAAATGATAAGTATTTCCCAAAATAATCTCCACACCCAGTGCCTTAAGCTCATCCGGAAGCATTGTTTTTACCATGCCTTTAGTGCCGCACGGCATAAATACAGGCGTTTTAATAGTGCCACGCGGCAAAACAAATTGACCTGTTCGCGCAGCAGTATTTTTAGATTTAGTTTTAATCTCAAACTCAAACATATTTTATTCTAACAATTATCGAAAAATATGGTACAATATAGAGATACCCATAGCAACAAATATGGAGGAAATCCCCAAAAAACAGAAATTCGCTCTTCTTGGACTAAGCGACGGTCAAAAAAGTGCCATGTCCACAAAACTAATTGAAGAGTTCCGTGCCGATACTGCCTACTGGATCGAAATCATTTTATCCAGTATTATTGCCAGTTTAGGTTTGTTGCAAAATTCAATCGCCATTGTTATTGGTGCGATGCTGATTGCCCCTCTCTTTAGACCAATCGAACTTCTCGCTTTTGGTATAACCACAGGCCAGTCATCTAATATTACCAGGGGATTAAGGATTATCTTAATTAGTGTAATGCTAGCTGTTGGCATTGGTTTTTTAACCGCCAGCTTAGTACCATTGCAGATTGAAACAGTCGAAATTCTTGCGCGCACTACGCCCAACCTCCTCGATTTGTTTATTGCTTTGGCATCAGCCATTGTCGTCTTCCTATCTCTTTCTTCCACACGCTATAGCGAAAGCGTCGCCGGTGTGGCTATGTCCGCCGCCCTGTTACCGCCACTTGCCGTAGCCGGAATCGAACTCGCCTTTCACAATTATGCGCAGTTTAGCGGGAGTTTATTTCTCTTCTTTACCAATTTAGTCGCAATTGTCTTTGTAGGAATTATCATGTTCTTTCTTTATGGTTTTGCCCCAAATCAACGTTTTAAACAAATCAATGCCTTTAAAGATATTACGATTTTACTGTTACTGATTGGTCTTATCTCAATCCCGCTAGTCTCCTCCCTTCAAAAGATTTCTACACGCATTAGCATCGAGCTCAAAGCAAAAAATTATTTGGAAAATGTATTAAGTGAAAAAATTCCAAATGCCAAACTTAGTGAGCTAAAATTATTAAACGTAACTAACGATAGCGCTCAAATATCCGGCACAATCAGAATTCCACAAGGCTCAGAATTCTATCTGGAAACCAAAAACGCAATTGCTGACGAACTTGGTCAATCACTAAGCCGTAAAGTCGACCTCAAAATTGATATCATTCCTGTCGCCAGTATTATTTCCGAAACCCAAAAAAGTAAGCCTGATCCCGTCGATGTAATTTCCACCCAGTTTCGCGACTTTCTAAAAGAAAAGCTCCCAACCGCTACAATTGTCAAACTGGAAGTTGCAGATGTAACTAAGGAAGCAGCTGATACCTCGAAAATGGCCTGGGCTATCAAACCTATTATTACTTTAACACCAGGCGAAAGTCTTACCAAGGATGAACAACAGCAATTAATCGCTGGCTTCCAAGCCAAATTACAAGTTCGAGAAACAGCAAACATAATTTGGACTATCATTCCCCAATACAGTGAAACCGATATAATCCCCAAACTCACACCTGCCGAAATCTATCACCAAGACTTAATTCTTAGATTTCATAATTTTTTCGACCAAAACATAGTCACTAATGCCGACATTACAAACCTCACAATAAAATGGCAAAATATCGACACTAATAGTGAATTTGAATTAAGCAACATTACCAAATATACCATTGGCTTTGATATCAAGATACCTGCAACTCAACAAGATCAACTGGATGCATTTCAAGCAGATCTAGAGAATTTTGCAAAACAAATCTTTAATCAAGAAGCTACAATTAATATGCGAGTTTTTCCTTATAATTCACGCAGCCTTACGCTTCCTCAGCAACCATAGCTTCTTCTTCAACCTCGGCTGGGTTTTCGGCATCATATTTGGCAGCTGCCTTTTGCTTAGCTCGGAATTTATCAACACGACCGGCCGTATCAAGTAATCTTTGTTTACCTGTAAAGAACGGATGTGTATCGGATGTAGTTTCTACTTTAATTACGAAATACTCTTTACCACCTATTTTTACTGTTTCTTCGCTTTTAACTGTTGATGTTGTAATAAACTGAGCTCCACTAGAAGAGTCTACAAATACAACGTCGTACATTTCTGGGTGAATATTAGGTTTCATAGTCAAATGGTTAATGATACCGAGTTAAGGCACGGCTAAACCTATAAATTGGAATTTTTTTGAGCACGCAGACTATAAATAACTCCAATTGTAAATGCAAGAGCAAGTACAATTAGGGTGAACATTAAAATTAACACAGTCCCAAACCCCCATACTTTAATTTCATATACTCGTTTGCGACCTTCACCCATGTTATCAAACGCAGTTACCGTCACCTTTTTAAGACCGGGCTCCTGAAAAACATGTACAACTTGAGGTCCTTCCTTAATTACGCCATCAAAATCCCAAACAATTTTGGCAATCTCCCCGTCCGGATCAAAAGAACGCCCGGCATCAAAAACAATTCTAAAGTTTGCTGCTTTAATCGTACTCAAGTTTACTTCAAGTTTTGGCCCTGCGTTTAATGGCATGGGATCTTCCTCATCAACAATTCCATCGCCATCATCATCTTTATCGATTTCATTACCAATACCATCTTTATCTGTGTCATATGCTAGCTTTGGATCAAATGGAAAAGCATCATCACCGTCCAAAACTCCGTCACCATCTGTGTCCGGTTTGGTAGGGTCTAAACCAATCATTAGTTCGTCAGCATCATCTAAGTTATCACCGTCATCGTCGGGATCGGCTTTATCGCCTATGCCATCGCCATCTCTGTCTTCACTGTCGGTTGGATCTAGAGGGAGTGCATCATTTTCATCCGGTACACCATCGTTATCATCGTCAAAGTCAGTGTTGTTGCCTTGGCCATCGGAGTCTGAATCTAAACTTTCATTCTTATCAAAAGGGAAGGCATCTTTTGTGTCAATCACGCCATCATTATCATCATCTGTATCTTCATCGTCCGCAATTTTGTCATGATCATTATCAGCTTTTACCCAAATTGCTCGGCTGGCTATATTGTTGCCGGGCGCATCCTCGCTTGGGTCCCACGGCAACACGCGCACAATAATCGTGTGCTGTCCTTTCGGTGGATATAAATCAACATATGCCACGTCGCTATTGTTGGCTATTACGGCAACTGGCTGATCACTCCCGATTTTTAACACATCCGTATCTAAAAAAAATCGAACTAAACCGCGGGCATCTTTAGTGCCATTATTGCCAACCGTTGCATAAATTCGCACCGGCGAGCCTTCAAAAACATTGTCCGTTGCTAAACTAATGCCCCCCTGAGTAACGTACAAGTCGGCATTAGCAGCAAATGCAAGCCCTGCCCCCATTAAACTAACCAGTAAACCGGCAATAATTAAACGGGTAGCAGTGCGCATAATTTTTTAGCAAAAATTAGATCTAAACAGGCAGTACTTCTTGGTTTTCATCTACTTCCTCTTCTTCACCTTCCTCCGCAAGGGGATTGCTGATTAACGATAGCGAAGCCACTTTATCTTCACCACGAACACGCATTATGTATACACCTTGCGTTGCCCGACCTTGCTCCGGAATATTATCTGTTTGCAGACGAATAATTTGCCCGGATTTAGAAACAATAATTAAGTCGGCATTAACACCTTCTTCAATGGCTCTCGCTCCTACAATTTTCCCTGTTTTTTTAGTAACATGGGCAGTTAAAATTCCCGCACCACCACGGTTTTGCTTACGATACTCGGTAATCTCGGTGCATTTACCAATACCGTTTTCCATAATCACAAACAATTTAGTTTTATCCGGTGCCTTAACCACATTCATTTCCACAACAAAATCCTCTTTCTTTAAGCGAATTCCACGCACGCCCATTGCCGAACGTCCCATTGGTCTGGCATCAGCCTCGTCAAAACGGATACATTTTCCACCATTTGTCACAATAATGATTTCATCTTGAGGATCAACTTGTCGCACCCATTCCAACGAATCGCCTTTGCGCAATTTGATTGCAATTAAGCCATTTCGTTTGAGATTTTTGTATTCATTCATCTCTGTCTTTTTAACTGTACCTTCCTTGGTTCCCATAATTAGATATTTACCCTTAAATTCGGTACCAATAACTAAAACAGAAGTAACACGCTCATCCTTTTCTAATTGTAACAAATTGATAATTGCTTGCCCCTTAGCTGTTCTAGCCGCCTCTGGAATTTCAAATGCCTTAAGCTGAAAGACACGCCCTTTGTCCGTAAAAAACAAAATATCATCATGGTTCATTGCATAATATATCCCCATAATTTCATCATCTTCTTTTGTCGTTAAGCCAATTACTCCCTTTCCACCACGTTTTTGCGCCCGGAAAGTTGTTGGCGGCATACGCTTAACATAATTTTCTTCTGTAATTGTCACAATCATCGGTTTATTTGGCACGGTATCCAGAGATGTAATATCACCAAGCGCTGTTGGCACTACCTCTGTTTTACGCTCATCCCCATACTTTTCTTTTATTGCTAAAGATTCTTCTCTAATAATTGTCAAAATTTTACTTGGATCCATCAAAATTGATTCCAGTTCAATAATTAATGCCAATTTTTCGGCTAATTCATCTTCAATTTTTTGTCTTTCTAAACCAGCTAAAGTTTGTAATCGCATTTCTAAAATCGCTGTCGCTTGCTTATCTGAAAGTGAGAATTTCTCCATTAACTCATCATGCGCAATTTCTTTAGTTGCCGAACCACGGATTGTGGCAATTACAGCATCAATATGATCCAACGCTACCTTCAAGCCTTCTAAAATATGTGCACGGTCTTTAGCTTTTTGTAAATCAAACTCAGTACGTCTCACAATAACCTCCTTGCGATGGGCAATAAAATAGCCAATTACTTGTTTTAAATTAAGTAACCGTGGCTGCAAACCATCCACCAAAGCGATCATATTCATATTAAACCGAGTCTGTAACTGGCTCATCTTATAAAGCTGATTTAGAACCTTTTTAGGATATGCTGACTTCATTAACTCGATAACAATGCGCATCCCTTCGCGATTTGACTCGTCACGAATGTCGCTAATATGCATGATTTTTTTATCTCGAACCAAGTCGGCAATTTTGGTAATCAAAGTCGACTTATTTACTTGGTATGGAATTTCACTAAAAATAATTCTATGTCGACCCTGCCCAGATTCCTCAATATTTGCTCTAGCTCGCATTACAATTCCTCCACGCCCAGTTGCATACATTGTTTTAATTGCTTCTTGGTCATAAATAGTGCCTCCGGTTGGAAAATCGGGCCCTTTAATATGTTGCATTAAATCATCTACTCCTGCCTCCGGATCATCCAATAGATGAATTACCGCATCCATTACTTCTCTCAAATTATGTGGCGGAATCGATGTTGCCATTGCCACGGCAATTCCCATACCACCATTTAGCAGTAGCTGAGGAATTTTAGTCGGCAATACAGTTGGTTCTCGTTGTGAGCCATCATAGTTGTCTCTAAAATCAACGGTCTCTTTTTCAATATCAGCCAACATTTCGTCCGTAATTTTTTGTAATTTAACCTCAGTATAACGCATGGCCGCAGCATTATCGCCATCCACCGAACCAAAGTTACCTTGTCCATTTATCAGCATATAACGCATCGAGAAATCCTGCGCTAAACGAACCAAAGAGTCGTAAACCGCCGTATCACCATGCGGATGGTATTTACCCAACACTTCACCGACAACGGTAGCAGACTTCCTAAATTTGGCACTCGACGTCAAACCTAAATCCTTCATCGCATATAAAATACGACGATGTACAGGCTTTAAACCATCTCTTACATCAGGAAGCGCCCGTGAAACAATTACACTCATTGCATATGTGAGGTAATTTTTCTCCATTTCTTCTGTAATATTTATGTCCTTTAGTCGATCTCTGGTGACCTCTTCACCTTCGCCAAAAAGCTGATCACTCTGTTCGTTATTGTTGTTTTCTTCTGCCATATATATTTTTATTTAGTTACTTTTAATCATAGTATGTATAGCTTAATTCACTAAGCTAGCCAAGGGAAATCTTTTTAAAGGAGAGGGCAGATTAGAATTTAATACATAGACATATGTATAGATTTATGTTAAAGTTAACCATTATCCTTTAGGATAAATCTTATGTTACCGGAAATTGTGCCAGAAAGTTATGACAATAATGAATCGTACAAGCAACGCTTCGAAACGCTTACCCAGCAGGAGTTCACCCCAAATCGGTTTAAACAGTTCATCCGGAAAATTGATGGCAAGAGTAATTTGCCGCCCGCTTATAAGTGGCTGGATTATCTAACTCAAGCACCAAAGTATGGTTTAAGCTCTGACGCCTATAAGTCATTAGCCAATCAGTGGTTTGGGCTGGATTTGGCACGAAGTTATAATATTAATGAAACACTAAAACGGATAACCCCCGATCGCAATGCCTACGAGGAGTGCCTTTTAAATGGTGATTTTGACCGGTTTGATCAAACAACACAGCGCTTTCTTTCAAAGCTATATCCAAATCTTACACCGGCAAGTCATGTCAGAAGAATTACGAGAGCTAATGTAAACCGTACTTTAGGTAGGAGTTAGTAGACTTTGAGCTCTATTTATGCTAGAATTACTAGATAAATAGAACCAATACCTATGCCAACTTTACCAACCAAGCCGGTTCCAACAGAAGCCCCAGCTCCCATTGCGGCCAAAACGTCCCTTATTGATAAGGTGTTAGGGCCAATTCAGCATTGGTATCAGAACAAAGCCGGAGCGTCAGCAAAGGCCGTGCCTTCTGAAGCAGCCGAAGCGTCAGCGAAGGCCCAGCCCCCTGCAGCGAAGCCCGCATCCACAAAACCCGAAAAACTCACACCCGCCGAGCGCACCCGCCTAATAGAAGCTGAAAAAGCCTATAATCAAGGCCTCGCCTCTATTAAAGACCTCATTGCCCCTTCGGCAATGGAGATCTATTTTGATAAAATGAAAGTCAGCGGCCTATACGCTCGCAGTTTTTTCGTTTTTACTTATCCGCGTTATATCGAAACAAACTGGATGAACCCATTGGTTAATTTTGATGCAACAATCGATATTGCTCAGTTTATTTACCCTATCGAATCTGCAGCAATTATGAAGATTCTTAAACGCAAAGTCACACAAATGCACTCCGCAATGCGCATTAACCAAGAAAAAGGCCTTGTGCGCGATCCAGCCCTAGAAACACAGCTGGAAGATGCCGAAAACCTCCGAACCCAAATTCAACGTGGGCAAGAAAAATTCTTTCAGTTTGGCATGTACATTACTATTTATGCCGAAGACGAAGATCAACTTAATAAGCTATCCAAGCAAATCGAAAGTTTACTCGGTGGTAAGCTGGTCCTAACCAGACGTGCCGATTTACGTGCAGAACAAGCACTAAACTCAACTTTACCATTATGTTTAGACGAAATCGAAATTCACCGTAATATGAACACCTCACCGCTATCTTCCACTTTCCCGTTTAGTTCAAGTGACCTAACTACAAACGAAGGTATTTTATACGGCCTTAATCGCCATAACGAAAGTTTGATTATTTTTGATCGTTTTAATCTCGAAAATGCTAACTCCGTTGTGTTTGCCAAGTCCGGTGCCGGTAAATCTTACGCTGTTAAATTGGAAATCCTCCGCAGCCTTATGCTCGGAACCGACGTAATTGTCATCGATCCGGAAAATGAGTATGAAGAACTGGCTCAAACTGTGGGCGGCTCATATTTACGCGTTTCACTAAATGCAGATCGCCGGATTAATCCATTTGACCTCCCCGCAGCCCTAATTGACGAACAACCAAAACCGGGTGACCTCCTACGTACTAATATTATTACCCTTCAAGGCCTTCTCAAATTAATGCTTGGCTCTTCTAGCCCGCTCGAAGAAAGCTTGGTCGACAAAGCCTTAATCGATGTCTATGCCCTAAAAGGAATCACCATGGACATGGTTGACCCAACAGGCATGGAGCCGCCAACCATGGAAGATCTCTTCAGTATTTTAAAAGGTATTAAGGGCGCCGAAGTGATTGTGCAAAAACTGGAAAAATACATTAGCGGTACCTACGCTGGTGTCTTTAATAAGCCAACAAACGTTAATTTAAACACAGGTCTAGTTGTCTTTAGCGTACGTGATTTAGAAGACCAATTACGACCAATCGCCATGTACATCATTTTAAATTACATTTGGAATCAAGTGCGAAGCTCGCTAAAACGCCGACTCTTAATTGTAGATGAGGCCTGGACCATGATGCAGTTTGAAGATTCCGCCAAGTTTTTACACGGCTTAGTCAAACGTGCTCGTAAATATTACCTAGGTGTTACGACCATTACTCAAGATGTTGAAGATTTCCTCAAAAGCAAATACGGCAAACCGATCATTACCAACTCATCTATGCAGCTGTTGCTCAAACAGTCACCATCGGCGGTTGAACTGCTGAGCCAGATTTTTAATTTAACAGAAGGGGAGCGCTACTTATTACTAAACAGCAATGTTGGCCAAGGCCTATTTTTTGCAGGAAATAAGCACGTGGCCATTCAAATCATTGCCTCGTACGGTGAAGATAAAATTATCACCACCAATCCGGAAGAAATTCTTGCTGAACAGGCCCAGCAGGCCTAATTCCTAATTTCGTTTAAGGCTTTATTTAGCTGAGGATCAACGCCTGCGGTTCTATCTGCATCGGTATATTGAACGTAGATATCCGGCTTAATACCAGTGCCATGGATATTTATGCCACTTGGCGTAAGCCACTTGGCAATCGTTAATTTCAGCGAGGATGAGTCCAAATAAGTCGAAATTTCTTGGACCGTCCCTTTACCAAACGAAGTTTCACCAATTAAGGTCGCTTGGTGATGGTCATGCAAAGCCGCCGCCAAAATCTCGGACGCTGACGCGCTGCCCTTATTCATAAGCACATAAGTCGGCACATTTGCCAATTTTGCACTACCGGTAGAATACTCAGTCTCTGAAACAGTTGGCCCGACCAAACGAGTTACTACTTTGCCTTTAGCCAAAAAGTTACCGGCAATATCCACGGCTGCATCCAAAAAGCCCCCAGGATTATTGCGCAAATCAATAATAACACCATTTAGATTACCGGCATTGGTCTGATTTACAAAACTTGCAAAACTACTGGCTGTGCCAAAGCCAAAGTTATTCACGGTAATAATTAAAATGTCATCTGCTGTAACTTCACCAACAACCGACGCTACCGAAATCCGCTCTCTCACAATTGTAAAGTTTAACACCGAACTCCCACGTTTAATTACCAGTCGCACCTGCGTGCCGGGCTCCCCTTGAATTAAGCGTACAACCTCCACCAAAGTAAAATTAGTGATAACTTTGCCATCAATGCTGTTAACAACGTCGCCGGGGCGCAAGCCTGCTCTTTCTGCCGGAGAATCGTTAAGTGGAGATACGATTACGACATTGCCGGCATCATCCAAAGCCAATGATGCCCCAATCCCCTGAATTTCGTTACTTAAAGAGTTTTGAAAAGCTGCCGCTACTTCCGGTTCCTGAAAAACACTGTAAGGATCGCCAACTCGATTCACTAGCCCCTCAATTGCCCCAAAAATTAAATCATCCTCACTTAATTTATTTTTATCAACATACTCTTTTGTAATTTTATCCCATACATCCAGCAAAATCGGATATTTATCGCTATTAGTCAACGAGCCGTTTGGTTGTATAGGAGAAATAGTATTGTCATTTATGCTTGGATTTGGTGTGTCTAGCGCCTGATCGATTTTATCTTCGTATAAAGCTAGATTTGCCAGCATAATTGCCACGTCACCTTCGGTAGTTGGGTTAATTGGCCAAATAGCTTGCTTAAAAGGGTCAACCAGACCAACCTGATATGCGCGAAACATTGTTGGTGCATAAAAAGCGCCCGGCACTAAGGTTGGAAACACTTCTTTAAACTTAGCTTCGTCAAATGTAATCGGCACCGGAATTCCTTCCAACTTCATTAGTAATGACAAAGACCGCCAAAGTGCAAACGGCCGTTCTTCATTAAAAGTTGGACTATAAGCGTTGTAGTAGATTAAGCCTAATTTACGCATCTCCTCCAAATAAGGAGCCAACTCTGGGCTAACCCCCTCAAAGTCAGTTTCTGTTGCGGCTGGCACCACATTATTGGCATCTAAAATAATTTTAATAAATTCACCACGAGGAACTGGCGTTGTACTAAGAGCAAAAACAGAGCTAGGCAATAGTAGCAAAACCCCCAAGACAAGTATTAGTTTTTTCATTCGCATGTTTGTATTAGTTAACATGTTTCTACTTAACCACACTCACCTCTGCATTGTCAAAACATGCGAATTTTGCTATAATTAAAGGATAATTTGTACATATGTATAAGAAAATCATTGTTCTTGCCCTAAGTCTCATCCTAGTCGGATTAACCATCTTGCTGGAAAGTCTGCCAAGTTCAAATCTTACCTCAAAGTCACAGCAGCTAATTGAGTTTCCGGTTAGTAGCACTTTTGAAATTAGAACCGATCAAAATAACCGTTGGCATGAACGCATGAAGGGGGAGACACCGCGCTATATACGTCTAAGCAAAACTGCAGCCTTTAAATTTAACGACGTCTCCGTTATTGCTCCGGCCAACACCGTGCTCAAAATTGTGGCATTAAATAACGATATCGTTCATTTAAAATTGATTGAAGGTGGCATCGTTTTTGAACACCGCTTTAGTGACAGCCCATTTTTTATTCAAACACAAAATTTTGGCATTGCCCCCGAACCGTTTAGTTTAGGTCTCTTAACCAAGCTAAACGGAGTCGTTACTGTACAAGCCCTGCAAGGTAACCATAGACTAAAGCTAAATTTACCCTTGGAACAAATTGATCATTATTTGGCTCAATCACAGCAAATCCAATTTAATGAAGCGGATATTGATGCTGCATGGGCCACTTTTAGCTACAACACTGTTGCCGAAAAATTGAGCAAACAGTATTTTACAAAACCCCTCCCCCTTGCCACGGTTTACACATTTAACTTAGATTCATACTTACAACAAAAGACAGTGCTCGACCTCTCCTACAAAGGCAGTCTCACTTATTCCACTATCCCATTTCTCGAAAAGTTCATCTACAACCCGGTCAAACGCAATCTGGTCACAATTAACATGTTGTCTCAAAGCCTAGAGTCTGCGCGTGAGCTTTACCTAATTAATCAGGTCGACAAAGCCGAAGCGCAAATGACAGACTTTAATACCCGTTTAAATCAACTGATTAGTGATGATAAAAAGGCATCCGTGCCAATCGTTTCTCAGTGGCTTCAGTTATATGGCAGCGTGGGCGATGACAGTATTTACGCACCCATTAAAACAGCTATGATTAAAAGCGGTGCCCTTGTCCTAAGTGCAACACAGTTGAATCAGCTTTGGGTCTACGCCATCGAAAGCCAGTCCACCTGGCAGTACGCCAACACTTACTTTGAATACTATAAATCAGAAATTGCCAAAACCGACAAGCCATCAACCCTATTTATCTTAAAGGAACGCCTTTTGTCACAATTGCATAACTATCCGGGCAAAAACACATTGGCTGCCTATGAGGTTCTTAACACACTAGACCAAAAACTATATAAAGTAACAATTAGTAAGGCCGACATTGTAAATGCCCTAGTTATTGAAAGAGTGTCCCAAATCCGTCACCTATTAGATTTAGAAACCGCAAACAAGTTAACAGGCGAAGCGCTAGCTGAGCCCCTAACCCTGCTCCTCCAACAACTCGAACTGTATGTTAGCGAATCCAGCCTAGGCACAACCTTTGAGGAATACCTAAGCCAAGAACTACCACAGGTAGTCGACCGTCTCCAAAGAGTTCAGCAAAATTAGTCTTTTAAAACATCCCTATATTCGCTTTCGTATATATGGATAAAGCCAAGTAACAGCGTTAGCAAAAATGGCCCGAAGATTAATCCCTGTAAACCAAAAGCCAAGACACCGCCAAGCAGTGTTAGCAAAATTAGTAATGGATTGATAGCTGCTGATTTGCCAATTAAGTATGGTTTAACAAAGTTGTCGGCAAGCCCTACAACAAAGGTGCCCCAAACAAGCAAAAATACACCGGCAAACAAATGATTGGTCAAAATTAAATAGATTCCCGCCGGCACCCAAATAACAGCAGTTCCAATATAAGGAACCGGTGACATTAGCGCCATAACCGTTCCCCAAAAAGCAGCATTGCCAATTCCGGCAATAGCAAAGCCTAGACCGGCTAAGAAACCTTGCACAATTGCAGCACCAAATACACCGTAAACAATCCCTTTACTTAGCACATTCAGTCTCTCAAACAGTGCATCTTTATGGCGATTGGGAATAGGCAACAAGCGTTTGATGCGAGCTGTAATACCCTTGCCATCCAACAAAAACGCATAAAGCGTAACAAAAAAGACGATTAAATAGACCAAGAATAAGGACACCTGCTTAAATAGATTTGTAGTTTGTCCAACAATTGTGGAGCTAATGTTTTTAAGATTATCTTGTGTAAATGCCACAATGTCTTCAGTCGAAAAAGGCAATGATTCCCAAGTCGCAACCACCCAGCTGCCAATGGCTGTACCTTTTAAACGCTCCGGTATCAGTTTTATTCCTTCAAACGTTAGTTCGTTAGTAGAGGTTAGTTTTTGATACGCAAGATTAGCTTCATCTGTTAAATACAAAGCAAACAAGGTAAATGGCGTCACAATCAACACCAAAACGATTAAAAGTGTGATTAAGGATGCCACAGATCGATATTTGACTTTTTTGGTAATCCAGTCCGTTAGCGGGAAAACATCCACCGCAATTACGCTGACAATGATCAACATGCCAAAAAATGGTGAAATAAAATATAAAAACCCAAACAATAGCAAAAGCGTAATGCCCAAAAAGAAGTACTTCTGCAGGTCTTTAAAGGCAACATGGTTATTATTTTCTGTCATCTTCCAACAAATTATTACTGACCTTATTATAGCACATTTTTCGTAATCTTGAAACGTTTAAACTAGTTTTACTGGCGTTACCACAAAAATCTGCTAATCTGTACACGCTCAAAATTTAAAAATAGAAGTAAATGGCAAAAACCAATAATAACTCAAATCAAGACTATAGTGCTAAGAATATCCAAGTGTTAGAGGGGCTGGCCGCCGTCCGTAAACGTCCGGGAATGTACATTGGCACAACGGATATTGCCGGGCTGCATCATCTAATTTGGGAAATTGTCGACAACTCCATAGATGAAGCAATGGCAGGACATTGTAACCAAATCGATCTCACCATCCATAGCGATGGCTCATTAAGCGTAGAAGATAACGGCCGCGGCATTCCGGTCGACAATGTGGAAAAGACAGGCAAAACCGCGCTCGAAACCGTACTAACCGTGCTGCATGCCGGTGGTAAATTTGGCGAAGGCGGCGGCTACAAAGTATCCGGTGGTTTGCACGGTGTGGGTGTTTCTGTTGTTAACGCTTTATCCAGTAAATTAGTTGCCCAAGTATATCTTAACGGCAACATCTACCAACAAGAATATTGCCAAGGTGATCCCGTTACCAGCCTCGAAATTCTTGGCACAACCAAGAAAAACGGTACTAAAATCACTTTTACACCCGACAAAGAAATTTTTGAAATTACTGACTTCGACTACAAAACAGTTTTAATGCGTATTCGCCAGCAAGCATACTTAACTAAAGGTATTCAGATCTCAATTTTTGACGAACGCACCGGTCAAAAAAATCGTTTCTATTTTGAAGGCGGACTACGCTCTTACGTACAACATTTAAACAAAACCCGCGAAAGCCTAACCGACATTTTCTACATCGAAAAAGAAGTAAAAGAAGGAGTTGTCGAAATTGCCTTTCAGTACACCGGCGATTTTCAGGAACATCTTTTCTCCTTTGCCAATAACATCAATACCCACGAAGGCGGTATGCATTTAACCGGATTTAAATCCGCTCTAACACGAACAATCAATAACTACGCCCGCGAAAGCGAATTTCTTAAAGACAAAGACGATAACCTCAGCGCCGAAGATGTACGTGAAGGTCTAACCGCTATTATCTCCGTAAAACTACCGGACCCCCAATTCGAAGGGCAAACAAAAGCTAAACTTGGTAACGCCGAAATGCGCTCCGCCGTCGAAACCGTTTTTGCCGAATCACTAAGTGAATTTTTAGGCGAAAATCCCGACACAGCCAAAGCGATTATCGGTAAATCTTTACTAGCCGCCCGCGCCCGTAAAGCCGCCCGTGCCGCCCGTGACACCGTAATCCGCAAAGGCGCCTTAGAAGGTATGACCCTACCCGGTAAACTCGCCGACTGTTCCAGCCGTAAACCCGAAAACTCCGAGTTGTACATAGTAGAGGGTGATTCTGCCGGTGGTTCCGCCAAACAAGGCCGTGACCGCCACACCCAAGCCATCTTGCCATTAAGAGGTAAGATCTTAAACGTAGAACAAGCCCGTCTCGACCGCATTTTATCCAACAATGAAGTAAAATCCCTAATTATCGCCCTTGGTACCGGTATCGGTGAAATGTTCGACATCGAAAGACTCCGTTACCACAAAATCGTAATCATGACGGATGCCGATGTGGATGGTGCCCACATTTGCACCTTGCTCCTGACTCTATTCTTCCGTTACCTAAGACCGCTAATCGAGGGCAATTTTGTGTACATTGCCATGCCACCACTTTACAAAATTTCCCACGGCCGCAATTCCGCCTATGTTTACAACGATGAGCAAAAAGAAGAGGTTCTCAGCACCACTTTTGCCAATGTCAAACCAAACATTCAACGTTACAAAGGTTTGGGTGAAATGAACCCCGAACAACTTTGGGAAACCACCATGGACCCCGAACGCCGCCTAATGAAGCGCGTCAACATCCACGACGCCGAACAAGCCGACCGCATCTTCGACACCCTAATGGGCTCCGAAGTCCCCCCCCGCAAAAAGTTTATCCAAAGCCATGCTAAGGCGGTGGAAGGGTTGGATATTTAAAAGCCAGCCCGAGCGCAGCGAGGGCTATGCGCTGAAACCAAACTGTGGAATTCAAGTTGATACACCTGACAAAACATCCAACTAGTTTTATAGTTAGCACCGTATTAATAATCCACTCACTATTTATGGAGCATGTGCAAGAGCCCTTAGGAGCAGTACCACAACCAACACTCAATGTGAGATTAGAAGAAATACGAGGTGCTGTGGAAGGGAAGGTAGCAGATGTAGTGAGTATTCGCTACAATATGCACGTTGGAGTGTATGATGAATTTCCTGAGGCGGCTGAGTATGCTAATGGGACATTACAATACTGCACTCCAGACGAACTAGATCAGGCAGGACGTTTAACAATGGCACTCGTTGGACTCAAGGCTAATTTTGAGGCACAGCCCAACTTACACCAAGATCTAGACTGGAACCGAGTGAAAGACGCTCTGTTAGCAAATCTTGAGGCACTAGAATCAGTGGGAAAGATGATGAAAGCAGGGCACGAGCCAAACGTGTATAACTTTGACGATAGTGGTTTTGATATTGGTACATGTTCCAAAGAATCACCATTAAGTGGCAGAAACTGTGTCTATGATGCAAAAGCAGCAGCTTGGAGAAGAGCAACCCACCCGAGATTTCCTGTTAATGGAAGTGCGGTTGAGATGGCTGCGGCAATGGGGATGAGCCTGATGTCCCTATTGCAATACCAGGGGGCACTTCAAAGCCAAGGTGTGTTTGATCGTACAACCCAGAGTTATCTTTTAACTAACGAAGCATACAGACATGGTGGTGCGCTCTATGGTGGTCGTGGTGGGGATGGCGTTCACGTGTATCTGAATGATCCTTGCTATCACTGCCATATTAGGGCGTTTCGCGGCTCGCTAAGGGTTTTATGGGCTGAGTCCTTGAGCCTTAGTATCCTTTAATTTCTCTTTTTTCATTTGACAATCACTCCGTCTCCCCCTAAAATCCCCACAGTTTAAGTAAGAAACCGTATGTTTGTACACGTAACACGAGATCCACGCGAATCATTCGAACGAATGCTTTCACGCTTCAAAAAACTGCTTCAACGTAGTCATAAATTAAATGATTACCGCGAAAAGCAACATTTTGTCAAAGACAAAACTAAGACGCGAGTGAGAGCCGAAGCGATTAAACGCGAAGAGTATCGTGAAAAAAGACGAAAAGAAAAGTTCTATTAGCCTATAGCTATTGTTCAAAAAAGCACTCTCTTTTAAGGGGGTGCTTTTTAGTGTTATGAATACCATTAAAAGTGCCCTCCAAATTGATCCACAATTAAAAAGCCTCGATAAAGAGGTGCTGCTGGCTCATGTCCTCAAGGTAGATAGAAGCTACCTCATTGCCCATAACGAACGCGAACTTATCAATTCCGAATTTGCTCTTTACCAAGACCTACTTGCCCGACGCAAAAATAATGAACCCATTGCTTACATAGTCGGCTCCAAAGAATTTTACGGCCGCAACTTTGTAGTTAATAATCACACCCTGATTCCGCGGCCAGAGTCCGAGCACTTAATCGATCACTTAAAAACCATATATCATATAGAAGACGAAATCTCAATTTTAGATGTAGGCACCGGCACCGGCTGCCTTGCCATTACCGCCGCGCTTGAATTTCCCAACTCCCAAGTAACCGCTATCGAACTCTATCCTCAAACCGTCGAAGTGGCCCGCACCAATAATCTTGCCCTTTGCACCAGTAAGTTGGTCACCATTATCGAATCCGATTTGCTTTCCGCCCTACCCGCAGCCGCATATTTTGATTGTATCCTTGCCAATCTCCCCTATATTTGCCAAGATTCCGCCGACGTGGGCGCAGAAACAAGCCAATACGAACCCACGCAGGCGCTATACAGCGGCAAAGATGGGCTGGATCACTACCGCCTTTTGTTTACACAATTGGCCGACCGCCATCTCCCTTTTAAAAACTTAATTTGCGAAATCGGCCTTGATCAAAGTCGATCAATTCAACAATTAGCTAAAGCAGTATTGGGAAAAGAGGGAAATGTGTATAATGACCTTGCCGATAAACCTAGAATATTTGTATTCACTAACTAGACCTCATGATTGATAAGCTCACCAAATTTGCAGATGAACTAAAAGAACTTGATCGCAAAGTTGCCGACCCCGATATGATGCCCGATCAAGCCAGCTACCAAAAACTCCTAATTCGCCGTGCCGAAGTAGAGCCACTGGCGCGTTTGCACGAACAGTTGTCTCAAGCAATCGCCCGCAAAACCGAAGCCGAACAAATTTTAGCAACAGAATCAGACCACGACCTCAAAGAGTTAGCCCAAATGCAGCTTGAAGAAGCCAAAGCCGAAATCACCGAACTAAACGAAGCCGTAAAAGTCGCCCTTATCCCCAAAGATCCCAACGTCCACAAAAACTGTATTGTTGAAATCCGTGCCGGCTCCGGTGGCGACGAGGCCTCCTTATTTGCCGGTGACCTCGCCCGTATGTACATGCGTTATGCCGAACTGCAAGGTTGGAAAGTGGAGTTATTAGGCGAAAACCTCGGTTCCGCCGGTGGTTATAAAGAAATTATTTTTAAAGTGGCCGGCGCCGGTGCCTACGGCAAACTTCAGTTTGAAAGCGGCGTCCACCGTGTTCAACGTGTCCCCGAAACAGAGAGCCAAGGCCGCATTCACACCTCAGCGGCCACAGTCGCCGTCCTGCCGGAAGCCCAAGCAATTGATGTCGAAGTCACAGAAGGCGACCTCCGCATCGACACCTACCGTGCCTCCGGTGCCGGTGGTCAGCATTTAAATACCACCGATTCCGCCGTGCGCATTACCCATGTTCCAACCGGCGTCGTTGTTGCCTGCCAAGATGAACGTTCGCAATCAAAAAACAAAGCCAAGGCCATGTCGATTTTAAGAACACGCTTATACGCTCATCAACAAGAGCAACAAGCCAAAGAAAGAGGGGAGCAACGCCTAGCCCAAATTGGTTCCGGCGACCGTTCCGAAAAAATTCGCACCTACAATTTTCCACAGGATCGCATAACCGACCACCGCATTAAAGAAAGCTGGAGCAATCTACCTGTAATTTTGGATGGCAACATCAACGACATTATTGGAACCCTCCAACGCGCCGAACAAGAAATGAAGTTAGCTAACGCAGCCTAAAGTGACAACCCAAACTTTGGGGTCTTTCTAAAGCAGCTTCCACCACTAAAATTGCGGTTTGTACCATATTTAAGGTTTCCACAAAGCTTATTAGCTGATCTGTATTAGTGTGTTTTACTGATTCTGTAGCCAAATCCGAACGGCAAAAGCCATATAAGCGCTCTTCTAGTTGGATCAAGTCCTCGTTTGCCGATGTTAAATCGTCCAAATTACGAACAATGCCCACTTTTTCCTGCATGATCGCTTTAATTTCCAATTGAATATTTCCCAATGCATACACCAGTAGCTCTGCATCCGAATTTTTCAAAATTGCAAAAGCAGTCTGCCAGTCAGTAAATACGGCGGGAGTGGGGGATACAGCAATGTCATTTTCTTGGATCGCCATAGCCGCCTGCTTCGCAAATACGGCCGCTTCCAGCAAAGAGTTACTCGCTAAGCGATTTGCCCCATGCACACCGGTGCACGCCACTTCACCAATGGCAAATAAATTG
>Ga0210019_1001086_pt1 | contig 30332 bp, 30 predicted proteins | sample CryGeyCG2114_020_2_FD_183969 | JGI IMG/M metagenome (GOLD analysis project Ga0210019, IMG submission 183969) | Groundwater microbial communities from aquifer - Crystal Geyser CG11_big_fil_rev_8/21/14_0.20 (SPAdes) (version 2) | ecosystem: Environmental > Aquatic > Deep subsurface > Groundwater ...
GTAATGAGCAGATTTTTGCCAGTCAGAAAGGCCGTCTTATGGAGGATATCGTAGCCATGACACTATACAGGGAGTTCGTAGCCAACAGCCGTGGCGCTTTAAATTACGACAGCTCAAAAGCTGGCGCAGATTTTATTCTTACTATCGCCAGTAAGAATATTATCCCGATTGAAGTCGGTGTGGGCGAAAAGCTTGGCACGCAGGTACGAAGTACCATGAAGAAAGTTAGATCGGCTAAGTACGGTATTGTGATCTGTAAAAATTCACTTACCTTACTAGAGGATGCCAACGTGGTTAAAGTCCCGCTGGATTACTTCTTATTGATATAACATTTATGCCAAAGGAAATCGCCAACAAAACTAAAGAAGTTTACCCCGTAGAGTCGCGAAGCGACTCCTTCGGGGAGACTTACCCCATTAGAGAGCGTAATGCCTCTAACGGGGCGAGCTACAAATGTTTACCCGTTCAAATTTTGGATTACAAAATTTGTTCGGGCACTCATTGCGGAGATGAGATCTTTTGGAATACCCACAAAAAACTTACACATTGTAATTGTAAGAAAATCTGGGTTGATGGTTGCGAGGATTACGTCCGGATTGGTGGCAAAGAAGAAGACCGTAAGGTAATCACAAAATAAATTTATGAATTCAGACTTAACATTCATCACAAACGAAAAAGGCCAAAATCTCAAAGAGAGGTTTGAGGTGTTGATTAAAGACACCAAATTCTTTGATTGTTTGGTGGGCTACTTTTATGCCAGCGGTTTTCACGCCATTTATAAATCCCTCGAAAAGACAGAAAAAATCCGGATTCTTATTGGTATTAGCACGAACCCACAGACTTACGATTTAATGCAAAAAGCAAAAGTTGAGCAATCGGCTCTGCAATTTTCAAGTGCCGAGACCAAAGAAAGGTTAGGCGAGACTGTCGAGAAAGAAATGGAAGAAGCTGAAGACAGCGAAAAGACTGAAGGTGGTATCTATACTTTTATTGATTGGGTAAAGACCGGCAAATTGGAAATCCATGCGTACCCATCTGGGAAAATCCACGCCAAGGTTTATATCATGACCTTCAGCGAAGGCGACCGAGATAAGGGCCGAGTCATAACCGGTTCAAGCAACTTCACGCAAGCCGGTCTTATGGATAACCTAGAGTTTAATGTCGAGCTTAAGAACCGTGCAGATTATGAGTTTGCGTTGGCAAAGTTTGAAGAGCTTTGGAAAGACTCGGTTGATGTCAGTCAGAAATATATAGAGACAATCCGAACGAAGACATGGCTCAATGATACGATTACTCCCTATGAGCTGTATCTCAAATTCTTATATGAATACTTTAAAGACGATCTTAATTTGCAAGATGAGCTTTATAGTATGGACACACCGGAAGAGTTTATAAGGCTTGAATATCAGAGGCAAGCCGTACTGAACGCGAAGAAGATTCTTGAAGAATATGGCGGTGTATTTATTTCCGATGTTGTCGGCTTAGGGAAAACCTACATTGCCTCTATGCTTGCGACACAGCTCGAAGGTAGAACGCTGATTATTGCCCCACCTGTTTTACTGGATAAATCCAATCCAGGTTCGTGGCCGAGCGCAATCAGGAATTTCAATGTTAAGGCAGAATATGAGTCTGTCGGTCAATTGGATAAACTGATAGAAAATGGAGTTGAAAAGTATAAAAATATTATAGTCGATGAAGCACACCGTTTTCGGACCGAAAGCACCGCCACTTATGAGAAGCTGGCGGAAATTTGTCGAGGCAAGAAAGTAATTCTTGTCACCGCTACCCCTTATAACAACTCGCCAAAAGATATTTTAAGCCAAATCAAGCTTTTCCAAAAGGCTAGAAAGAGCACCATTCCCAATCTACCAGACCTTGAGCAGTTTTTTGGCAGCCTTGAACGTAAACTCAGAAATATCGATAGGCGAAAGGATCATACTGACTATATCAGGGTCGTGAAAGAAAACGCCAAAGAAATAAGAGAAAAGGTTCTTAAGTATCTAATGGTACGCCGGACCCGTACAGAGATTACGAAATATTTTGCTGATGATTTGGTTTCTCAAAGACTTCGGTTTCCAGATGTAGAAAAACCGGAGGCGGTTTTCTATGAATTGAACGACGAGGAAGGCGTGGTTTTTACCAAGACTATTGAATTGATTGCCAAAAAATTCAAATACGCCCGTTACACCCCGATTCTCTATTACAAGGGCGAAGTAAGCCAGCCGGAAGAGTTGGCCCAACGCAACATGGGTAAATTTATGAAAATCTTGCTCATCAAGCGTCTTGAGTCGAGCTTCCACGCTTTCCGCAATTCTCTCGGCCGCTTTATTCATTCCTATGAATCATTTATCTCCGAAGTGGATGGCGGCAATGTGTATGTCAGCAAAAAATATACCAACAAGATTTTTGAACTTCTTGCCGATGACAATGACGATGCGGTTGAGGCCTTAATCAATGAGGGTAAAGCCGATCGGTTGCCAAGCAAGGACTTTAAGGACGAATTTAAAAAAGATTTGCAAAGCGATTTGGATATCTTAAAGGAAATTTATCAGCTATGGACCGGCGTCAACCGAGACCCAAAGCTTTTAACTTTTATAGATAAACTGTCCACGCACCCAATTCTTAAAAAGAACAAACTTATTGTCTTTACCGAATCAAAAGAGACGGCCGAATACCTTACCAAAAACATTGACGAAAAGTTTCCAAACGAAGCTCTTTGCTTTACTGGCAGTTCCAGCGCGTTGGTTCGAGAGCAAGCCATTGAAAATTTTGATGCTAAGGCTAGATTTCCAAAAGATGGCTATCGGATTCTCATCTGTACTGAAATTCTGGCAGAAGGTGTGAACTTACATCGCTCCAATGTGGTCATAAACTACGATATCCCATGGAATCCGACACGCATGATGCAAAGAGTTGGCCGTATTAATAGGGTTGATACTAAATTTGATAAGATTTACACATTCAATTTTTTTCCAACCACACAAAGCAATGATTTGATTCAGCTCCGGGAAAAGGCCGAAGCGAAAATCAACGCCTTTCTTTCTTTGCTCGGAGGCGACGCTCATTTGCTGACTGAAAATGAACCCATTGGTTCTCATGAATTGTTCAGTCGCCTTACTTCCAAAGAAATCATTACCGGCGAGGATGAGAGCGAGGAAAGCGAGCTAAAATATCTCCATGTGATTAAAAACATACGAGACAAAGAGCCCGATACATTTGAAAAGATTAAACATCTTCCAAAGAAAGCGCGAACCGCCAAAACCGATAAAACTAACGCAGGTCAACTAGTGACTTACTTCCGTCGGGGTAAAACCCAAAAGTTCTTTATGGCTTCGTGTGTCGATGCCAGAGAATTGGATTTTATGACTGCGGCCAAAACACTGGAAGCATCAAAAGATGCCCAACAGCAAAAAATAAACAAGGACTTTTACAGTCTAATTGAACAGAATAAAAAGGCATTTATCTTTGCCACCACCGAAGAGTTGTTGGATGTAAAAATGCGCGGAGGCCGCGACAGCGCCACACAAATTTCACGCATACTTAAAGCGACTTTGAAAGACCGCCGACAGTTCACCGAAGATCAAGACCTGTATCTCAAAAAAGTTATCACCCAGCTTGAGGAAGGTGGCTTGCCAAAACAAACCACACGGGTAACTTTGCAGGCTCTCAGTAAAGAAATTGAGAAAGGTATTAATCCGTTAAAAATTCTGTCAGTTCTGCAGAGCCACATCTCGGCTCGGCTTCTTGAGGGTCATTTTGCCGAAACTACGACCGATCACTTTGGTAAGCGAGAAGTTATTCTGTCAGAGTACTTAACGAATTTATAAAATTATGAAAAAAATTACTACACAAGGATTGCAAATATATACATTCCAACAAAAGGAAAATGACTATATTTCGCTCACGGATATCGCAAAGTACAGGAATAAGGAAGAGCCGGCAGATATAGTGAAAAACTGGATGAGAAGCCGAAGTACCATAGAATACCTCGGTTTTTTGGAGAAAATTAATAATCCAAAGTTTAAACTGGTCGAATTCGACCAGTTTAGAAACGAAGCTGGTTCTAACGGTTTTGTGCTGTCTCCACATAAGTGGATTGAGACAACGAATGCGATTGGACTTATTTCAAAATCTGGACGTTATGGCGGAGGGACTTTTGCCCACAAGGATATTGCCTTTGAATTTGCGACATGGATTTCCCCAGAGTTTAAGTTGTACTTGATAAAGGAGTTCCAAAGACTCAAAGTCGAAGAAAATGAAAGATTCGTACTAGGGTGGGACGCAAAGAGGGCGTTGACTAAAATTAACTACCGAATACACACGGATTCGATAAAAGAAAACATTGTCTTACCTCAAAAGTTATCTACAAAAGAAGCAACAAAGGTGTATGCAAACGAAGCCGATGTCTTGAATGTTGCCCTTTTTGGAATGACGGCTCAAGATTGGAAAACAAAAAATAAAAGCAAACAGGGTAATATGCGAGATTATTCCGACGTGTATCAGCTTATTTGCTTGGCTAATTTAGAAACTCTTAATTCCGAATTTATAAAAATGGATTTATCGCAAAAAGAACGATTGCTGAAATTAAATGAAATAGCAATATCGCAAATGAAATCTCTTTTGGCAAATAGCACTGTCAAGAAACTGAAATGATATGCAGAAAGCACAAGCACAAACCCTCGTCAAAGAAACTCTGCAGAACGACTTCGATAAAGAGCGGTTCCTTTATTTCGTAAAAAACCTACTCAATAAAGTTGACGACTCAAAAGCTTTTCACGCTCATGGTTATGTGCCAGAGGCCTACAAAAGCTACGTTAAAACGTATGAACGTCTTGCGACCTATACCGACCCTACTGGTAGCAAGTTAGATATTCTTGTCGTCTATCTCCAAAAAGAAACTTCGCTCGAGCGAGCTCGAACCGCTCAGCGTAATTTTGTTGCCCGCTATCTCAAAGACCGAGATCAAAAAGATGCCGGTCTTATAGCGTTTGTCTCGCCAGACCCTGCCGACTGGCGTTTCTCGCTCGTCAAAATGGAATACAAATTTACCGAGGGCAAGGTCGGTAAAACAAAAATTAGGGAGGAATTTACTCCGGCCAAACGCTGGTCATTCCTTGTTGGCAAGAATGAAAATAGTCATACCGCCCAGAGTCGTTTGGCCCCAGTCGTGGAAGACGATCACAACAACCCCACCCTCAAACAGCTTGAGGATGCTTTCAATATTGAAAAAGTTACCAAAGAATTCTTTGAAAAATATCGGGAGCTGTTCTTGCGTCTCTATGAGACATTGCACGATGTCATCAAGCAACATCCGGATATTAAAGCTGACTTTGCAGAGAAAAATGTTAATACCGTAGATTTTTCTAAAAAACTGCTCGGCCAGATCGTGTTCCTTTACTTCTTACAGAAGAAGGGCTGGTTCGGCGTGTCAATGAATAAAAGCTGGGGTAATGGCGATAAAAAGTTTTTACGGACATTGTTTGAAGAAGCGGTTGGTAAGGGCAAGAACTATTTTAATGACTACCTCGAGCCTCTCTTTTACGAGGCTCTGGCCAAGGAACGGGACGATGATTTTTATAGCCGGTTTGAATGCAAAATTCCGTTTCTAAACGGCGGACTCTTTGATCCAATCAGCAACTACGACTGGGTTAATACGGCCATTGATTTACCCGATGACATTTTTTCCAATACTCGAAAGACTAAAGATGGTGACACCGGTGACGGTATTCTGGATATCTTTGATCGCTATAACTTTACGGTAAAAGAAGATGAGCCACTGGAAAAAGAAGTGGCCGTAGACCCGGAAATGCTCGGCAAGGTATTTGAGAATTTATTGGAAGTCAAAGATCGTAAATCCAAAGGCACCTACTACACGCCACGCGAAATAGTTCACTATATGTGCGAGCAGAGCTTAGTGAACTATTTAGCCACTGAACTCAATGGCAAAGTCTCAAAAGAAGATGTGGAGAAGCTTATAAAAATCGGTGAGAACGTTGTTGAGCACGAAGCCGTATCAGTCATCAAAGAGGATGATCCTGAATACGGCGGAGACTATAAGAGATTATTGCCGGATACGATAAAAGATTTTGCTGGTGAGATAGACGAAAAACTTGCCACGATCAAGGTTTGCGATCCAGCTATCGGCTCCGGGGCATTCCCGGTTGGCATGATGAACGCCATCGTTAAAGCTCGCATGGTGCTAAACTCCTACCTTTGTCATTCCCGCGAAGGCGGGAATCCAGACCCCAACAGATCGCTATATACATTCAAACGTGACTGCATTCAGAACTCTCTCTATGGCGTGGATATTGACCCGGGTGCAGTGGAGATCGCTAAGCTTCGTTTGTGGCTTTCTTTGGTGGTTGATGAGGATGACATTAAGCAAATCAAGCCATTACCGAACTTGGATTACAAAATCATGCAAGGCAATAGCTTGCTTGAGGAATTTGAGGGAATCAAGCTCTTTGATGAAAAATTGATTGCCGTCATTGATACTGGTAAAGAAAAACTGCTCGAATCACTCAAACAAAAACAGGCCATCTTACAAAAAGAGTATTTTGAGCTTCATTCCCAAAACAAACTTACCCCTGCTAAGCAGGCCGAACTAAACAGCGAGCTCAAGAAATTGCAGACACAGGCCAAGAAACTTAATCAAACTGAAAAAGTTAGCGTAGAAAATGCCGGTCTTTTTGATACATACAGCGAGGCAAAGAAAAAAGCTGACGATCTAAAGCGTTTGCACAAAGAGTTTTTTGAAGCGACTCAAAAGAGCAAGAAGGATAATATCAAAAAGCAGATTGAACAGCTGGAATGGGAGCTTATTGAAGCAACACTGAAAGAACAGGGCAAAATTTCCGCTCTCAAAAAGCTGGAGGAATTCAAGCGGTCAAATACTAAGCCGTTTTTCCTTTGGAAGCTGAACTTTGCGGATGTTTTTGAGGATAAGGGCGGTTTTGATGTGGTTATAGCAAATCCGCCGTGGATATCAAATGACAATATCGACGATAAAAACAAAGAAATTTTTAAACGAAATTATGGTGTTGCAAAGAGTCGTTTTGATTTAGCAAATCTTTTTGTTGAGCAATCTTTAAATCTGCTTAAAGCTAATGGTTGGATGTTTTTTGTGATTCCTGAACACATATGGCTTGGTGATTACTTCATACCTTTCAGAAATTACTTGACAAATAACACTACGATTCTGGAGATTATCTCTTCGAAAGAAACTAGTTTTATGTCGGTCTCGAATCCATCGTCAATATTTTTAGCTCAAAATAAAAAACCAAACTCTGGCGATCACGTTCTTGAACTAGGTACTTTTTACACCGGAGATTTTCCGTCAAAATTTAAAACAAAAAATGGGATTGAAAGCAGAGTGATTTTTAATGAGTTTGTCCAGGCACTAAATGCCAAAATAAACAATAAAGGTTTTGAATCTCTTGCGGAAATTGCATTGGTCACTGACGGAATACAGACCGCTAATCTATTGCATACCATATTTACCAAAGAGCCAGATGATAAGAAAAAATATCATAAGGCGTTGCGTAGCGGAAAAGACATAAAATTTAGATACTCTCATATTGAATCGAGCGAATGGTGGGTTTTGAAGCCAGAGAACACGCGAACTTTTAAACGTCCCGGGTTTAGCTACAACAGTCCAAAAAGAATGGCATGTTTTGACGCACAGGAAAAAATTATACTAAGACAAACCGAGCCGACAATTTTAGCGACTCTTGATATAGATAAATATTATTTCCCTAACTCAATATTTCAAATTACTTTTGAAAATGAGAACCCAAAAAAACTTAGGTGGCTTCTTGGCTTATTGAATAGCAAATTTTTGAGATATTTTTATGGCAAGCTGGCACAGGTAGAAGGTACAACAAAACCACAGATGTATCTAAATATCCTGAAGGCACTACCTATGCCAAGCGGAGCTATCGCCGATATTTCTGGCATTGTTGATAAAGTTTTTGCCATCACCGAAGCATCTGACTACGAAGCCAATTCTGAAAAACAAGCGAAAGTCCACGACCTCGAACATCAAATAGACGAGCTGGTATATAAGCTTTACGGATTAACGGATGAAGAGATAAAGATTGTTGAGGCTAAATAAAATATCAAATGGACACAAAAGTAGAAATAGAAAAATTTGTTTCCGATTTAAATTGGATCAATAATACTTTACATGATTTTGTTACAAGGGTAGCCTTTATGGAAGTTGCCGAAAAATACATAAGCAGTCAGGAAAAATTAAAGGATGTTCCGCTTCTCATGAGTATTTTAAATGCGATGGCAAATGATGCGGTATTACGAATAACAAATATTTATGATAAAAATGTAAAAAAGACAGTATCAATTTTTTATCTATTAAATTGGACTGAAAGGAACCAAACCTTGATTAAATCGCATGTGCACGCTCTTAATCTAGATTTTTCTAGTAGCGATGTTGATAGTTTAAGGAAGAAAATTTATAGGTTTAGCAATATGATAAACAAATTTCAAAATATACGAGGTAAATTGGTAGGTCATAATGAGCGAGCGATGGTCGATGTCATAGACATAAGGAGAAATCTAATGAATAAAGAAGAGCTTATCACTAAAGATTTGTTTGAAAAATCAGCAAAGGCATATATAAGAAGTGTTTCAAAATTTCTCTTAGAAATTCAAGATTTCATAACGATGAAAAGCTATACTATAGAGATACTGAATGATTTTAAGGTACTTCTCAAAATGCCAGATAGGATTTTCGGTAAAAGTGGAAATGCAAAAGAATGGGAGGATTTTTATACACTTCAAAAACAAGAAGCGTCTAGGCTTTTCGATGCAGTTTTAATTCATTGGACAAACGTAGGGAATTAGAAAGCTGGGTCAGCCACCGTTTATGACGACGGTGGGAAATGGTAGAATAAATTTATGGCTAACATTCAACACTACATATTTATAGATGAATCAGGCGATCCGGGGAAACCTTTTGAAACCGATGCGACTGGAAACAAAATTCCTACGGGGGCGAGTCTGTTTTATATCCTTAGCGCAATTTATCTTGATTCTGTAAAATTGTTCGCGCTGGAAAATGAGATTATGGAAATTCGCCAAAAATACGGTTTTAGAAGCGAGATAAAGTCCACCATCATTCCGCTCTCGATGTATATGGATTTACTCGCGATTATAAATAAAATCGGCATTCCCGTTTATTATCGTTTGGTAGACAAACAAACCTACAAAGGTAAATTTGCGACAGCTGGCCACGCAAAACTTCACAATATTTTTGACGACTATAATCTATCCAAACTTGTTTTATTCACCACGCAGAAGAAAAAATTAACGGGGTCAGAAGTCGTAATCGATCGGGCCGATAGGAGAATGTATAATGGCGATTATTTCAGTAGTTTTGATGAATATTTATTCGAGCGTGTTAATACCAAGACGATTAAGCGAATAAAGCATATCACGCATGTTAATTCAGAGTATGTGAACGCGATGCAGTTATCAGATCTCGTAAGCGGGGCCATCAAAGATTATTTCACTGGCAAAAATAAAGATTTGAGAAAAGTAATTGATAAAAAATATTTGTACAAAATATGGTAAAAAAACCAAAAGAGCGGGCCCTAGACCTAGGACACGCTCTTTTGGTACAAAACCCTTTAAAAACAAGGCTTTATCACCCACATTTTTATGTTAGCAGATTCGGGATGAAAAATCAATGAGCTGGGGATAATTCAAGCCTACATGACTATAGACGGGGAAATTTGCTAAAATTTACACATGGAAATTGAATCAAAACAACCCTTCGACCCAGCTCAGGCCAAGCAAATTCTAGAATGACGGAAAGAGATTGACCCCATTAGAAAGCGTCCCCCTTCTAACGGGGCGAGGCAGGAGCTTAACATTCAAATTTTATGCAAATAGATAATCGGGAAACTATTTTAGCGCGTAGGAAAGAAATAGAGGGTGAAATTGTGGATATGCTCAAAGAAACCGACCCGACTTCGCTAAAGCTACGACGGGGCAAGGAGCAATTTACTTTGCAGGATGTTAAAGACGCTATTTTCCACGAGGAGGACAACGACGACATGATGAAAGCGGTGGCGATGTTTGATCGTGGTGGAGACGCTTCAGAATTGAGCAATGTGCTCGAGCTGGTAACAGACGCCTGGAATTACTTTCCGCACGAGATACTTGGTGGTATTTCTCCGGCCGAGCAATTATTAGAACATAATGAGAAGCAAGGCATGAAATAACATGAGCACCGACGATCCAATTAAGAACGATCCGGCCGAAGAAGCTCCGGATGAGGACGTAAAGGAACTTATGGAAAGTCATGATCTCGACAAGGACACGGCCGAGCGCGTTCAGGAGATTATGGATGATTTAGGCGTGGATGAGGACGACGCTGTTGAAATTGAGGAGAGTCTTTAGTTAAGCAATTATGACTCGGTGCAATTTGCTTAATCTTTTGAAAGTTAAGCAAATCGTCCCATGCTCTCAAATTTGGTTTTACGGCTCGTCAGTGTCGCAATCGTTGCAAAGCTCTTACTCTTGGCACAAAGCTCGCCACAAGGGCAAACAGGTGGGAAATCAGGGGTTACAGGTTCTCGTACTTGGCCAGTAATCCTTTCACCCAGTTAGATATGAAGTTATCTAACGGGGTGAATCTGGTCTAAAACCACGGTAGGATATTTGTACTCTTCCGCCCAGTCAAAAGTTCGAAAATCGTTGAGCAGGGCGAGCACTATTTGACACAAATATTATTGTGTGCTATTTTTAGTATCGAACAGCACACGTTGGTTTGTAGCCAACATAACAGCAAAAAAAAGAAAGGTCTCTCTATGAGGACCGTGTATCCAAAACAGAAAACGTCAGGAACAAAATTTGGTGAGCAAGAGTACGATGTGGCGGGAATCTTCACGATTTGCCACGCTCGAAATGGCGAGGAGGACATGCCTGGTGATGTCGCTCGGGTAGTTAAGCTCATAAAAGCCATTGACCGCGCTCATCCGTGGACATGGGCATATGCTTGCAGTGGAGAGTTTACCAGCATGCATGCTCTCTGCCCACAAGGCGAGTGCATTAAGTTGGACGGCACTACTGATGGCAAGACGACCATTGTCGATGTGAAAGTTAAAATCTTGTCACCAAGCCCCCTACGTTGGTCTCAACTACGAGCATTCAATAACTATCTCGAGAACATCGGAGGAGAAATGAAGCGTAGGTGTGCCCATGTCAGAGCAGTCACTCTTGCCCTTAACATCACTTCGTCAGTCGTATTTTCAGACTAGTGCACATTGCCTAGTCGACGCATCGAAAGCCACTTCATTACGAAAGTTCTGAAGTGGTCTTTTTTATATTTGATTGAAATATTGCCAAATAGCTCAATTCCCTTTCAATTGCAGTCCAGTTTAGGGTTCTGAACTTGTCCAACAGAGGGAGCCAGATAGGATGAGCATCAGCGAAAGCTGGTGTTTTTCCTTTACCCCAACACCAAAGGTTTTTGGTGTTGGGGTTTATTGACGGGCTCTTTTGACGGCCTGCCCCGTAGTGAACCGAAGGTTCTACTACTGGGGTTCGAAAGTCTTTTTTTCGTCTGTATTTTCTCCCAACATCTGCACTACTCGGGCAGAGACCATTGTCATTTTCATATTCATTGTCAGTTAAAAAAAGGTTCGCGATCCGTAATCACAAAAGTGATGTTAGACCGCGAGCCCTTGAACTCGGAATACCTTTCAGGTTGCCTCGTGAGGCGTTTATTTAACTGTTGGATTTATTATAGGACTTTTACTTATTTAGCCATAGTGACTTGTTCATATTTCGACTGTAAGTGAGCTTAAAGGTGCTTTCCAGTCCACTTTTCAGGATTGGGTGGCCACTGCCTACCCCCATAACTAGGCCTTGCACTTATTTCGAGTATAGCATATAATTTAAACCAAAGGTACCCATATTTGGGTACCAATATGGCACAAACCATTCACCCCGTTAGATATGTGAGTATTTTGGCGTGGTGTTACATTGGTAAAGTAAAGTTATCTAACGGGGTAAATTTATGGAAAAAGACTACATTTTAGACTTAATGAGATCAAAGAAAACCGTCTTTACTTTTAAAGACCTTATTTTGCTTTGGGGAGAATCTAACGTGAATTTCGTTAAGAAGAAGATTCACCGTTATGTTAAGGCTGGTAAAATGAATGCCATACGCAGGGGTATTTACTCCAAAGACAAGAACTACGATAAATACGAGCTTGCTACAAAAATATATACCCCTTCATATGTCAGCATGGAGACGGCGTTAGGTGCCGCTGGAATTACTTTCCAGTTGTACGGCCAGATTTTTGTTGCGTCCTACACCACGAAGGAGATCGAGTGTGACGGGCAGAAATATTCTTATAAGAAAATCAAAGATACCATTCTCACCAATCAGGCCGGCATAGAATCAAGGGAGAACTACAGTATTGCCTCGCCCGAGCGCGCGTTCTTGGACGTCATCTATCTCAATAAAGATTATCATTTCGATAATCTCTCCGCTTTGAATTGGGAAAAAGTATACGAAATTTTATCCATTTACGGTGGCAATAAACGTATGGCCAAGATGGTGAAAATGTACCACGAAGCATTTAAGAAAAATCTAAAATAACAATTATATGGCTCTTGATACCGCAAAACATAAAAATATTCTCATAAAAATCCTCAAGGATATCTACACTGATGCAACCATCAGTCCAATTTTGGGATTCAAAGGTGGGACAGCCGCCACCTTCTTTTACGGTCTGGATCGCTTCTCAGCGGATTTGGATTTTGATTTGCTGAATTCGGACAAGGAAGACTACGTGTTTGATCGTGTCAAAGCAATTATTGAAAAATACGGTACGTTAAAGGAAGCACGCAAAAAAAGATTCAATCTTCTCTACGTTCTCTCTTATGACGATAAGGACATTAACGCTCAAAACGTTAAGGTAGAAATAAATCGCCGGGAGTTTGGCTCAAAGTATGCAGTGGAATCATTCCTTGGTATTTCAATGCAGGTAATGGTCAAGGAAGACATGTTTGCTCATAAGCTTTGTGCTATGTACGAACGGATTGGTAAGACGAACCGCGACATTTTTGATATTCAGTTTTTCCTTTCTCATGATTGGTCGGTCAATAAGAAAATTGTTGAGGATCGTATGGGTGTTTCGTATGCTGATTTTTTGAAGAAGTGTATTGACGTGATGGAAAAATTTGATGATGCCAACATTCTCTCCGGTATGGGTGAATTACTCACCGAGAAACAGAAAACGTGGGCAAAAGCAAAGCTTAAGTCAGAGGCATTGTTTTCACTTAGGTTAGCTTTGGAGAAGGAAAAATAACATTTATGAAATTAAATAATATTTATTCCGTCGCTAAAAACCCGCAAACGCGATCCTTCGCTAAAACCGTCACGTGGCGGGTACTGGCTACAGCGATTACCGGAGTAATCGCGTATCTGTACATTGGCGAATTAGGCACAGCGAGTGAAATTACCCTAACTGCTGCCGTGGTGCTAACCGTAGCTTACTATTTTCATGAAAGATTTTGGCTCTGGATTAGAGGCAAGTGAAGGAAGAGTATAAATGTAAAAATGCGCTAAAATATGTTTATGAAAATCGGCATCATCTTACAATCCAACAATTCGGAACATATTTGGAACACGTTTCGTTTCGGTATCACTTCGCTTAAGGCCAATCATGGCGTGACTATATTTTTGATGAGCGAGGGATCCGAGCTTGATACCATTGCCGACACGGAACACTTTGATATCTCCAAGAAAGTTGCGGAGTACAAAGAAGTAAACTCCGCTCGTCCGTATCCCTGTGCAGGAGCACAGGGCGCTTTGCGAGCGGAGTTTCCTCTAAGAACCCTCGGTTCTCAGCGCTCGCTCGAAGACTCGCTCACTGCTCTCCTCCGCGGGAAAACTACAGTTTTCCCGACCCCTTTCGTAGACTCCCGCCAGAACTCCCTGCCTTCCTAGGCAGGGAGTTCTGGCGGGAGTCTTAAAAGGAAACCTGTACGCATGTGGCACGTGTTTGGAAATTCGTGACAAAAAGGAGTCTGGGGTCTGCCCGATTTCTACCATGACGGATTTACTCAAGATGGTTGAGGAGTCGGATAAAGTGCTCGTGTTCGGATAAGAAGTTTTGTTAAGCAAATACGACTTGGTATATTTTGCTTAACATTGCTCGAGTTAAGTTCATCCCCACACCAAAAATTTTGGTGTGGGGACAGGTCGTCCCCCGCCTACGCTACCCACTTCGCTAAAGCTACGAGGGTCGAAGAAAGCTTCGGACGGGCAGGCACGCTTTCAAATTTCGTCTTACGGCTCGTCAGTGTCTCAATTGGTGCAAAGCTCTTGCTCTTGGCACAAAGCTCGCCAGAACCCCGACTTCCTCCAGGGCGTGAAAGATGTACCATAAAGAGCCCGTAAGGCTACATATAAGAGCCTATCCACTATCTCGCGGTACCCAGTCCATAAAAGCCTTATTTTTAGGCGAAAAACGAGGCGGAGTCCGAAACATAATGAATTATGTTGAGGACGAGACGAAGTTTTGGAGCCAAAAATAAGGCTTTTAGGACAGGGGGAAGATAGTGGATAGGCTCTAAGGTTAAGTATGATAGACTTAGACCCTATGCTTACTGTTCACGCATGGTTTACTGTGGTGCTTGAATGGTTCCCCTACCCTTTTCTTGTCCCCTTTTTCGGAGCCTTTTTTGGTGGAGAAGAGACTATTCTGCTTATCTCAGCGCTTGCTGGCGGTGGTACTATTTCTTTCCCCGTTCTTCTCGGTATGGCGTTTTTAGGAACTATCGCTTCGGACTCCTTGTGGTTTTTATTTGGTAAGACGTTTTCAAGTTGGCTTAGTACAAAGCCTTCTCTGCATACCCGTCTTGATACGGTGTCCCAATTTGTATCACGTCTGACACGGGAGAAAGATTTCTTTGCGCTACTCATCACAAAGTTTTTATACGGAACTCGTATTATCATGATTTTTTATTTTGCTCGGAACAGAATGTCATTTCTGCGGTTTACTATTTACAACGCTCTGGTAACGGCGATTTGGGCTAGTGTTGTATGTGTCGTGGGCTGGATGGCAGGTCGTGGCGTTATATGGATTTCAGATGCCTTTGGTAATGTTTCGTTAGGTTTCATCATTATCATTGTCATTATGGGGGCGATATATGGTATACGCATATGGTTAAACAAAAGAATTATCGAGGGAAAGAAGATGTAGTCGTAGGGCGCCCCGATGCGCCTCGCACAATCCTACTTTTTCATGGATACACCGGTAGCTCGGGTGATTTCGGGGAATTGCCGGAATATTTGGCAAAAGAACTCGACGCACTCGTATTGGTTCCTCTTTTACCTGGACACGGTAAAACGGTGAAAGAGCTACTTCCTATTTCGTTTGAAGATTTTCTTAGTGCCGCCGATAGTGCCGTAAAAATGTGTATTGCTCGTGGCAAACCGTACGCACTAGGCGGACACAGTTTTGGTTCGTACCTTGCGGTATCTACTGCAACTTCGAGTAACCCAGTCGCGGTAGTATTGTCCGCAACACCATACCATTTACGTTTCCGACTTTCATTTTGGGGAGCAATGCTTTTTGCACGTTTACGTCCTACGTGGAAAAAATACTTTACCAAAGAAGAGCTCAGGCTACGCCAAAGTCAGTTTTTTTATACAGAAATGCCTGGAAAAGCGCTCTCGTTTGTAAAGAGGGGTAACACAATGCTTTCGAAAGTGATGGCCTCTATACACTGTCCGTTGTTAACAATGCACGTAACCAGTGATCCTTTGGCGCATGCTGACAGCGGAACAATGCTCACGGGCAAAAGCAGTAGTACGCAAATACAGAATGCTGTGTTTAATGAAAATCTTCACGGAATATTTTCAAGTGAAGCACGGCACGCTGCTTTTGTAACTATCGCACGAGAATATGCTCGTGCGTTTGGTATACCACAAAAAACACCGGAGTATCGTGTTACCGCTGTTGTTCCTGTCTACAACGAGCACAAGCGTATCGGTAAGGTTCTTGAGGTACTTACGGCGTGTTCACTTCTGTCTGAAATAATAGTGGTGGATGACGGTTCATCAGTTCGTCTGGATGACATCTTGAAGAATTTTCCAACGGTACGATGCATACGGCATGAGAAAAACAAAGGCAAAGCTGAAGCTATGGAGACAGGGGTGCGCGCAACAGAAGCAGAATTCATTTTCTTTTGTGATGGTGATCTCGAGAACCTTCGACCGGAAGATGTGGAGGCGCTTATCGTACCCGTCACGTCAGGTTCCTACCGGATGTCCATCGGAATACGGGATAATCCGGAACAGCGAGCCATCTTTCTTTTCGCTCTTAATTCTGGTGAAAGGTGTCTTTCTCGAGCAGATTGGCTGTCCCTTCCGGCGTTTTACAAGAAAGGATTTCGTATAGAGGCAGGTCTGAATATGCAGGTATGGCTACAAGGCGGTCGTTTGTTCCACCACAGATTTTCATACCGCCAGACGGTGCGTGAACGGAAGTATGGTTTCTTTGCGGGTTTTAAAAGCCGTATTCGTTTAAGCTTTGATGTCGGGGTTGCGTGGATTTACGCACTCATTAATGGTCTGCCCCACCGTTCTTAAATCGGTAGGACCAGAGTAAGCAGAGCTACCATACACAAAAACAGCCGCAAGGCTGTTTTTGTGTTGCCAAGCTCCGCGAAGCCCCGACTTCCGTCGGGGCATGCGGAGACCTTACCCAAAAAATCAAACCAGATATGCTTTATCTCGTGCCTCATAGGTAAAGAATAGCAGGTGAACTTTCGCGTCGTCCATTCGGCAAATAGCAAAGGAGGAGGTGCGTGCATGGGGAGCAAAACCCACCCCGACTAAGATCGGGGTGGGTTTTGGGGGTTTACTTAGATTGGAGATCGTGAAGATTAGTTTGCTCCGACCTTGAGCTTGGCTTCACGGAACGTTCTCTGCTGGTCTTCGTTTGCCTTACGAGCCGCTTCTGTAAATACCATATTCTTTTCTTCATCAGAGGCACGGAGAAAAAAGTCAGAAAAGCCTTTATATTCTCTGGCAACAGTACCATTATTTCTCTTGAATATTCGCTTAATAAGGCTTTTCATAGCATTTTCTCCAATTCGTCCCTAGTATACCTTTTTTCGAAATAATCATCAATTGGCTTGTTGTTCTTTTGTATATCGATTACCTGCTCAACTTCGCCCGTTTCGAAGTTCTTTTTTACCAAAAATATAAAAATCTTTTTTCTAAAGTCCTTACGAATTCTGTCAATCGTCTCCTTAGCGTTTATGAATTGTTCAATAAAGGCATCTTTTGGAATGTTTCGCCCCTCTGCGGCTTCTCTTGCCTGTGTGAATCGCCATGCAACTTCGGGGCGTTGATAGACATAAAAGACAAGCACAGGTCTTTGCTTGTGGAGTGACCGACTAACATTCTCGTTCGCTTTCGTATATTTTGAAAAAGTACCGTCAAGTAGAAAAGTTTGTCGGTTGTGAAGAGCAAAATCATGGATTTTTTCTACAATAAGAGATACTGCGGTGTTAAAAAGATAGGAATTATTCCCTGTGTAGCCCGGCATACGCTCTCGGAGTTCATCCCCATCTATTCGGATAACTTTGTGATGACTCTTTATTTCAAGACTATCAACAAGACTTTTTGAAAATTCTGTTTTCCCAGCACCGGGCGACCCTGCCATAAAAACAGAAATAGGCGTATCATCAGGAATGTACTTTGAAATGTCGGTTAATTCTTTTGCTATGCGTTTCCGGTTGGCACGCGCAAACTCTTCTGATCTCTTTCTTGTTTCTACTTCAATCATGTGTCGTTATTGTATCATTTTCATAAATCCGCCCCGATCTTAGTCGTGGCGGGTTTTGGGTGCATTCTCCGCTACAAGCTATACGTTATGCGCCACGCACGACACGTCTTACCGATGTACACATCCCGCGAAGCAACAGGGCCTGCGGTCTCCTGCTTTTAGCTTTGAGAGCGCTGTCTTAATCCGGCGGATTCTCGTTTCCGACTTCTTGGCAGAGGTAATCCAGCAAAGGAATTCATTGCGTGCAAGTGGCGTAATATCCTCCCATACTTCCCTTGCGACACCAAAAGACGTGAGGGCCTTTCGAACGTCTGCCGGCACATCGTGCACCACGCCAGCGGAGATTTTTTGTTTAGACATAATAGTATTTTAGCACGAAATGGCACAGTATAAGCAGATTTATCAGACTTCATTAAGTAACTCTCCCCACCTCTTATCTTATTCTCCCTTCCCCACTCGCCTCGCCGAAGCCTCCGGCGTAGCGCGGGAAAGGAGTGGCTGATAAGCCGAGGGATGAATTCCTTACGAGCTTGCCGATATTTTCAGGTAGCGAGCGAAATAAAACCTGCTCGTCCTATCCTCACAGCAGAGCTCCGAGGTATTCGGCGAAGAAAAGAGGAATAAAGCCATCTCGCGGTGGATGGACATTCATTCGCACTGGTTAAACTAACCGGGACGAAATACACTTCGGGCGTTTTTCGTGTTGTTCGCAATTTCTTCCCAGAATACACTTACGAGGTCGGTGAGAACATAGAGGCGCAGACTCTCGAAAGATTGCAGGCAAATTGATTCGTTCGTTGAAAGCTTCTGAATGACGTCCCCGTACTCCTTGAAAGTCGTACTGGGTTTCCTGGTAATAAAAAACGCCATCTTGTGTTGAGATGGCGCTGATTTTGTCAGCTTTCGAGTATCGAAACTGTTCAAGGTTTCGATAGCAAACAACCAAGCTTTTGTTTAGCTAAGAACAGTGAGATGCCCTCAAGAGAGGATACGAACTCAATTATATTTCCTCCCCTATTGCACGCGCCGAAGCATGTCCAAATCGGAACTTTAGTACTTATTCTAAAATCTGCCTTACTTCCTTTGTGAAACGGACACTTTCCGATTAGTCCTTCACCAGAGATTTTGAATCCTTTTAGTCCGTAATGCTGTAGGATGTACCCCGTTCTCGTCGGCGATCTTCGAAGAATTTCGCAAGTGCGCATAATTCAACACCTTTCTTTTGTGATGTGGTCAGTTATGGGCACTACGGAACCTCTGATTACGTCACTAGAACGCGAAGTTTCCCGGAGCACCCTACAGACATTTCGCACGCGCAATACCTGTAGGGTGCTCCGGGGGCGACACAATTGGCAACCCTTGCATGAATGAGAGTCGCAAGCCACCTCCGAAGAAAAACTAGCACATGTGAGCAGATATAGCAATCAGGCTAAAAAACGACGAATCGAAGCCTCTCCGCAGTGTCCAATCGAAAGTTACTGCGCCCTGAAGATCGACTCGGTTTCGTGACAGCACGAAGAGCTAGCTGGCCTGCGGAGCTTATTGAGACCCATAAAAAGTGTGTTGGCCATGACGAATTCTCCGACGCAGGTAAGCGTCGAGGCGACGTTCTGCTCATACAATCGGCCGTGCAAAATTATATACAGACTCTTGCACTCGAGGATGAGGTTGACACCAAAAGGATTAAGGAGACCATTTGGTCCACGCGAGACACCGTCAACATCAAACACTTTAAGCTCGCCAAGTAACAGTAACAAAGGAAACTCGTACTTTTCACGGGCCCCCGCACCACGCGGGGGTCTTTTTATACGAGATGTCGCTTTTTTCTTAGAAGTTTTTGTGTATACTAAATACGCTATGAAAAAACAAACAATAGGATTTATCGGCCTCGGTATGATGGGTAAATACATGGCCAAGAACTTACTAAAAAACGGCTACTCTGTGGTTGGATATAACCGTTCTCAAAAGGTACTCAACGAACTCGAAAAAGACGGCTTGCATCCCGCAGAAAGTCTAAAAGAGGTTGCGAAGAGATGCGACATGATTATTCTTATGCTTCCAAGTTCAAAGGAGACACATGACGTTTTGTTCCACAAAGACGGGCTTTTTTCCGGACTGAAAAGAGGACATACCGTTATCGATATGAGTACCTCGAATCCAGCGGAGACGAAAAAGATACAGCAAACTTTAAAAAAGAAAGGTGTCGAGATGCTTGACGCTCCGGTATCAAGGGGGCAAAAAGGAGCGATAGCCGGCACCTTGTCTATTATGGTCGGCGGAGACAAAAAAACATTTTCTAAATGCCTTCCGATTTTCAAAGCGATGGGAGAGTACGTCGTCTACCTCGGACCGTTTGGCTCTGGTATGTATGTAAAGGCGTTGAATAATTTTCTGTTTGCTATGAATCTTTTAGCGAGCAGTCAGGGTCTTTCAATACTGAGGAAGAATAACGTGGATATTGAGAAAGCAATCGACGTCATTACCGAAAGCTCAGGCGGTAACAAGGCACTGTCCATTACCATGAGGAGTAGGCTGAAAGATACGCATCCAGCCATCGGTTTTTATCTGCGGTACATGGCAAAGGACATGAATATATTTCACAGCATTGTGAATAGCCAAAAAGTAGAACACACGCTAGCTAAACCCGTTGCAAACTTTTTTAACTCTTTCTCGAAGAAATACACCGATAAAGATGCGATGTACACCTTCGAACACTTTGTTGACACAAAGGCGAAATAATCTTTACACGTCACCGTTTCAAAGGAATGTGTCACTTGATATACTTTAATCATATTGGCCAGCTTCTTAGATAATGACTACTATCAGTTTCTATATTTTCTAGTACCGAGAAGGCGTGCAAACATAGATGGCTGTGCTAGAGTAAGAAGGAAAGCTCTAACTTATGAAAACGAAAGTCTATATACACACCTCAAGTCTGGATCTCAATTCAGAAGATGGATCGGTTCCAGTGCACACATGTAGCAAATGCACCTGTGCAAAAAAGAAACCAGGAGACTCATTCCAGAAATGGGCGACTGCGTTTCCAAAAAACAGTTCCAAGTTCACGACTCGTAACAGGGTCGCACGTGTCTCGTTTTCAAAAGTCGTTCGCCTCTACGTTCGGGGCGACGCCCTGATCAAAAAGCTTGTCCAGGAAGCATTAGATTCCAGAAAGGCTACAGGGTAATGCCGACGAGATGCCAAAAAACAAAGCGTCGCCCGACTGTATGTGGGCGACTTTTTTTGTACCTAACTACCCCGTTCCAAACACGAATGTATCCAATATTCGGTGTTTGATACATTACGTGAAGTAGCTACACAGCTTTGTATACGATACAATGGCGTTATGGCAGATACTCACGAACCTTTATTTGTCGGCCACGGCGCTGATGCCCCTCGAAGCGATCAGCCATTTGTAGAGAGAGAAGCTATTACTGCGCTGGTTCGTAATCAGCGCACAGGGAAAATCCTTGGACTTCGTTGGAAGGCAGTGAACTGGGAGACATTTGTTACCGGTGGGATTGAAGACGGCCAAACCCCTGAAGAAGCCGCCCGTGCGGAAGTTCTAGAAGAGACTGGGTATAAAAACCTTCGCCTCGTACAAAAGCTTCCACGATTTCACTCTAAGTTTTATCACGCCCCGAAACGTGTGAACCGCTTTGCTCATTTTCACTCATTTCTGTTTGAACTTGAAAACGAGGACTGCGAACAAATTTCTATCGATGAACTAAAAAAACACGAATGCGTATGGCTCGATGAACATGAGCTTATACAGTTCCGATTACCAGAAGGTCACCGATTTCTCTTAGAGCATGTCAGTAAATAGACTGGCCGAGTACAGATTACTCAACAAGCGTGAGGAGGAGCATAATACCAAATCCCAAAATAATTGTGGCCACCTGTATAGCTGACCGAGAAAGACTGATGGTTTTACGGAGCTCAGGAACGAGGTCGGAACCAGCGATATAAATAAATGAACCAGCGGTAACTGCAGACACGAAGGGTACAAAAGATTCAACTGACGCTCCTATAGTAAACACGACAAGAAGTCCGAGTACGGCGGAAAGCGCCGAAAGGAAGTTCCAGAGAAGCGCCTTCCCTCTACTCCACCCCGCGTGAATCAGTAGACCGAAGTCCCCTATCTCTTGTGGAATTTCGTGTAAAATCACCGCAACCGTCGTTGAAATGCCGACCGGTGTACTGATTAAAAACGAAGCGCCGATAATAACACCATCGAGAATGTTGTGAACAAAATCCGCAACGAGCACAAGAGGGGCAAGGTGTTTTGGACTATGGTCGTGTTGTTCAACGCTTTCTATACTCTCAACTTCCTCTAAGTGACTGTGCCTCCAGAGAAATATCTTCTCGAGCATGAAAAAAAGGAGGATACCGGCCATCACCAGAAAAGCAATGGTCGTCGTACTGATTCCGCTTTCGAACGCTTCCGGTATTAGATGAATAAGAGCATCGCCAAAAAGGGCACCCGTTGCAAGACCGATAAGCGCAAAGAGGACCTGTCGGAGTGTCGATTCCTTAAAAGAAAGGGTAAACACACCTACCAGCGATATAACGCTGACTATCATGACTGCCGTAAACCCGTATATAAGTGATGTGACCATACTGTATTGTGCCGACATAATACCATTTCCCCTATACATCCGCACGTATTGACAGAAAAACGCTTGGTGCTACACTCAAATAACAATGACATTCCAGGTTTCAAACGCAATGATGATGGCCATGATGACAACCTCGCTCGAAGGCTGATTTTTGTACTGGAAACACTTCTCCAATTCAAAAACCAACCTTCGAGAGAGGGTTGGTTTTGTGTTTAGCGACACATCTAAAAGCCTTTCGGCTTCGATCCTACTCGTCCACTGAATGGATGAAGTAGGACTCGGACACGGTATCCGAAATGTTCCTTAACGAAAAAAACCTATGAAGATCAAAGTCGTCCTCGTACCCTGCAGTAACTTCTTGTGCTCTACCAGGAAACCAGCAGACCAGATGATCCACAAACACGGCAGGTACTACTGCAGTGAGACCTGTCAGAAACAGCAGTTACAACCCACTTGTGCCTCCACAGTAACTCGCACGAAAACTCGCACGAAGCAAAAAAAGCTGTGTAAAGTATGACTGGGAAGTATCTCACGCCTCCACCTGAACCAACATCCATGTTGGTTCAGGTAGGCATTCTTTTAGAGCGAGTCTCTTATTAATACTATCGCCTTATACATATCATTCGCTTGTTGTTTATGCATAACCCAAATCAAAATACTGCATCATTAGACATGATGATGGCCATGGAGAAAAACCTTTTCGAAGGCTGATTTTTGCGTTGGACATACTTCTTAAACTTCCAAAACAAAAACTGGCCTTCGAGCCAGTCTTTTTGTTCTTTGAAAAACCTACTACTCCATGCGTTGAGTTGAGGCGAATAGAGTGGGTATATATTTTGTACCTACTCTGTTCGCCTCACTCGGTACCCCATTTGAGAAAAGTGTGCAACCGCTCACCCGAGCGCGTTTCGGGTATGTAGAGAGAAAGGAAATGTCCTTACGATGCCAAAAAGGCGTCCGTGTGAACAACTCCTAAACAAGAAACAATCAAAAAATAACTGCTTATGCCGACATTAATTGATAGTTCAGATTGGCTGGATTGCTTCCTGAAAAATGGAAGAGACTTCGGTTTCAAAGGCGACAACGCTTTTTACACTGGTACATACAGTTCTCTAAAGCCGGAATGGGCTTTCTCGCTTGATGCCCCGGAATGGGCTTTCAAGCCAGACCTGTGGAGTGTCGTATTCCTGCGAGGATTGACCCGAATCAGTGATGACTGGAACCACAAGCGAATATGGGAAGTAGGGGTTGGCACGGGCCTCAACGTTATGATTCTCCGGAAACTTACCGAGGGTTGCCACTGGTTCCTTTCGGATTATGACGCTCGCTGTGTGCCCCTTGCCGAGGAAAACCTCTCTCGGTTTCCTTACACACTTGATAAGTCCCACGGAAAAGCACCTCACACGCTTCACCCTCTCAAAGGTTCATGGGATTTGGTCACTCCTCCGTCCGATAGCGAACATGAAGCACCGAAAGTGGATGTCGTATTCGGATGTCTTCCGCAAGTTCCGGCACACATAGACCGTCCAACCGGCGACTGGATAGCGCACTACTACGACCCCGAGCGGTACCCGAAAGCGCATCTTAACGCACTTGGTCTGGGGCTGGTAGAGACGCTTCTTGTTGACGCGAAAAAAATACTACGAACCGGCGGTCAGGTTGTGCTCAACTTAAGCGGCCGCCCGGGCCTAGATCGGTTGAAGTCGCTGTTCAATAAAAACGGCTACCGGCTTCGGAACCTCACGGGCTATTACAGACCAGAAGGGGTGATATGGACGCAGGGGATATCGCAACATCCCGGCACCTCTCTCGCTTCGCTCGCAGCCCTTGAAAAGAGCGGTCACAAAGACTTTGAATTCTTCGCTGATTTTGAGCTCTGGGAGCCAATCAACGCCGGAGAAGCAGAAGAACGGCGCATAGCAGGAGAAAAAGTGTATCACAAGATTTACGTCATGGCGGGAACGCTTGCGTAATTCTCTTCATAAGGCTGGGTGAGCGGTATACAAACGCCTCTCACCCTTCCTTTTCTTTTTCATCAAAACACTAGAAAATTAATACTACAACTATGAAATTCAATAAAACGAAAACATATTATTTAGCAGGGGCAACAGGGACCGAGATACTTCGTCGTGGCTTCCCCACCAAACTCCCCCTCTGGTCTGCACAGGTACTATTCGATAAACCTGAATTACTTACTGACATTTACCTCGATTACATACGTGCAGGCGCTGACATTATCACAACAAATACTTTCAGAACGCAACGACGAACACTGGCTAAAGCTGGCGTGGGGTACGAAACGGAACGAATTAATCGCCTTGCAGTCGACCTTGCGGTGAAAGCTCGAGAACAGTCCGACGTATCTCGCCCAGTATACATCGCAGGGTGCATGACAACACTTGAAGATTGCTATCGCCCTGACCTAATACCTTCTGACACGGAGCTCAATACGGAGCATACAGAGCAAGTAAAAATACTGTGGGACACGCCAATCGATTTCTTTTTACTAGAAACATTTAACAGTATTAAAGAAGCTCGTATCGCAGCACAAGCGGTCGCGCAAACAGGTAAACCTTTCGCAGTAAGTTTTACTGCAAACGAAGCGGGCGACATACTAAATGGCGACACGTGGGAAGAAGCAGTAACAGTACTCGCACCGTTTTCCCCCATTGCCCTTATGGTAAATTGCGTTCCTCCGGACATCGCGAGTAAGGCAATACAAAAGATACGAAAGGTAACATCTATTCCGTTTGGAGCGTACGCCAACGGCATTGGCAAGGCTGGTAGTGATAATGGCTGGATTTTCACAAAAGAATATGCGGACATAGACACATACTGTCGCTCTTGCTCGGATTGGATACACGAAGGAGCTACCCTTATAGGAGGTTGCTGTGGTACAACACATACATATACGGAGGCATATAGTTGTCTGAAACGATAATTGTGTAATCTCCAATTTATCAAACACTCGGTGTTTGATAAATTAGTCACAAACCACGAAAAAGTAGACAGGAATGATAAAAGTTGTATAGTGGGTCTTAACGTTCTTTTACTTTGCCGAGCTGGTGGGATCGCTTCCCTGTGGTTCTCAGCCTAAATAGGTTGATCCTGCCAGCTTCGGCAGCCAATCTGTCCACGGAGCGGACAGAATCGGTGCATTAGAGGGAGGTCCTGCGTAATCGGTTCCTCCGCCCCAAAGGGCCTCCCTCGCCTCTTTCCGGCGTTATTGATTGGATTTTCGTTCCATAAGGTGTGTTCATGCATCACCATGCGAACAGACAGATATCCATCAGTAGCGCCGGTTTTTTGTACCATTTGACAAAAAGTATCCACTGTATTAAAGTACTTCTTGGCGTTCCTTTTGACTTTTGAATTTGCTGGGCCGGTAGGACGTTTCTTCAGCGGGACATCCCCTGTCCCCACCTCCTTGGCGACCTACCGGTTCCAGCATTATTTTCTGATCAGCTACCCTGTTCGGTTGGCTGATCTTTCCCCCCGGGGCCCCTTCCAGTTACAAGGGGCCCCGTTTTTTTGTATTTAATATTGACCTATTCAATGCTACAATCCCGATATGGATACACCGAAGACAGTGCTCGTATTCGGCACCTTTGACGGCCTACATGACGGCCATCGGTTTTTTCTTCGAGAATCTCGAAAACTCGGTGAGCGTCTCGTTGCGATCGTCGCCCAAGACACTATCGTCGAGCAGATAAAAGGCTACCTCCCCGTCTTCCCTCTTCAGGAACGCATACAGCTCCTTCTCGACCACGCCGTCGTTGACGACGTTCTCGAGGGAGATACGAAGCTCGGTACGTGGAGCACGGTGACCAAAGTGAAGCCTGATGTCATCGCCGTCGGATACGATCAAAAACATCTCGAAGAAAAACTACGCGAGCATATACAAAGCAATTCCTTATCATTCGAGGTTGTACAAATTGCTCCCCATGACCCTGACCGACTCCACTCAAGCATTCTTCGTTCACTAAATGAAAAAGAATGAAGTATCAAGACTTTCTAAAGGAAAGGCCTTCAGTGTGTACCTTTTGTACACCAACTGACCGTATTATTACAGAGAATGAACAGGCGTTCGTTACGTATAGTCTTGCGGCGCTTTGTAAACACCACATCTTAGTGGTACCGAAGCGACATGTCGTCAGCGTGCGCGAACTATCACAAAAAGAGTCGAGTGCGGTTGATGAGCTTATAAAAGAAAGCATAGCGTCGCTCGAAAAGCTTGGCCACGGCTTCACTATGGTATGTATGCGAGACGGTCCCCATCCGGGCAAAAGCATTGAGCATCTCCACTACCACCTTATTCCCGAGATGGACATAAGGCCGGAGTTTAATATTGATATTACCAAGAAAGGCGACGTCCGAGTGATTCTCACGAAGGACGAAATAGACGCAACCCTAGCCGATTTTGCGAGAGTATAGTGATATTTTATGAACTACTTCCCCCAATTTGCTTTTCACTGTGGGTGGGGTAGTATCACCATTGGAAACCCACGTGGGTTATCTTCGCCTAAATAAAGGCGATTTTTGCACATAAATAACTGAATACAGAGCAGAAACTTATGAAAAATGCAGTTCAAAATAACAGCAGTATAATCCTGCTCTTGATGTCGATACTGTCAGGAAGGCAGTGGAACTCATGGACGCCGTGCGGGGACAGGTTGGAATAGTCAAGGTCGGTCTTGAACTCATCAATGCCCAGCTGGCTGGAGAAGTGTCCGAAAGTGCAGAGAGGCGGGGATTTGATGTCTTCTGGGACGGAAAGTATGACGACATTCCCACTACCGTTGGCAAAGCAACGAAAGTTGTCGTCTCCTATAGATCAAACGTAACCATGATCAATGTCCATGGATCTGCCGGTATCGAAGCGATTCGCGAGGTTGTGAAAAATGCGGGAACAGTGCAGACACTGGTGGTCACCGTGCTCACGTCACGCGATACTGAAAGCACCGAACTCGATTTTGGCGCCTCCCGCAATGCCAAAGTCCTCGGCTTCGCGCGAAATGCACTCATAGCCGGAGCAGGCGGTATCATTTGCTCCGCGGAGGAACTCCTGTTCCTTAAAAGATATCCAGAACTGAATGCCCTCATGCGAGTTGTTCCCGGTACACGTTCAACGGACGTCGCCCCCAATGACCAGAAAAATGTGGACACGCCTGAAAATGCAATTCGAAACGGTGCCGACTGGCTCGTCATCGGTCGTGAAATCACGACTGCTACCGACCCAGCCTCGGTGGCACGAAACCTCAACGAACGCATCGCGAAAGCGGTTGCCGAACGAACGGAAGGAGCTAAAACAAAATGAACGAACAACAACTGAAGGGCCTTGCGGTACAAGCAGAAGCGCTCTACATCTGTCCAAAAGATGGCGACGGAAAACGTACAGGACCTCTCGTGGTCTATGCCGGTAAAGACACGCTTGGGAAAAATCTGGTTGGTGACATCTACTTCAACTTCCGCAGGATTGAAGAGAACCTCGAAGTTGTGGAGAGCTTCGCTCGCGCTATCGCCGTTAAATACGCCGAAACGTTTGCAATCATCACGACGATTTGTGGTATTCCGAATGGCGGACGGACACTCGGACAGGAACTTGCACGCATTACCAAGAAAAGGTTCGTGTATCCCGACAAAAAACCAAAGCCGACTGACCCAGGTAAAAAACAGGAATATAGCTGGGACCTTTCCCAGTTTGCATTCAAACAAGGCGAACCGCTTCTTGTAATGGAGGACGTCATTAACAACCTCCAGAACACCGACCATACGCTCGCAGAAATCGCCAAAACGGGGGCCAAGGTCATGTGTATCGGAGCGGCGTTGAACCGTTCGCCATTTGCCAGCACCTCATACACACCGAAGGATGGACCGTACACGAACAAAGCTCTGCCTATCCTGTGTTCCATTCGCGAAGCATTTCCCGAATACACGCAGGACGATTCCGAAGTCGTAGAAGACATTACCGCGAACAACGTTGAATGGGAAGTCAAGAAGAACTGGGCACGGCTTATGAAAATAATGGCGAGGACCTAGACCTTGTTCTCTGCCTAACTCACAAACAACGTGGTGACAGCACGTTGTTTTTTATTCCTCATTACTTTTAGTACATCTCACGATTAGTCCTACGCCGATGTACCAGTATCCTTTTTCATCCAACGGACGAGATACTGCGAAAGTATTACCACAACAAAAGTGATAGCGACCGCGTAAATAAATTTCGCTGTCAGACCGTTTTTATCTAGGGGAAATAAGTAATCAATAAGTGAACGGATTGCATCATTCCATGCAAGACCGGCAACCAACCCAAGACCGGCGGTAATAAAACCAACAGTACGTTCACGCGTCGCTTGTTCAAGCACTTTTCCCTCCTCTTTTACTTTGTTGAATACAAGGGAAACCATAATAAGTTAAAAATTAAAAATGCAAAATTAAAAATGAAGAGGGGAAAGAGAGTAAGTTAAAAATCACAACCGACCTCATCTCCTTCTATAGTCTATACTCTATTTACTCTCTACTTTCTCCTACTGCAACTCATATATCACATCTTTCCTTTCCACCACCACCTGCCACTTATTGCGCTTCGCGTGAGTAAAGAGCTTCGCATTTGGATTGAAACAAATGGCCTTGTCGACGAGAGTAAGAAACGAAATATCACTCTCCGTATCGCCGACACCGATAGAGCCCTTAAGCGTGAGACCCTCTTTCGCTACCGCATGTTGAACCACCGCTGCTTTGTTGAAAATAAAAGCTTCTTCGGTAATCTTCCCCGTGAATCTATCGGTTGGTCCTGTCTCATACATCAGGCCATAGACCTTGTTGAACCCAAGCCGACGACAGAAATGGTCGAGAACACCTTTCGGTGAATGCGATACCGCGAGCAAGTAGTACCCCTCTTTCTTAAGATCCTTTATCAAATCCCGTGTGTAGCGATACACTCGGTCTTTCTGTTCGGCGACCACCTCTTCTGCGATACGGCTAAAATCGGCATACGGAACCCCTTTGATGTTTTGTACGAAGACCTTCACCACTGCTTGAATGTAATCATCGTATCCGCCCTTTCTATCAAGCCATGCCATCCTCTGTCTGGCAAAATCCTGTGATTTCTGTCTGCTAAAAATACCTTCTTCGATAAGACGGTCGACGATTTGTATGAGGAGACTGGAGCGAAAAATCGTCCCGTCGATGTCGAAAATGGCTACTTTCTTCATATGAATGCATCATACCATAATCACTGGAAAAAATGCGTGAGGTGCGCTAGAGTGTCCTCGGATTATGAATATTCTCATATTTGACCCCTCTTCCCAGCATTGTGCGAGCGCGTGTATCGCGCTCAAAGAATACGGCAAGACAAAGCAGGTTGTCGCCTTGAGTAGTGTTCCAGATATCTTCTCTGTGACCTTTCCGCCAAGTGAGATTGAGTTCGACCTTGCGATATTTCGCATCCCCAGTCTTACCGGTAACATGCGCCCGCGAAGTAGACGCGCAAGCGACTTGCTTCGCGTCGTGTCGGCCTTTGAGGAAGCGAAGGTATACTACACCGTCTGTACGTTTCCCTGGCAATTTTGGTTCTACGAAATGGGGACTCATTTACCTGCTCCAGACACTATTCTGCTCGAGAGGACTATCGACCCAAACACAAACGTCTTTTCGGGATACTACATCGCCCCAGATTGGCGCTATTATCTTGACTTGAGTAAGGCGCACTTTTCTCTGGAGTAAATAGGCAACTCAAGACGCCCTCCGACTTCTCTACCTACGGTAGGTGAGTGTCAGAGGGCGTTTTTTAGAGCCTATCCACTATCTCGCGGTACCCAGTCCATAAAAGCCTTATTTTTAGGCGAAAAACGAGGCGGAGTCCGAAACATAATGAATT